>Ga0256829_1001203_pt1 | contig 22102 bp, 16 predicted proteins | sample 131447metaG_FD_185979 | JGI IMG/M metagenome (GOLD analysis project Ga0256829, IMG submission 185979) | Hydrothermal vent microbial communities from Lau Basin, Pacific Ocean - 131-447 | ecosystem: Environmental > Aquatic > Marine > Hydrothermal vents | place: Pacific Ocean: Lau Basin | collected...
CTTCGGGTGGTGAGGAGGAGGATGGGGAGGGGGGTGAGTGTGGATGGGGTTGGGATGACTTGGTAGGTTCCGAGGAGGTTGGCGGGGTCGGTGTGTTGGTGGTTTGAGGCCGGGAAGTAGATGTTTCCGGTGGTCTGGCCGTTGGCGAAGTCGTCGTAGAGGGATGGGATGTCGAAGGTGGCGGATCCGGTGAAGGCCTGTTGTCCTTGGGTGAAGGTGAGGGTTGGGTCGTTGGAGAGGGCGTAGATGTTGAGCCCGTAGTCGGCGGGGCCGGGGGCGCTCAGGAGGGGCGCGGTTCCGAGCTGGTTGGCGAATGCGGTGAGGGTGGTGTTGATGACGGAGGATCCGGAGCCCGAGCTTGCGAACTCGGACCCGATGATGCCTTGGAGGTAGATCCCGGTGAGGTTGCTGCCGGAGAGGGTTGCGGCGGAGGCGCCGGTGGTTGCGGTGATGGTGATCCGGTCATCGACGGAGAGGTCGATGAGGAGGAGGACGTCGGCGTTTGCGGATGCGGCGAGGGTGGCGATGAGGATGGTGGGTGCTTTGCGCATGTGTGATCTCCCCTGTGTCTGGTTGGTGTGGACCTGTCAGGGTATCGGGAGAATTCGGGTTGTGTGATGAGAAGCGGGTTTCGGGGGTGGATCAATCGGCTTCGGAGACGGTGTATTCGACGATGACGGAGTCAACGCGGAGGGTGTTGTTGCCCGGCCAGTTCGAGGAGAAGACGCGGAGGTAGTAGGCGTTGGTGGCGTTGTTGACATTGGGGAGCAAGACACTGTCGTCGACCAGTTGGATGACGCCTCCGGGGGTGCCCAGGGTTTCGACGAGGGCGATGGTGGTCCCGGCGCTGGCGCCGTGGGTGGTGCGTCTCAGTCTGACGCTGATGTCGCCTGCGGCGGTGTCGGTGACAAAGGCACGGAGTCGGGTGATGATGGCGCCGTCGGGGAGGTTGACGGGGGCGACGAGCCAGCCGGACTGGTTGGGGGCGGTGATGTAGGCGCCACCGACACCGGTGGAGACGGCGAAGGGGTCGCCCGATCCGGAGAAGAAGGTGTTGCCCGAGATGGAGAGGTAGCGGGTCTTGGGTGTTTCGTAGTTGTAGTTCTCGGCTTGGATGTCGCGCGCGACTTCGACGTTGTTGTCGGAGGTGACCCGGAGCGATGTGATGAGTCCTGCGCCGACGACGTTCCAGGAATCGTCGTTCGAGTTGAAGTAGGTGTAGGCGCTGGTGACATCGTTGACGGAGTAGCCGTAGAAGGGGGAGGAGTTCGCGGGTCCGGAGACGTACATGCCGACGAAGCCCGGGGTGTTTGCGTGGACTCCGAAGTATTCGGTCGGGTTGATGCGGTATTGACGGTTGATGAGGAATCGGTCGGTGCCCGAGCCTGCGGCGTAGTCGAGGTCGGGGGTCTGTTCCCAGAGGGGGTTGGTGAGCGTGTCGGCGGTGAATGCGTGCTGGGCGAAGGGGGCGGGGTTGACGGGGGTGCGCGGGGTGATGACGTCGTGGACTGCGCCGGAGTCTCCGGGACGGACCCGGATCTCGATGTAGCGTCCGGTGGAGCGGAACTGGTGGGGTCCGAAGTCGAGCTCGACGGTGAAGAGGCCGTTGGTGACTTGGGTGTTCTCGTGGACATCGAGGAAGCCGAGCTGGGTCCCCCCTGCTGCTGCGTCGTAGAGGGCGATGTTGAAGTCGTACTCGCCGTTGGCGGGGGCGCCGTTGTCTTCGAGGTAGCCCTGGTAGGTGAAGGGCTGGGCGGTGGTGATGGTCGCGGTGAGCGCGGTTGTCAGCGCGGCGATGATGGTGTTGAGATTCATGGGGTCTCTCTCTCGGGGGTGTTACGGGTGCGTTGGTTCGTCGCGTTGGAGGAGGTTGGACGAGGTGTCGGACGCGGTGATGGGTGCGCGGGGGGGGAGGGGGGCGCGGCGCTGGAGGTCGTGATCGGTGATCGGTGAGGTGAGGGGGGTGAGGGTCTTGGGTTGTTGTCCTCGGAGGATGGGGGCGCCGGTGGGTTTGTAGACAACGACGTGGAAGTCGTTCTGTTCGCGCACGCCGGTGACGGGGTCACGGAAGAAGACGAGGAGTCGGCCTCCGAAGGAGGTGGTGCTGGCGATGTTCGCTGCGCCGGCGGAGGTGACCACGGTGACGTAATCGGTGAAGTAGTAGTCCTCGTTGTCGATCTCGATCTCGTAGCGCATGAGGGATGCGTTCCAGACACAGGTGAGGTTGGGGGTTCCGGAGTAGATGGTTCCGGTGAACTCGATGTTGGCGTAGGCGATGGGGGTTGCAAGGTCGTAGGTGCTCGGGGCGTAGCTCTTTTCGAGGTTCCCGGTGACCCGGGCGTTGCCGTTGAACTGGGCCGCGAGGTCCTGGTACCCGAGGATGGCGGAGGTGCCGGTTTGGAGATTCTGGGCGAGGAGGGCGGCGCTGTCGGAGGGCGCGTCGGTTGCGACCTGGCCGTAGATCGCATAGGAGGGGAGCGAGGAGCTGTTGAACTGGTTGACGATCCCGGCGATGGGGAAGCGGTCGGCGGTGGCGAGGATTCCGATGGGTGCTGCGACGGACTCGGTTTCCATGATGCGTTGGTTGAATCCGTCGAGTGCACCGTTGGTGGAGCCCTTGGTGACTCGGAGGGCGGCGTGGTCGTCGGTGAGGGTGTGTCCGATCGTGACGGTGGGCGCATCATCGGAGGAGTAGATGGCTGCGGGGGTGTTCAGTGTGTCCGCGGTGTTGGCGTTGGTTGCGTTGTCCGCGGTGTCGGCGTGGTAGCTGTAGGGCGCGACTTTGATTTCCTGATTGGGGCTCAGGGTGGTGTAGGACCCGGAGCCCGAGGTCCGGACGGAGATCGCGAGTTCGAGGGGTTGGCCGTCGAAGTGGACGTTGTCGAAATCGAGGTCGAGTTCGAAGACTCCGAAGGTGACCTCGACGTCGGTGTAGGTGCGCAGCTCGAGGAGGGTGGCTCCGCTGTAGAGTTCGACCCGGAAGTCTGCGGATCCGGAGTAGACGTCGCCTTCGAGTTTGAGTTCGCCTTGGTAGGTGAATCCGGTGGGGGCGGCGGGTGCGGTGGTGGTGAGGGCGGCGAGGGCGATGGCCGCGATGAGGGTCCGGATGGGGGTCATGTTGTCTCTCTCTCGGTGTGGGTTGGGATCCTGCTCGGATGGGAGCGGATCGTGGGTATTTTGCCCGACTCGGGGGGGTGAAGCAACTATGAAACGGGGAGATTGGACTCAGGTGGGACAAAAGCACAGCACGGACCCGGTTGGGTCCGTGCTGCGATTGGGATCAATCTTCATCCGTGCCCGCGATGCGCGGGGTTGGATGGGTGTCGTCGCGATTAGCGGCGACGACGGGCGGCGGTGAGGCCACCGAGCCCGAGGAGGGCGAGGGCGCCGGGGGCGGGGACGACGACGTAGGTGCCGAGGGACTGGGCGCCGGCGATGTCGCCGGAGTCATCGGCGGGGAAGTAGATGTCGCCGGAGGTACCGACGGCGGCGAGGTCGGCGAAGAGGGCGGCGGGGACGTCGAAGACGACGGACCCGACGAAGGCCTGGGTGCCGGCGGTGAAGGTGAGGGTGGAGGAACCACCGAAGGACCAGATGTTCAGGCCGGTGTCGGTGCCGGCGCCGCCGACGAAGACGGAGGGCGAACCGTCGGAACCTTCGTTGAAGGTGCCGAAGTCGGCGACGCCGACGACGGAGGTCCCGGCGGTGCCGCCCGAGGCGCCGCTGAGGATGTTGTCGAGGAGGATGCCGGTGAAGTTGGAACCGGAGGCGTCAACGGCGGAGAGGCCGTCGGTCGCGGTGATGGTGATCTGATCGGCGACGCTGACGTCGATCTCGAGGAGGACATCGGCGGAGGCGACGGAGGCGGCGCCGGCGAGGGCGATAAGGGCGAGCTTGTTCATTGTGTTTCTCTCTTTCACATGTTGCTCTGACGAAAACCAGCGGCCGCCCTGTTGCACGAGGACGGCACGAACGAATGCACGTCGGACTTCGGTCCGGCGTGTTTCCCAACGAAATCATGTCTGTTTGGAGTCTCTCATCTCTCGGGCACAGACACCGGGGGTATACCCCCTGTGGGGAGTGGATCATTCTGGTTTGACACGGATGATCAAAGAAGCGGGTGGAGAAATTCGGCAGATTGTTCGGAAAATCGGGAGAATGGACTGGGCGGGGCGGCGTGATCGCGGTGTGCGGTACTTCTCAGTCGGCGGGTGTTGGGGTGGGGAGTTCTCTTCGGAGGGTGAGGAAGCCGATGGTGCCGCAGAGGGTGATGGCGAGGCCGACGGCGAAGACCCAGGAGCCCTCTCCCGGGAAAACGGCTTGGATGGCTTCGTAGATGGCGACCCCGAGGAAGGGGGCGGTGAGTCCTCGGGCTCCGGTGAGGGTGACGTGGACGGCCATGTAGTCGGTGGAGCGTTCGGGTTTGACGTAGGAGAGGTGTCCGAGGTTCCATGCGAGGGCGCCGCCGCCGAAGGCGATTCCTCGGAGGACGGAGGCGGCGTAGAGGAGCCAGAGTGTTCCGGTCTGGCCGGCGAGGAGGGCGAGGAGGAACATCCCGATGAAGACCCAGGAGTGGACGGAGCGGAAGACGACGATGTGGACCTTGTCGAGATAGGTTGCCCAGAGGGGGATGAAGAGGGGCATCATGATGAGGGGGACGATGTGGGTGAGGAGGAGTCCGGGGAGGTAGTCGAGGTTGAACTGTTCCTTGGCGATGATGACGAAGGGGGTCCAGGACATCATGTTGCCCATCCCGATCATGAGCTGGCAGGTCTGGTAGCGCCGGTAGTCCCGGTCGTCGGTGAGGACGCGGAGCATGGCGCGGATGAGGGAGAGCCCGGCGCCCGTTCGGGAGGTGGAGTCGGCGGTGGTTTCCCGTTCTCGCGCGAGGAGCTCGGGTTCTCTCCGGACACGGATGCGTGCGTAGGACCCGACCCCGAGGAGCGCGACGGAACCGAAGATGGGGAGGAGGATGCGGTAGCTGTTTTCGTACTCCTGCATGGCGAGCCCGAGGGCCATGGCGATGATGGAGGAGACGGCGACCATGATGGTCTGGATTTTGCCCGAGATGCGTGCTCTGGATTTGGGGTAGTTGACACCCCAGACGGTGGCGCGGATCGTGACGACCCCGGCGAGGCAGATGCGTGCGGCGAATGCGGCGATGAGGAGGAGGGCGAGCCCGGCGGGGGTGCGCGGCGCGAGGGCGATGATGAAGACGCTCACGAGCATCGCGAGCTGGATGGCGGTGATGAAGGGGATTTTGCGTTTGCCCGAAGCGAGCATGGCCCAGAGGAAGGAGGTGATGTTCGCGAAGGCGGGGGCGGCGACGAGGGCGCCGACGCAGTAGTTGAGGACGGTGGGATCGACGACGCCGTCGTAGAGCTTTCGGACGATGAAGCCGATGACGCCGCCTTCGGTTGCGGCGATGGCCCAGGGGAGGAAGAAGGCGGCGCGGAGTTCTCGCGCGTAGTTGGCTCGCGCGAGCCAGGGCATGGCGCTGGGGTGGAAGGAGAGGAATGCGAGGAGGACGAAACGGAGGGGCGCGCCGGCGCGCGCGATCATCGTGCGGGGCGGCTCGGGGGAGCGCGCGTCCGGGTTGGACGGCTCGGGGGGGGAGGGCACGGGGGAGTATTGGCGCGGAGAAACGACCCGTGTGCGAACCTCCCAGTCTCAAACGGACGGATTTTGCGGCGGCCTAGACCACACAAATTTGGGATAGGGCTCCCGCTTTATGTGCACACCGACGCATCCAACTGTCTGCAGCCAGCGGTTCGGCTCACTCAGGCATCGAGTCCAATCTCGACGGAACCACACAAATATATGACACGTCGTTGACAGTAGATTTCACGCACTGTACTTTGATATTGAATCCCTCGGAACGAGGATTCAAACGATTGACAAATGACAGAAGGAGTCTCCATGGCTATGAAAACATGCCCGTCTTGCGGCGGAAGCGGCGTCAAGAACACGTCAATTTCCAAGGGCGCATCTAGCAATATTTGCTCCGGCTGTGGAGGCTCAGGACAAGTCGTCGACCACAGCGGCGGCGGAGGTGGGGGCGGCCAGGCTGGCTGCTTTCCGAGCGGCACCATGGTGAGGACACCGGAAGGGGAGACGCCAGTTGAAAAATTACGCCCAACGGATCAGGTAGTTACACAGAACCGGTCAGGTGACTTCGTAACGCGAGAGATCATCCGGAAAAATTTGTATACAGCCAAGTCGGTGTCCAGCATCTACTTTGAGGACGGAACATTTTTACGCGTTACTGATCACCACACAGTGCGGTCTCGCAGGGGATGGATCCGGGTTCGCGATCTGACTGAAGGATGCGAAATCGCGAAAGCTTGCACACATGGAGGCCGCCGATGGATTGGTATCGACCGGATCGAGAGAGAGGTATCTGTAGAGAGCGTCTACAATATTGTTGTAGCTGGCGAGTGTACGTTCGTAGCCGAGGGTGTTATTGCGCATAGCTTTACGTACTTCAGACGCACACGCACTGCCCTTCAGCGCCTTCGGTATTCCATCACTTCATTTGACCATGCAGGCACACGCGCGAGACAGTCACAAACTGGCCTAGAGCCTCTATTCTTTTGATCTCACTTCGAGACGGCTAATTTGCATGTTCCTGACTTCCCGGATTCAACACAGTTTCAGAATGATCTGAATACATTTAAACCTGATGCATAGTCGGCCGTAGTACTTGGATCTCATGCGCCAGAGTCTGCCTGCTCAAATCTCTCTGGGATGATGATTTTCAATCTAGCTGGGCTTGTGGTGGTGGACCTGGCGAAGCCTTGAGTGGGCGGCGTAGGATCGCGCATGATGGACTTTGTGCGCGAGAGCGGTCGGATCGGGGTTGTGACTGGGGCTGGGTTTCTTCCGATCTCTCAGATCATCGGGATCGGGCGGAACTATGCGGATCATGCGCATGAGCAGGGGGCGGATGTGCCGGAGCGCCCAATGGTGTTCATGAAGAATGTGCGATCGCTGTGTCTGAACGGGGAGGCGATCGTGGTGCCTCCGGTGGCGCGGGAGCCCGAGAATCGGACGGACTTCGAGGCGGAGCTCGGGGTGATCATCGGGCGCGACGCGAAGGACGTGGCGATCGAGGATGCGCTGGATCATGTGCTGGGGTACTGCTGCGCGAACGATGTTTCGGCGCGGTGGTGGCAGAAGGAAGGGTCGGGGGGGCAGTTCTGTTTGGGGAAGTCGTTCGATACGTTCTGCCCGGTCGGGGCGGGTGTTGTTCCGGCGGATGAGATCGGGGATCCTCAGGATCTGGAGGTGGTGTGTCGGGTGAACGGGGTGGAGATGCAGCGGGCATCGACAGCACAGATGATGTTCGGGGTGGCGGAGCTGATCGCGCGGCTGTCGAGGGGGACGACGCTCGGGGCCGGGACGTTGATCCTGACGGGGACGCCGTCGGGGGTGGGGATGGCGCGGGATCCGAAGGTGTGGCTGCACGATGGGGATGTGGTGGAAGTCGAGATTTCGGGGGTTGGGGTGCTGCGGAACCCGGTGCGGTTCGGGTAACGGGTTCGGTGAAGGGGGGAACCGGGGGGGCTCGGATACGGATGGGGTGTTGCACCCGGGGTGGGGGGAGCTCGCACGATGGGTGCGCGTGCGCATGCACAGGGGATCCAGAATGTCGGGATATACGGGAACGGAGTTCGGCGCGTGTGCGTTGGTCGTTGGGATGTCGCTCGGCGCGTCGCTCGTGCACGGATCGGACGGGACGGGCGCGGGATGGGCGCAGGGGCAGCGCCGGGTTGCTGAACAGGTGCGCGAAACCAACATCGGGTTTGATCTCGGGGTGGGTCATGCGTGCGGGATTGACGGCTCGGTCCCGATCGGGATCACGGCGCTGGGTCCGGGGGGTGTGGTCGGGACGGGGGGATCGGTGATGGATTGGGACACGGGTCCCGGGGGGTTCCCGGTGCTGGAGCTTCCGGTGTTTGCGGTGATCCTGTCGGATGACGACGGGGGACGGCGGACCCCGGTGTCGGGCGCACAGATCTCGCAGTGGGTGGATCGCGCGAACGAGGTGCTCGGGGGTTCGGGGATCGAGCTGTTGTTCGATCCGAGCGCGGGCTCGGGGGACTGGATCGAGTACGAGAGCACGCTACTGAACGAGATGGTCGGGGATTCGGATCCGCGCTGGGGGACCCAGCGTGTGCTCGCGGACGCGATCGCCGCGACGAGGCCGGAGGCGATGACGGTGTTCTTCCGTTGGGGTCCGGGCGCGGGCGCGACGGGGGCGGCGTTCTCCTGGACGGACATCGACTTCATCGTGATGCCGGGGTTCGGGGTGACGAACGTGTGCGGCGAACAGAACATCGGGCTCTTGGCGCACGAGATCGGGCACTACCTGGGGCTCCCCCACACGTTCCGGTACATCGGGGGGTCGGTTCCTTCGGTCGAAGCGTTCTTCGAGGTCAACGGGAACGATCCGTTCGTGTTCGACGGGGACGGGCGCGACGAGACGGCGCCGGATCCGTTCGTTCAGGACGGGTCGGTCCAGTGCGGGTCGGGTCCGTTGGTGCTCGATGGGGTTCTGTTCGAGCTGCCGCGCGAGAACGCGATGTCGTATTACCACCCGGTTTCGGAGTTCGTGGAGTCGCAGAGCTCGACGATGCGCCAGACCTTGCGCCTGCGCACGGGGATGGGGTTGTCGGAGGACGGGGTGGTGATCGAACCGGAGCTCTCGGCGCTGCACGTGACGGGGGGTGGATTGCTCGATCAGTCCATGCTCGGGTTCCTGGGGCGCTGGAGCGGCGATTCCCAGGTGCTTTGGATCGACGGCGAGATCGGGGATGTGCTGAGCACGACGATCTCGGTCCCCGAGTCGGCTCGGTATCGAGTGTTTGCTTCGTTGACGTGCGCGAACGATTTCGGGATCGTGGAACATCGGATCAATGGTCAGACGAGCGATCCTGTGGATCTGTACTCGAGGATCGTGCTGAGCATGGGTCGGGTGTATCTGGGTGTGTTCGACTTTGAGGAGGGGGCGAACGGGCTCGAGGTCGAGGTCGTCGGCGTGAATCCTCGTTCGGTGTTCCCGAGACAGGGGTACGGGCTGGATTATCTGATCCTGGAACGGGCGTGCGCGGCGGATTTCGACGGGGACGGGGCGCTGAGCTTTTTCGATATCTCGGTCTTTTTGAGCGGGCTGGGCGCGATGGACCCGGGTTCGGATTTCAACGGGGACGGATCGTGGGATTTCTTTGATGTCTCCTCGTTCCTGAGCGCGTATATGGCTGGGTGTTCGTGAATCTGGGGACGGGATTCGCCGTAGAATGAGGGTGTGAAGCCTTTACCGACTCATTGGATGTGGTTGGTGCGCGCCGTGATGATGGTGTGCGCTGTTTCGTTGCTCGGGGGCGCGGCGCCGGACGGGGGGACGGGGGGAGGTGTTGCGAGTGTTCCTGCTGCTCGTCAGGCGGATCGGGTGGCGATTATCACGATCGAGGGGGCGATCGATCAGGTGACGGCGATGAGCGTGAAGCGCCGGATCGCTGAAGCGGAGGCCGGGGGGTATGGGGCGATGGTGTTCGAGATCGATTCCCCTGGGGGCGGGGTGGGCGCGGTGCTGGAGATCACGAGCGCGATCAAGTCGTCGTCGATCGCGAACACGGTGGCTTGGGTGAACCCGGAGGCGTATTCGGGGGGTGCGATTATCGCGCTTGCTTGCAACGAGATCGTGACGTCTTCGCCGGCGTCGATGGGGGATGCGTTCCCGGTGATCCCGACGATGTTCGGGGAGGGGCTCGATGCGCGGCCGGGGCTGATGGGGCTGACCCCGGATGAGCGGACGAAGCTGCTTCCGCCGCTGCTGGCGGATGTGACGGATTCGGCGCGGCGGAATGGGTACGACGAGTACCTGGTTCAGGCGATCGTGATCGATGGGATCGAGCTGTGGCTTGTGGAGGATCGGGAGACAGGTCGTCGGTACGCGGTGAACGAGCGGGAGTATCGGGTGATCTTCGGGGGGGATCCGGGGCGCGGGAAGCCCATGATCGCGGAGGTGACGGGGGGTCGGCCGACGGGGGTGACGGCGGAGGATCTTGAGACGGCGGAACGCGCGGGTGCTGAGGGCGACGCGGGTAACGCGGAACCCGAGGGCGACGGGGCGGAGGGAGCGGGGGACGCGCCGGTGGTGGATGAATCGCTGGCGGAGGGGGATGCGGTCGGGGATGAAGGGCAGGCGGATCCGAATGCGTTCCGGCCTGCGAGTGATACGTTGGCGGATGTGGTCCGGGAGTTCGGGTCGAGCGAGCGGATCGGGGAGTTGACGCTCGAGGCGGTGACGACGCGCCCGGTGTTCCGGGAGGGTGATGATGCTCGGTACGCGTTGGTGGGGTACGTGACGGACGGGTCGGCGCCGATCGTGATGCGGGATGATCAGCTCGGGGTGCTGGGGTTCTCGTCGGGGGTGGTGAACAGCGATGAGGAGTTGCAGCGGTTCATGGGGGCGGTGGAGATGGATCGCGCGGATGAGTCGTGGTCGGAGGGGCTGGTGCGGTTCATGACGGGGATGGGGGTTCGGTATGTGCTGATCGCGGTGTTCTTGATCGCGGTGTTCGTGGAGCTGATTACGCCGGGGACGGGGATGGGGGGCGCGGTGGCGTTGGTGGCGCTCGCGGGGTTGATGGTCCCCCCGATGATGATCGGGATGGCGGGGTGGTGGGAGGTGATCGCGATCGGTGTGGGGATCGTGTGTCTGCTGATCGAGGCGTTCGTGATCCCGGGGTTCGGGGTGTTCGGGGTGATCGGGATCGTGACGCTGTTCGTGGGGGTGCTCGGGACGTTCATCCCGGGTGGGTCGTCCTTGTCGAACCCGGCGACGCAGAAGGACTTGCTGACGGGCGCGGTGACGATCATCCTGGCGCTGTGCACGGCGGGGGTGGTGATCTGGCTGATCGCGCGGAACGCGGAGCGGCTCCCGATCCTGGATCGGATCGTGCTGTCGGGCGCGAGCGGGGTGACGGCGGATGCGGGCGCTGCTGGGGTGTTCAGCGCGATGGTGGTGGATGATGTGGTGCGGGTCGGGGACGAGGGGGTTGCGACGACGGATCTGCGCCCGAGCGGTCGTGCGGAGATCGAGGAGGAGCTGATCGATGTGGTGGCTTCGATCGGGTATATCGATCGTGGGACGCGGGTCCGGGTGGTGAAGGTGGAGTCGTACCGGATCGTGGTGGATGCGATCGATGATGAGGGGAGCGCGTGATGGAGACGTTGCTGCTGGCCGGGATCGGGCTGATTCTGCTGGGTGGGTTGTTGATTGTGATCGAGGCGTTTGTGCCTTCGGGTGGGGTGATCGGGCTTGCGGCGGCGGCGTGCGCGATCGCGGGTGTGGTGGTGTTGTACCGTCACGATGCGATGTGGGGGACGACGGGGTTGTTGTCGGTGGTGGTGCTTGGGCCGATGATGTTCTTTTGGGCGTTGAAGATGCTTCCGAGCACCCCGATCGGGAAGCGGATGCTGGGGGACAGCGGGGATGAGATCGCGGCGCGTCGTTCGGTGGAGGATTCGGTGTGGCGGGAGACCCGTCATGCGCTGCTGGACATGGAGGGGACGGCGCTGACGGATCTGGTCCCGGCGGGGGTGGTGGTGATCGAGGGGGCGCGTCACGACGCGATTGCGCGGGGTGGTTTGATCGATAAGGGGTCGAGGGTGCGCGTGACGCGCGTGGACGGGATGGAGATCGAGGTCCGTGAGGTTGGCTGAGATCGGAGCGGATCGGGGGGAATGCCTAGGATGGATTGCACTTTGACCAAGAGCGCGAGGCGCGGAGGATCTGATCGATGAATCCCTTGTTCTACGTCCTGATCGGTGTTGCGGCGCTGGTCGTTCTTGTGCTGTTCATCGTGATGATCAACTACTTCCAGCTGTGGTTCCAGGCGCTGCTGTCGAACGCGAAGGTGAGCTTGCTCTCGATCATCGCGATGCGGTTCCGGAAGGTGAACCCGAGCGTGATCGTGATCAACAAGATCCGTTTGGTGAAGGCGGGGATCACGGACATCAACACGGATGATCTGGAGAACCACTTCCTGGCCGGGGGGAATGTGAGCAATGTGGTGAGCGCGCTCATCGCGGCGTCGAACGCGAAGATCGAGCTGCCGTGGAATGTCGGGACGGCGATCGATCTTGCGGGTCGTGACATCCTGGACGCGGTGAACACGTCGGTGAACCCGAAGGTGATCGAGTGCCCCAACCCTCAGCTCGGCCGTCCCACGATCGATGCGGTCGCGAAGGATGGGATCCAGCTCAAGGCGCGTGCGCGGGTGACGGTGCGGACGAACCTGGCGCGTCTGGTCGGTGGTGCGACGGAGGAGACGATCGTCGCGCGTGTGGGTGAGGGGATCGTGTCGTCGATCGGTTCGGCGGATTCGCACGCGGTGGTGCTCGAGAACCCGGATCGGATCTCGAAAGCGGTGATGGCGCGCGGGCTCGATGCGGGGACGGCGTTCGAGATCCTGTCGATCGACATCGCTGACGTGGATGTCGGGGAGAACATCGGGGCGAAGCTCCAGGCGGACCAGGCGGAGGCGGACAAGCGCCGGTTCCAGGCGGAGGCGGAGAAGCGTCGCGCGATGGCGGTCGCTGAGGAGCAGGAGAACAAGGCGGAGATCCAGAAGAACCGGGCGCTCGTGGTCCTCGCAGAGGCGGAGGTGCCCAAGGCGATGGCGCACGCGTTCAAGTCGGGGAATCTCGGTGTGATGGACTACTACAAGATGAGCAACATCCAGGCGGACACGTCGATGCGTTCGTCGATCGCTGGAGAGGACCAGAGCAAGCCCGGGGGCGCGAACGGCTGATCGTTCGACCCGGTAGGGAAAAGACTCCAGGGAGAGACTCGCAATGCGGGTCTCTTTTTATTTTGCGGTCGATCCGGATGCTCTGAGGATGCGGAGGGGGTGTGTATCCCGGCGCGACGGGTCTCGGCGCGCCTTGCAGGTTTCCCTTTCAGCACGGTCGATCCGGATGGAGTTGATGATGTCGGCGATCACGAAGCCTTGTGTGTACTGCGGTGATGAGTGCGAGGGGAAGGCGCGGGTGAAGCGCAAGGACGGGTCGTATGCGCATCGCGCGTGCGTCGAGGCGCGGGCTGCGGGACGGGAGCTCGGGGAGGGGATGTCGTCGTTGCTTTCGGATCTCCCGGATGTGAAGTCGCGCCCGTCCTGCCCGGGCTGCGGGACCATGCTTGCGAGCTCGGATGTGGTGGTGTGTGTGCGCTGCGGGTTCAACGTCGCGCAGGGGAAATCGATGGGGACGAAGACGGGGCGGAAGGCCGGGAAGAAGAAGGTGGGGCTGAGGGCGATGATCGGTCTGGGTTGAGTGCTGGGTGAGATCCTCGGCTTTGTGTGGGCACGCCTTCGGGGTGTGCTCTTTGTTTGTGTGGGATCTCTCGGTGGGGGTTTCGCCTTGGGTGGGATTCTGTTAGTCTCTGGTTCGTCGTGAACTGGGTCTTTGTCTGCGCTGAGGGGTGCTTGTCATGTCGGGATCGGTCGAGAAGCCGTGCGTGTATTGTGGGTTGTCGTGCGCGGGAGAGCCCAGGATCAAGAGCGCGGACGGGAAGTACGCGCACAAGTCGTGTGCGCAGGCGAGGGGTGAGGCGAAGGCGAAGACTCCGGCGAAGGCGGGGTCGGCTCCATCGGGGGCGATCCCGGTCGAGGGCGAGGTCCCGATGGCGGCGTTTCTGGATGATCTTCCGGACCCGACTGCGGCGGCCGCGGAGGGTCGGTGCGGGGGATGCGGGGCTGCGCTCGGGGAGGGCAACGTGATCTGCATGAAGTGCGGGTTCGACACGAGGACGGGCGCGAAGGCGATGACGACGGTGAAGAACGCGCCGAGGGATGTCGGGGGGTCTTTGGGTGGTGTGGGGAGTCTGGGCGCGAAGGCGGGGGGGATGGCGTTGACGCCGTTCTTCCCGATCATCGGCGCGTGTGTCGGGGGCGCGATCGGCGCGGCGGGGTGGGCGGCGATTGCGTACGGGACGGGGTACGAGATCGGGTTCATCGCGACGATCGTGGGCGCGATCTGTGGTATTGGCGCGTTTATGGGCTCGCGCGGGGAGGGGGGGATCTGGGCGGGCTGTGTCGCGGTGGTTGTTGCGTTGTGTTCGATCGGGGCCGGGAAGATGATCACGTTCGACATCTACATGCAGGATCTGGCGGATGAGCTGGAGGCGGCGCAGTCGGAGTACGAGGACCGCGCGGCGATGCTCGGGCGGGAGGACTACGAGCAGTACATCGCGGACGAGATCGTGGAGGCGCGGCTCGATGCGGGGGAGGCGGTGGATTGGCCGGACCCGGAGATGACGGTGGAGTATGCGTACTTCCCGGAGGACTACCCGGACGACATCATCGAGGAGACGCGTGTGTCGTATGACTCGATGAGTTCGTCGGAACGGGATGCGTATGCGGAAGCGATGCTAGGGAACATCGATGAGGCGATCGCGGCGCTTCGGAGCCATGATTTGTCGATGTCGGGGCAGACGATGATCGAGTCGCTCAATCTGTTCGATGCACTGTGGGGGTTCTTGGCGCTGGGCGCGGCGTGGGGGATCGGGTCGGGCGGATCGATGGATTGATCACGGGTTCGGGAGGGTAATCTCGACCCCGAGGGGCGCGGTGCGCGGCGCGGTGCAGTGGGTGTCGGCGCAGGCTTGGTAGGTGATCCCGAGGACGGGTGCGCCCGGGGTTGGGCCGACACCTTCGGCGAGCTCGAGGGCGATGTCGAACTCGATGCGCCCGGTGTGGGCGTTGATGGTCCCGATGGCTTCGACCCCGTGGGGGTGTCCGGTTGGGTAGTCGGCGAAGACTTTGACTCCTGATCCGGAGATGAGCCCGACCCGGAGGGGGACGAGGGCTTTGGCCGGTTCGGAGTCTCCGGGGTCGGCGGCGACGATGTGGTAGGGATGGGCGATGTCGAGCGCGACTTTGATGGATGCGACGGGGTGGTCGTCGTCGAGCGCGATGGTGTCGTCGGAGACGAAGACGGAGATGGGGGAGCGTTCGCGCGGGGTTGCGGCGGCGGGGGTTTCGAAGGTGTAGAGATTGGTTGCGGCCGGTCCGAGGCGCATGAGTGTGAGGAGGGCGCGGGTGACGTTGGTGGTGCTGAGGGGGGACTGGGCGCAGGCGCTGGAGGCGGCGTTGAGCGTGTCGATCGCGCGGGTGATGCGTTCCTCGGTGGGGTTGTCGTGCGCGAGGCGCGCGAGGGTGAGGGTGAGGAGCCCGAGCCCGGAGGGGGTGGCGCCGTCGTGGAGGGTGCGGGGGCGGACGAAGAGGTCGGATCGGTCGGCTTGGGTGTCGTGGTAGACCCCGGGGGCGCTGGCGAAGTGGGTGTCGAGGGCTTCGAGGGTTTGGGAGAGGGCGTTTTCGAGATCGGGTGAGGGCGCGGCGCGGTGGACGTCGGCGATGGCGGCGAGCAGGGCGGCGTGGTCTTCGAGGGTGGCGGGGATGATGGGTGCAGCACCGGCGCGGGTAGTTCGCGCGAGGGTGCCCGTGTCGGTGCGCATGGATTCGAGGAGGAAGGTGAGGGTGTGTTTGGCGCGATCGAGGATGGACGGATCATCGAGCGCGATGCTGGCGCTGACGAGGGCGCTGATGGTGAGCGCGTTCCAGTTGGTGATGATCTTGTCGTCGAGGGTGGGCTGGTCGCGCTGGTCGCGGGCTTCGAGGAGCTTCGTGTTGAGTTCGTCGAGTCGGGCGAGGTCCTGTGCGCTCGGGCGCTCGGTGAGGCGCGGGACCCAGGTGGCGGGTTCGTCGGGGTGGTGCGGGTCTTTGAAGTTGGGGGCCGTGTCGAGGTTGTAGAGTCGGATGACGAAGTTTGCGTCGTCGTCGCTGAGGACTTCGCGGATCTGGTCGGGGGTCCAGAGGTAGTTCTGGCCTTCTCGGTGGTTGACCTCGGCATCTTGAGCGCTCGCAAACCCCCCACTGCTCTGGAGCATTTCGCGCTCGAGGTAGTCGAAGGTTCGGCGCGTGATGCGTTTGTAGAAGTCGTCGTTGTATTCGATGGCGGCTCGGGCGTAGGTGCTCAGGAGCTGGGCGTTGTCGTAGAGCATTTTCTCGAAGTGCGGGACGGTCCAGTGCGCATCAACGCTGTATCGGTGGAACCCGCCTCCGATTTGGTCGTGGAGCCCTCCCAAGGCCATCGCATCGAGGGTGCCCTTGATGGCGTGGTTGAGGGCGGTGCGGGTGTCGTCGTCCACGATGGGGCGCGCGTCGAGGAGGAGGTCGAGGAAGACGGGCTGGGGGAACTTGGGGGCGCTCCCGAATCCGAAGTTGGCTTTGTCGAGGCGCGCGATGAGCCCTTGGACGGCGGAACGGATCTGGTCTTCGCCGAGTCGGACGGGGGTTGCGGGGGTCTCGACCTGTTCGCGCACGGCGGTGGCGAAGGCTTCGGCTTGGGTGAGGACGTCGTTGCGTTGGTCGGTCCAGGCGCTGGACATGGCGCTGAGGAGCTGGGGGAAGGAGGGGCGATTGAAGGCGGGGGCTGGGGGGTAGTAGGTGCCGCAGTGGAAGGGGCGGCGGGACTCGGGTTCGAGGAAGACGGTCATGGGCCAGCCGCCGGACCCGGTGGAGATGGTGGTGGCGGCCATGTAGATCTCGTCGATCTCGGGGTGCTCTTCTCGGTCGAGCTTGATGCAGACGAAGTGGTCGTTCATCTGCTGGGCGATGGTGTCGTTCTCGAAGGATTCGCGCTCCATGACGTGGCACCAGTAGCAGGTGGCGTAGCCGATGGAGAGGAGGACGGGGACGTCGCGCTCGCGTGCGTCGGCGAAGGCGCGGTCGGACCATGTTCTCCAGTGCACGGGGTTGTGCGCGTGCTGGAGGAGGTAGGGGGAGGAGGATTGGGCGAGTTCGTTGGGCATTACGTGAGGTCGATCGTTTCGGGTTCGCGGAAGAGGGCGGCGATGGCGGTGTGGCCGTGGTGGAAGATGTGGTCGGAGATCGGGCCGATCTCTCCGGCGGCGAAGAATCCGGCGAGGGGGATGGCGTTTTCGCCGGCGTCGACCTGGTGTCCGGATTTGGCGCGGGTGGCGCCGTCGGGGGTGGGGTCGAAGGCGTGTCGGATGGCGCGCGCGTCGTGGGCGGGTTCGCCAAAGAACTTCTGGGTGCGCCCGGTGCAGGAGACGACGAGGGCGCCTTTGGGTCGGTTGTAGAGGCGCTGCGCGTCGAGGAGGAGGGCGAGGTCTTCGCGCGCGGTCTGCGCGTCGTGGAGGTGGAGCTGGATGGTTTGTCCGGCGCTGACGAGGTCGGCGACGGCGATGGCTCCGGATTGTTCGTCGCCGCCCATGAGGTTGCGGATGAGGAAGTCGGCGCGGCCGAAGTGGGCTTTGGCTTCGTTGATGACGCGCCCGATGAGGAGCCCTTCGGAGAGGAGTTTGCGGTCGTCGTCGCTCAGGGTCGCGAGCTGTTCGCGCACCGCATCGACTGCGGGCTGTCCTCCGAGCTCGAGGATGAGGTTTCCTCGGGCGCGAGTGATGACCATGGGTCGTCCGAAGGGTCTGCACCCTTGGGAGACGATGGTGTCTACTTGGAGGTCTCCGGAGAGGGTGATGCCCATGCCTCCATGGTTGCGGATCTGGCCGTCGAGGAAGAGGGTGTTGTGTCCGGGGGTGGTGGCGCCGGAGGCGAGTCCTCCGAAGATGGTGCCGATTTTGTGGGTAGTCCCGTGCTCGTCGCTGTATTCGACTCGGGATTCGGAGAGGGTGGGGACGAGGTTGACGAGGGGGACGGAGAAGGGGTCGGCGATGAAGAAGGAGCAGGCCATCGACTCGGTGGCGTTGATGGTTTGGGCGATCTGCGCGGCGCGTTGTTGGGGTGGGTCGTTGGCGTTGAGGTGCTCGGCCCAGTAGGGGTGGATGTCCACGTTGGGGAGGGTGGCGCCGAGGAGCGCGACGGCGGGGGTTTGGTCCACTTCCTGGTCGGCGCACATGACGGCGGCGCTGGTGACGAGCATGAGGTGCTTGGGGGCGCAGTGGTCGCGGATCGCGTCGGCGATCATCCCGACGCGCTGGGCGAAGGGTGGGGTGACGAACCCGATGACGAGGTCGGGGGTGGACTCGAGCGCGTTGGCGATGGTTTCGCCGGCGCGGGATCCGGACTCGACGGGGTCGTGGCTTGTGGAGAGCGCGTGCGCGAACTGGAGCGTTGATTCGCTCTGGGTGTTGTCCGGGGATGCGTCGGTCATGGTGTTACTGGTTGCTCAGATCGACGATGCGCGAGGCGCGGACGACGGAGCGGCCGAGCTGGTCGTCCCGGACTGCTGGGCCGACGATGCCGACGAGTTTGCCCAGGAAGCGGCGCGGGTCGGCGGCGTCGGTCGGCGCGACGTACCCGACGGTGCGCTCGATCCCGGTGATGGGATCGGGGGCGCTGACCCGGAAGAGGAGGGGGAGGGGGTCTCCGGTGTAGACGGAGGAGGCGTTGATCGTTCCGACGAGGGTGTAGGCGCGGGAGGATTCCCACTGGTCGATCTTGGCGCGGAGGGCTTGGGTTTGTTCGTCGGCTTGCGCGAGGGCGTTGTCGATGGCGCGGCGCGCGTCGCGCGTTTCGATCCGGAGGTCGATCCAGGCGAGGCGCTGGGAGAGGGACTTGACGAGCCCTTCGTCGTCTCCGGCGTCATCGATGGCGCGTTGGTACTCGGCGCGGAGTTCGGAGAGGGCTTCGTCGAGCTCGGCGCGGGGCATGGCGCGGGCGCTGGCGAAGGCGGACTCGAGTTGTTCGAGGGAGGAGGTGGAGATGGAGCCCGCGTTGTCCACAGTGCGCGGGGTGTTGTTCTGGATGACGGCGGGCTTGGGCTCGGGCTGGGTGACGGGCTGCGTCACGGGCTGCGTCACGGGCTGGGGCTTGGGCTCGGGCTTGGTCTCGACGGGCTCGGGGAGCTTGGTGTCCTCGAGGAGTTCGTTGGAGATGGGCGCTTCGGTGGCCTCAGGCTCAGACTGGGGCTCTTCCGTCTGTTCGGGCTTGGTCTCGGCGGGCTTGATGTTCCCGAGGGCAGCGATTTCGGCTTGGGTGGCCGGGCGGAGCGCGTCGGTGCGGATGTAGGCGATGGGGTGGGCGCCCGTGGTCGGGTGGACGGGGGGTCGGACCTTGTAGGCGGTGACGTTCCCGTCCTCGTCACGCTCGATGGAGAGGACGGGGAGTTCGGTGTTGACTGGGAGGGGGGACTGGAAGACGGGGGACCAGGAGCCCTCGAGTCCTCGGAGGTTGGAGGCGGCTCTGAGACGGGATTCGGCGGTGAGGCGGATCCTGTCGCCGGACCCGATGGCTTGGGCTTCGTTGGCCGGGACGAAGGCGCCGAGGGTGTTGGGGTAGCGGACCTTGGTGTAGAGGGCGGAGGTTCCCTCGGCGACGAGGACGGTGCCCTGGTTGAGGGTGGTGATGGCGTAGTAGATGTCCTGATCGCCGCAGCGGAGGGGTTCGTCGTCTTTGTTGACGGCGACGTGGGTGGCTTTGGTGTCCTGGAGGGTGGTTGTGGCCGCGGATGCGGTGTGGATCGGGGTGATGGGGGTTCCCAGCGCGAGGATCGCGAGCGCGAGGGGGGTCGCGAGGCGAAGGGTCTTGGGGTGAATCATCGATCGATCTCCTGGGGTGTCAGGGCGCTCCGTGTGAGTGTACGCGTGGGTTGGGCGCGAGTTTAAAACTCGTGTGCGGAGCGCCCCCGGGGGGTCGGGGGTGTGTACTGTTGTCCGATGACCCAGCACAACCCCCTTTCGTCGATGCGCGCTTTGACACCTGCGACGTGTTTCGGTACGTTCGGTCTGATACTTCTTTCGGGCTGCGCGTCGCCTTTGGAGAAGACGAGCGAGCGCGACATGCGCCGCGCAATGATCCGTTCGGTGCAGCGCGAGGTGGAGGGTGCGCGGGGGGACGGGGACGGCGCTTCGGCGCGCTCGGTCGATGTCGATTCGACCACGGATCTGACGAAGCTGGAGATCCGGGAGGATCATCTGGAGCAGATCCAGAAGTCGTACTCGACGGAGGGGTACATCGAGGCGCTGCGCGAGTCGGACCCGGATGCGGAGGATCCGATTCTGGCGTTGCTCGGGGACAACCTGCTGGGAACGGAGACGGCGCTGGTGGGTGTGAACCTGGAAGGCGCGGTTCGGGGCGCGGTTCGGAACAACCTGGATGTGGAGTACGCGCGGTACGGGCCGGCGATTTCGCAGTCGGCGCTCGTTGAAGCGGAAGCGGTGTTCGACTGGACGCTCTTCGGGAGTGTGACGGGGAACGATTCGGCGGTTCCGCAGACGAGCGCGGGCGTGTTCGGGACGGGGGTGGTCCGTCCTGAGAGCGACGGCGCGAACGGGGAGGTCGGGCTCCGGAAGACGCTGACGACGGGGGGGTCGCTGAGCGTGTCGCACCAATCGTCGTACACGAACGTGGAGTCGTCGTTCTTCGGGAGCGCGGCGCCGAACCCGAGCAACGGCGCGAACTTTGTGGTGGATTACACGCAGCCCTTGCTCGACGGATTCGGTCGGGACACGGCGTTGGCGCAGGTGTACCTGGCGCGGAACGCGGAGCGGAGCTCGGTGTCGGCGCTCAAGTCGTCGCTGATCTCGACGGCTTCGGAGACGGAGCGCGCGTATTGGCGATTGGTGCTTGCGTACAAGGAGCTGGTGATCCGTTCGAAGCTGCTCGAACGTGGGATCGAGGTCCGGGACGACATCAGGGCGCGTCGGGTTCAGGACGCGCGTCAGGCGCAGGTCGCGGATGCTGTGGCTCGTGTGGAGCGCCGTCGTTCGGACGTGCTGACGGCGCAGACGGCGCTGCGGAACGCGAGCGATGCGCTCAAGCGGCTTATCAACGACGAGCGGATGCCCGTGGGTTCGGAGGTGCTGCTCGCGCCCGCGGCGACGGATGTGATCGAGCCGATCACGTATTCGCTGGTCGATGCGATCAGCACGGGGATCCGGGAGCGCCCGGAGATCGAGCAAGCGCTGCTGACGATCGATGACGCGACGATCCGGGAGAACGTTGCGAAGAACGGGAAGCTCCCGACGCTGGACTTCGTGGCGCGGGCGCGGATGCTCGGGCTCGATGACTCGGTCGGGGATTCGTACGACGATTCGGTGTCGGGTCGGTTCGTGGACGACTGGCTCGTGGGGCTGACGTTCGAGCAGCCGCTCGGGAACCGCGCTGGGGAAGCGGGGTTCCGTCGATCGCGTTTGGAACGGTTGCGTTCGATCGTGGGGTATCGGAACGCGGTGCAGGGTGTGGTGCTAGAGATCAAGAACGCGCTGAACTCGGTGGTGACGAACGCGCAGCTGATCGGGCAGACCCGGTTGTCGCGCGTGGCGCAGGGTGAGGCGCTCCGGACCCTCGGGGTCGAGAAGGAGCTGACGAACCTCGGGTACTCCGTGGAGCGTTTGAACCTGGAGCTGACCCAGCAGGAGACGCTTGCGAGCGCGGAGATCGCGGAAGCGGCGGCGATCGCGAACTACAACATCGCGCTGGTGGATCTCCACGCGGCGATGGGGACGACGTTGTCGCGGAACCGGATCGACTTTGTCGCGCCCGACGCGAACCAGCTCACGAGCGCGGAGTCGATCGGGTCGGTGCGTGATCGGGACGATGAAGACGACGAGCCCGGGGCCGACTGATCATGGCTCAGATCCTCGAGGGTCCCGAAGCGATCGCGCGCGGCGTTGAGGTGCTGTCGTCGGGCGGGGTGGTTGCGTTCCCGACGGAGACGGTGTACGGGCTCGGCGCGGTCGCGATGGACGAGGGCGCGGTCGCGAAAGTGTTCGCGATGAAGGGTCGTCCGAGCGAGAACCCGTTGATTGTGCACGTGAGCGGCGAGGGGATGGCGCGGGGGGTGTGCGGATGGAACGCGCGGGCGGAAGTGCTCGCGCGCGCGATGTGGCCGGGGGCGCTGACGATGGTGCTCCCGAAGGGGGAGGGGGTCCCGGGGATCGTGACGGCGGGGGGCTCGACTGTGGGTGTTCGGTGTCCGGCGCACCCGATCGCGCTGGCGCTGATCGAGGCGCTGGGGGAGGCGATTGTGGGGCCGAGCGCGAATCCGTCGGGTCGGGTGTCGCCGACGAGGGCGGCGCATGTGGCGCGGGGGTTCGGGGACGAGGATCTGG
>Ga0256829_1001204_pt1 | contig 22092 bp, 25 predicted proteins | sample 131447metaG_FD_185979 | JGI IMG/M metagenome (GOLD analysis project Ga0256829, IMG submission 185979) | Hydrothermal vent microbial communities from Lau Basin, Pacific Ocean - 131-447 | ecosystem: Environmental > Aquatic > Marine > Hydrothermal vents | place: Pacific Ocean: Lau Basin | collected...
GGTTTTGGGGTTGGCCCGTCAGGATTTCCCATAGAAAAGTCAATAATATCTTCTCCTGCTCTTCTTGCCTGAAGTTTAAGTTCGTTGATTACAGCAAATATATAATTTGGAAGTCTTTCTATTTTTTCAAAGTGGTTCATTTTATTCCTTTTATAAAAATTCCTCTGTTAATGTTTTCTTTTGTATAACTGTCTTCTATTTTAATATAAAAACATCCTGTTGGAATTTTTAGAATTAATTTTCTTTTTATATTCTTTGATGTAATTATATTAAGAATATTCAAATTTTTGTCATAAAAAACAATATATGGATAAAAAAAATCATATTTTGATGTTTTTATATACACTTTTGAATAATTATCTGCCCTAAACCAGTAAACTCCTTTTATGTTATAAAAATGACTAAAAGAATCTTTTAAATAATATGTATTTATTTGAGGATTTGTACATTTGATATCATAAGTAAAATTTTCATCATTTGTAATATTTGTTATATTACATCCGTGTTGATTTAATATATTATAAAAATCAAGCGGGTCTATTTTGTTTAGACTGTTTATTTTAAGAGTTATTTTATATTTACGGTCTTTTGTAATTTGTACAGGGTAAAAATCATAAAATCCCATCTTATTTAAACTTTCATATAATATTTTTGTTTTGAGTAAATCATTTGAAGAAGTAAAAACAAATGAAGGATAAATGATTTTAGGTTTTTGAAATTTTAAATTTAAAAAGCCGTTATTTTTTATAAAAATCAAAACCTGTTTTATTGAAGCATTTTTGTCTAAAGATGTTTTTATTAAATTTTTGTAAGTATTGTATTTATTGTTTCCAATAATATTTTTTACTAAATTATAGGAATTTGCATATAAAAAAATAAAAAAGAATAAAAGAACTAGTTTTTTCATTTTTTAAACTTATTTGGTTTTTTAATAAATTTGTATGTACCATTTTTAAATAGCATTCTGATAACTTTTTTGGTGTTTGGTGATATTGTTTGATTATTGTATGTCAGATTAAAATCCCCATGGCCGAATTTTATATAATAATTGCCTTTTGGAAGTATTTTTTTATGTGTTGTGAGATACTCTATAGATTTATTTGTATCTATGTTTATAGCTTTAAACCATAACAATTTATTTGGGATTATTGTTATTTTAAATTTTTTAGTAAGATTGTCTTCTTTTAATTTTTTTATAGATTCTACAGAATTGTTTATCTCTTTTGTTTTTTGATTTGAAGAAGTGTTTATCTCAATAATTTTTTTAGGTTTATTTGGAATTTGTGATGAGATTGGAATTTGTTTTTTTATTAGAGTGGTGCTGTTTATAACAGTAGCGTTTTTTTGAGAATTTAATTTGTTAAAAAGTAAAAAGCCCCCTAAAATAATTAATATAAAAGCTAATAAAGCAATAAAGAATATTGAGTTTTTATGTTTTTGTTTTTGGGGAATTGAATTTTGAGGATTTTTTTGTATGTTTTTTTGGGGTGTTTGAGTATTATATTCTTCAATTAAGTCATTTAAATCTACATTGTAGGACTTTTGTATTATTCTTATGAAACCTAAAAATTTCACTTTTGGAATTTTTTTAAATTCTTTGTTTCTTATAAGTCTCAGAGAAATAGGAGAAATTTTTGTTTTTTTTGAAATTTCTTCCAAAGAATGAGTTTTGAAAAATTTTTCAGCATTCATTTATAATCCTATCTATTAAAATTGCAGCTGCGGCTGATACATTTAATGAATCAAAATTCCTTTTCATATCAATAGTTAAAATCTCATCAATTTTTTCTTTTACTCTTTTACTAAGACCTTCGCCTTCATTCCCCATAATTAAAGCTACTTTTTTATTTTGGTTTGGTTTGCATTTTCCACCAAAATCAGCTCCAAGTAAAGTGTAGTTTTTTGTTTTTAAAATATTTAAAGTATCTAAAATATTATTTGATACAATAATTTTCATATCAATAGCAGCTGCGGCACTGGTTCTTATAAGTCTATCCCATTTAAGTTCTTTTATTCCTGTAATTATCATTAAATCCATACCCAAAGCATATGCACTTCTTGTAATTGCACCCAGATTGCCCATATCCGTTACATTCTCAAGAATTAATATTTTATCTCCGCTAATATCCCACTCTTTTGGTGTAAAATCTATTTTTGCAAAATATCCTTGATGATTGCCGTTGTGAGCTATTTTTTGAGCAAGTTTATTGTCAATAAAATTAACTTTAAAATTTCTGAAATTTTTCAGTTCAGTTTTATTTAATTTTTTGGCAATTAAAATTTCTCTAACAATATCCGGATGTTTTTTTATTATATATTCTACTACTCTTTTTCCATAAATTATCATAACAGTATTTTATCAAAATATTATTAATTTAATATTTCTTTGTAGATTTCTTTTGCGTTTTTATTACTTATTTTTGCTAAAAGTTTAGCTTTTTCTTTTGTAGGGAGCTTAAGGGTTAAAATGTCTTCAAAACTGAGTTCAAGTTTTTTGTTTTTGTTGCCTTTATCAATTATTATAACCCATTCGCCTTTTGTGTTTTGTAAATTTATATCTTTTACTTTTGTTTTAATATATGTTTCATGCAGTTTCGTAAGTTCTTTTGCTAAAAACACTTTTCTCTCAGGTATTAATGTTTTTAATTCGGTTATTAATTTTTCTATTCTGTGGGGAGATTCATAAACTATAGCTATTTTATCGTGGTTTATAACTTCTTCAAGAGCTTTTTGTCTCTCTTTTCCTTTATGCGGTAAAAATCCAAAAAATGTAAAACTTCCTTCAAATCCGCTTGCAACAAAAGCTGTTAAAGCTGCATTTGCCCCTGGAATTACTGTATATTTAATTTCATTTTCTTGGCAAAACTTTATAAGTTTACTTCCAGGATCGCTAATTCCCGGCATCCCGGCATCGCTTACATAAACACAATTTTTGTTTATAAGCTTATTTTTATCAATATTTGAAATAATTTTATCTTCATTATGTGAGTGCATTGAGATAAATGTTTTATTAAGGGGAATATTATATAAATTAAGCAGTTTTTTTGTGACTCTTGTATCTTCACAAAAAATAATTTCAGCTTCCAAAAGGGCTTTTAAAGCCCTTTTGGAAATATCTTCTAAGTTGCCAATCGGAGTTGGAACGAATATAACCAATTAAGCAAGACCGTATTTTTTCTTAAATTTGTCTACTTTTCCACCTACATCAAGATTTCTTTCTTTACCTGTGTAGAAAGGATGACATTCATTACATACTTCAATTCTCAAAGTCGGTTGTGTTGAAAGTATTTTGAATTGATGACCGCAAGTGCAAGTTACATCACATTCAACATATTCAGGATGGATACCTTTTTTCATTTAAAATCCTTTTTTAGGTTTTTTAGCCTATAATTTTTAAGTTTGAAATTTTACTTTTTTTTTCTTAAAATTATCTTAAATTAAGGTTTTTTTAAGAATTATTTTAATGTTAATTAAATTAACATTTATTTATTGTGTTTGTATAAATTATATACCGATTTATATATTATAAGTGCCAGAGAGTTTTTATAAGAAATTATAAAAGAGAGAAGGAATTAAGCTTCTGCTCTTGGAGCTCTTGGTCTAGCTTCGTTTACTCTAAGTCTTCTTCCTTCGAATTCTTTTCCATCAAGCTCTTCAGCAGCTGTTTCAGCTCCGCTTTCCATTTCAACGAAACCAAATCCTTTGCTTCTTCCTGTTTCTCTGTCGTTAATAATTTTAACTGAGATAACTTCTCCATACTCTGCGAAAAGTGGTTTTAAATCTTCTGCAGTTGCGTTATAGTTAATGTTTCCTACGTAAAGTGTTTTCATGTGTAATCCTAAAATTTAAATTTTGCAGTGACATTATAGCTATAAATAAAATAAAAAGCAAATCTTTTTGGAAAATTTGATATAATCTCTAAAAAAAGGAGTAAAAATGAGTGTTAAATCCCATTATGTAGAATTTAGAAATGCACTTTCAAAAAATGATTCTAAGAAGGCTGAGGAAGAGTTTGAAAAAGCATATAACGAAGCTTTTCTCTATTATCAAAATAAACTAGCTGAAAATAAAAAATTTGATTTGAATAATGAAGATGAAAGATTTGCATTAATTACACTTACCGATAATATAATAGGATATTGGTCAGAGGGTATGCTAGAAGACGGAATAGCTTTAAGTGAGAGTTTAATAGAATTTGCGGAATCTCCAAAATTAAAAGAGATGTTTAAAGGCTATTCAATAGGTATGCAGTCAGCTCTTGATGTAAATGAATTTATGCAAAAGTATGTTGACTTATCAAAAATTGATGAAGAATTTCCTGAATTTTTATGTAATTTTAAAGAGAATATAAAAGAACTTGTAGAAAATATTGAATAAGCAGTTAGAGGCTACATCTTAAATTAGTCTCTATTTTAAGGGAAAAATCAAAAGGTGTTTTTATAACTAAAACAGCTCTTTTATTTCCAGGATTTTTGGATATTAAATTATAAATTTTCAATAAATCTTCTTCAAAATTTTCACTTATCTCTTTTTCTATAAGTGTAATTTCATCCCTGATAGCGCCTTTTTCATCTTTAGCTTCTTCTAGTGACATAATTTTTCTTGTAGTGATTCTTAAAAAATCTCCCGGTTTTTCAACTCTTGCTTTGAATGCAAGAGGTTCATCTGTGTTTAATTCTTGAAGTTTGTTTAAATCTCTTTCAAATACCATCAAATCAATTTTACCGTGAAAATCCATAAGAGTTATTATTGCAAATTTGTTCCCCTTTTTTGACATTCTAACTTTCATACTCTCAATTTTACCAACAAAAAGAGCTTCTTTATTTAATATTTCTTCTATTTCACTTGAGAGATTATAATTTAAGCCGCTTATTTTTTCTTTATAAGGATCAAGAGGATGAGCTGAAACATAAAATCCAAGAGTTTCATATTCATAATCTAACAGAGTTTTTGTATCAAATTCCGGTATTTGTCTGATTTGCAGATGCTCATCTTCTTCTTCATCTTCAAGGTCTGCAAAGAGTGAGGATTCGTGGTTTAGGGCATTTTTTTTATCTTCTATTCTTTTTTTAAATTCAAGTATATTTTCTATATTTTCAAGTAGAGTTTTTCTGGAATATCCAAAACTATCCATTGCCCCTGATTTTGTAAGTTGTTCAAGCACTTTTTTATTAACTTTGCTTGAATCAATCTTTAGAATAAAATCTTCTAAATCGCTAAAAGGTCTTGAATTTACAATAGATTCAATAGCTTTGCTTCCTACACCTTTGATAGCGCTAAGTCCAAAAAGTATTTTATTTTCAATAGGTGTAAATTCAAGATTTGATTTTTGCACATCCGGTGACATTACTTCAATTTTAAGAGATTTCGCCTCTTCTATATATTTTGCTATTTTTTCCGTATTGTCTGCTTCAAATGTAAGTAGACTGGCAAAAAATTCCGTTTTGAAATATTGTTTAAGCCAGGCTGTTTGGTATGTAATCATTGCATATGCCGCCGAGTGGGATTTATTAAATCCATATCCTGCAAATTTTTCTATAAGTGCAAAAAGTTCTTTTGCATTTTCATATGAAAATCCCTGTTTTTTTGCACGGATAGCAAATTCTTCAGAGTATTTTGCCATAACATCGGCTTTTTTCTTACCCATTGCCCTTCTGACTATATCTGCTTCGCCAAGGGAAAATCCTCCAATTGCCTGGACTATTTGCATAACCTGCTCTTGATAAACAATAACACCGTATGTAGGCTCAAGGATTGGTTTTAGTACTTTTTCAAATTCATCATAAAAATAACTAATAGGTTTTCTTCCGTGTTTTCTTTCTATATAATCATCAAGCATTCCCGAATCCATAGGACCAGGGCGGTAAAGAGCCAGCATTGCAATAACATCTTCAAAATTAGTAGGCTTTAATTTTTTTGCCAAATCCTGCATTCCATCAGATTCTATCTGAAACATTCCAAGTGTTTTTCCGCTTTGAATAAGCTTGAAAACTTTTTCGTCATCAAGACTTAAATCATCAATATTTATATCTTTATTTTGGTTTGCTTTTATGTTTTTTATGGCTCTATCTATTACAGTCAGGGTTTTAAGCCCTAAAAAGTCAAATTTAATCAAATCCACCGGTTCTAAATAATTAAGAGAATATTGTGTTGTGTGGAAAACATCGTGTTCGTCCTGTTTATATAAAGGAGATTTTTTCCATAAAGGCTCATCGCTTATTACAACTCCGGCTGCGTGTTTTCCGGTGTTTCTTTTAAGTCCTTCAAGTGCTTCTCCATAAGAATAAAGTCTTTCATATACCGGCTCTTCTTTTATAGTTTCCACGATTTTAACTTCAAGCTCTTTTGCTTTTTTTAGAGTAATTCCAAGCTGATCGGGTATTAATTTTACAAATTTATCGGCATTTGAATAATCAATTCCGAAAATCCTTGCAACATCCCTTAAAACCCCTTTTGCAAGAAGTGAACCGAATGTAACAACCTGAGCCACATTTTCATATCCGTATTTTTTTTGGACATATTCAATAACTTCTTCTCTTCTTTCCTGGCAAAAGTCAATATCAATATCAGGCATTGATACCCTTTCAGGATTTAAAAATCTCTCAAACAAAAGTCCGTATTTAAGAGGATCAATATTTGTGATTTCAAGTGAAAAAGCTACCAAACTTCCAGCAGCACTTCCACGCCCGGGACCCACCGGAATTTTAAAGCCTGTTGGCCTTAGATGGCGGCTTGGGTCTTTTGCGTAGTTGATAAAATCCCATACAATTAGCATATAACCAGGGAATTTCATCTGTTTAATTATATTTATTTCATATTCAAGTCTTTTTTTATATTCTTCGTGCCTTTGAATTGGCACATTTTTTAATCTTTTTTCAAGACCTTCACGGCACTTATATTCAAAATATTCCACATCATTTTCAATATTAAGTCCCTCTTTTTTTGCATATTCTTTTGTGAATTTAAAAGTAGGAGGTGTTGGATTTCCAAGAGATATTTCAAGATTAATGTTTTTAAATAAATTTTTGTTATTTTCAATAGCATCAGGAAAATTTTCAAATGCTTTTAAATATTCTTCTTTTGTTTTTAAATAAAATTCCCCTAAATTAATATTTCTATGGGTATCGTCGTATTGTTTGTTGCTTTCTATACATTCAAGTGCGTCTTTATAATAAAAATCGGTTTTATTTAAATAAAAAATATTTGCAGAGGCTAATGGTTTAATTTCGTTTTTTTTTGCAAATTCATAAAAATAATCAATCAAAAAATCTTCTTCAAAACTCTCTTTTCTAAGTTCTAAATATAAATTTTTAAAATCATTTTTGTAAAGTCTGGCAATTTCATTTGCTTTTTTTTCTCCTTTTAGAGAATAAGCGTTTTTTTCATCTAAAATATTAAGCTCTTTGCCTATTTCGCTCTCAAGCATAGATAAAATTACTGCCACACCTTCTTGATTTTTTACTATTTCTTCATAAGGAACCACGGGAGTTGCCCCCTCCATATTGTATAAATAAGAAATAGAGCTTAAATACATTAAATTGTCATATCCTTTTTTATTCATTGCAATTAAAACAACTCTTGAATAATTTTCATCTCTTTTTATTAAAATATCGGTGGCAATAATTGGTTTGATGTCGTTTTTGCGGCAGGTTTCATAAAACTCAATAGTGCTGAACATATTGTTAAGTTCACTGATTCCTAAAATATCAAAACCTCTTTTTTTTGCCTCCGGGATTAAATCTTTTATTTTTAAAGATGAATGTAAAAGTGAGTAATCGCTATGAATATGAAAGATAGTCAATTTAATCCTTTTTTATGAAATTATAGCTTAAAATTTTAGTTATAATTACAAAAATATTTAAAGGATTATTATGAAAAAGATATTGTTTTCATCTGCAATTATAGCTACAATGATTTTTACGGGATGTGGAAGTTCAAATAAATCTGTTATTCCAAAAGCACCTACTTGTCAAATGGACGGAGCAAGTGCACCGGTTTGGGTATGTAACGGCGGAGCGGATATGAAAGGTGGAATTTTTGCAGTTGCAAGTGCTCAAAAAACCCCTCTTGGTATAAGCTTTCAAAGACAAGAAGCAATGGCTGCGGCAAGAGATGAAATATCAAGACAAATCAGTTTGAAAGTTAAGAATATGTTTAAATCCTATATGTCTTCAACAGGTACGGGAAATGCACAAACAGCAGAAAGGGTTGCTACAAGTGTTTCAAAACAGTTATCTTATCAAACTTTAAGAAATTCAAAACTTTTAAAAACCTGGATATCTCCGAAAGGAACTATGTTTGTATTAGCCGGAATAAACGGAAGTATTAAAGATGCTGTAAAACAGGCTGCAAAAACAACGCTTCATAATGACAAGGCTTTATGGCAGGAATTTAAAGCCAAAAAAGCACAAGAAGAGTTAGATTCTGAAATTAATAAAGAATTTAAATAATTTATGAAAAAGCTTTTCTTTTTTTTGATTTTTATTTTTTTGAATGCTCAGAGTTTCAGTGATTATAAAAAAGCTCAGTTAAAAGAATTTAATGATTATAAACTCTCTTTGCAAAAAGCATTTAAAGAATATAAAGAAAATTTAAACAAAGGTTTTAATCAGTATAAAAAAGAACTTTCTAATTATTGGAAAAATCCTGAACTTACTACCAAAAAAATATTTGTAGAATATTCAAAAAATAAAAAAGTCAGAAAAAAAGTTGATTATGAAAAAGGTATTATTACTGTTAGTGTGATTTCAAAAAACAATAACGAAGCAAAAGAAGTAATAAGAAAAGCTCTTAAAAATTTAGCTACAGAAAATACCAAAAATGCTGTAAATAAAAATCCAGTTTTATCAAAAGTCATAAAAAAGCTTGATACTAAATATAAAAATCAAATTGTATTCTCAAATCCTTCAAATGAACCGATAGTAGGAGATATCTTATTTAAAAATCATATTACAAAAGAGAAGGTTAAAAATTTTGTGGATAAATCTTTACAAAAACCTATAAAAATAATGCCTTCAAAAATCAAAAATGAAAAAGTCTATAAATTGACTATTATTTTACCTCCTGATTGGATTTTGATAAAAGCAAAAAGATATAAAACAGATGTATTTAAAAGGGCAAATGAGTTTGGTTTAACCCCTAGTTTAATTTATGCAATTATTCAAACGGAAAGCTCATATAATCCGCTTGCCAGAAGTTATATTCCGGCATTTGGTCTTATGCAAATAGTCCCCGCTACAGCCGGAAAGGATGCGTATGAAATGCTTTATAAAAAGCCAAAACTTCTCTCACCTGATTATTTATACAATTCACATAACAATATTTTAATAGGAAGTGCATATTTAAAAAGAATTTTTTATGGATATTTTAGAGGAATTAAAAACCCGGCTAGCAGACTTTACTGCACTATTGCCGCATATAACACGGGAGTGGGAAATGTTGCGTGTGCTTTTAATTCAACATCAAAAGATTATAAAGGCAGAACAATTTGTAAAAGAAGTAGGGGAGATTACAGTATAAAAAAAGCATTGCCTATTATAAATTCAATGAAACCAAAAGAAGTATATTATTATCTTTTAAAAAATTTAAGATATGACGAGGGTAAAAATTATCTTAAAAAAGTAACACTCAGATATATTCTTTATTTACATTCTCTAAGAACAAATAAGATATAAATATTACTAATTTATTATTGTATAATTGCATAAAAAAAGGTGTAAAATGAAATTCATAGGAACTCGTGGAACTGAAGAAAAAAAGAGCTTTAGTGAAGTTATTTTAAATCCGGCAGCTCCAAACGGAGGGCTTTTTGTTCCGGAAAAATTTCCAAAAATTGATGAAAAATATATTTTAAGATTTGTAGATGAATTTGGCGAAAAAACTTATAGACACATAGCAAGAACTGTATTAAAAAAATTTAAAGTTGATTTGGATGATGATTTAATAGAAAAAGCTTTATATCTTTATCTTAAAAATTTTGACAGTGATGATGTCGTTCCTTTGGTTAGACTTAAAAATTTCAGTGTAGCCGAACTTTGGCATGGTCCTACAAGGGCATTTAAAGATATGGCGCTTCAGCCTTTTGGAATTATTTTATCAAGTCTTGCAAAAGAAAAAAATGAAAATTATTTGATTTTAGCTGCAACAAGCGGAGATACAGGACCAGCAACACTTAAAACATTTGAAAACAGAGATAATATAAAAGTGGTTTGCATTTATCCGCATAAAGGAACAAGTGAAGTTCAAAAACTTCAAATGGTTACAACTGACGCAGCTAATGAAAAAGTTTTAGGGATTTTGGGTGATTTTGATGATGCACAGACGGCTTTAAAAGCTCTTTTAAAAGATGAAGAATTTAAAAAGACTCTAAAAGAAAACAATATTAAACTCTCAGCTGCTAACAGTGTTAATTTTGGAAGAATTATTTTTCAGATAGTTTATCATTTCTGGAGTTATATAAAACTGCTTGAAAATTATGAAATAGAACTTGGCGATAAAATAGATGTAATTATTCCAAGTGGTAATTTTGGTAATGCACTTGGGGCTTATTATGCTAAAAAAATGGGGCTTCCTATTGAAAAAATAGTTATTGCATCAAATAAAAACAATGTTTTATATGAATTAATTACTTATGGAAGATATGATTTAAGAGATAAAAATTTAATAAAAACAATCTCGCCTGCTATGGATATTTTAAAATCAAGTAATGTTGAAAGAGTTTTATTTGATAAATTCGCAGAAGCTAGAACTGTTGAACTTATGAACTCACTTGAAAATGAAGGATATTTTGAGTTAACTCAAGATGAACTTAAAAAACTTAGGGAAGATTTTACAGCAGATTTTGCAACGGATGGGGAGTGTAAAGAAATTATCAAAAGATATGTCGAAAATGAATATTATCTAATGGATACTCACACCGCAACAGCTGTAAAGACTTATGAATATTTAAAAGAGAAGGGCAAAATAGGAAATAATAAAACAGTAGTTTATTCAACAGCTGAATGGACAAAATTTGCTCCTAGTATTTATGAAGCTTTGAGTGGAGAAGATGTAAATAGAGAAATAGCCCTGGAAGAAGAAAAAAATGCAATTTCTGATAAAGATGCAATAGCCTATATAGAAGGGCATTTAAAAGAAAAAGCGCCTGAAGTAATATTAGAGCTTTTTAATAAAGAGATTACTAATGAAAATATTATCAATAAAGATGAAATAAAAGAAGAGATTATTAAATTTATTTCTAAATGACAGGTGTAATAGGGATATATATTTTTATTGTTTTAGGCTTTTTAGCCAAAAAACAATTTAAAATAGACGGCAAAACTCTTGTAATTCTTTCAACTTATTATCTCCAGCCTTTCCTTACCCTTTGGGGTATTATGCTTATGCCTATTAATAAAAATCTTATTTTAGCCCCTGTTTATTATTTATTAATTGTATTTATTGCATTAATTTTTACTTTTACTTTTTCTTTAATCTTAAAAGATAAAAAAGATAGAATTATTGCAACTCTTACTCCTTTAATTGGAAATACCGGTAATCTTGGCATTCCTGTTAGTTACTTTTTCTGGGGGGATTTTGGGGCAATGGTTGCAACTTTAATTAATCTTGCCAATATATTTTTTATTTATTCATTTGGGATATTTTTTTTTGCTAAGGGAGAATATTCTTTTAGGGAGGCATTTAAAAAAATACTCAAAATTCCTGTTATGTGGTTTGGGATTTTGGCTTTAATACTTAATTTAAAAGGTATTCATTTTAATAGGGATATTATGAAAATTTTGCAAATGGGGGCTTTTGCTTCTATTGTGACACAGCTTTTGATTTTTGGAGTTTATATTGCCGATATTAGAGTAAAAATGGAAGATAAACCTTTGATTTTTGTAACAATTATTAATAAGTTTATAGTTTTTACAGTTGTCGGATTTATAGTTTTGACATTTTTAGGAGTGGATAAAAAATATTTTTATCCTATTTTACTGGAAATTACGACCCCCCTTGCTATTTCTAATGTTAATCTTTCAGCTCTTTTTAATTTATATCCCAGTAAAGTATCTTTTTTGGTTTTAGTAACTTCCGTTTTGTTTTTGGGGATTATTTTAATTATATAATCCCTCTTAATTTTAAACTAAATAAACCAAAATATTCGTGAATGGCTTTGTAGCTTTTATTTAAATTTTTTTCCATTGGAAAAACATCCCAAAAACTGTAAATTGGATTATAAAAAAATCCTACAGGTTTTGGGATGATTTTAAATTTAAAATACTTAAATAAAGCTATACTTCTTTTCATATGATAAGCACTTGTTACTAGGAAAATTTCTTTTTTTATATGAAGTTTTTTAAAAAGTCTTGCTGTATATTTTGCATTTTCATATGTATCAAGAGATTTGTTTTCATAATAAGTTTTTATTTTACATCCGCAGGTTTTTGTAATTAAATTAACATCTTTTTTTATATTTTTAGCTTCGTTTATTTTTGTGCCGCCTCCTGTGAAAATAAATGGAAGATTATATTTTTTTGCTAGAAGCAGTCCATAAACTTCTCTTTTAAACGCATCGGGAGAGGCTTTTAGGATATCTCTTGGATTTGTGCCGCCTCCTAAAACAACAACGGCTTTTGGAGAAATATTATCTTTATAATGAATATTTTCAAGTGGTAATAAAAGCATATTGGCAATAAATTTATTTGATAAAAGATACAAAAGTAAAGCACTTAGAAAAAAAAGCCATTTAAATTTTTTGGCAAAAAAGCCTGCTAAAATAAAAATAACAATAAAAATCCCGGGAGGCAGGAAAATATAAGTAAAAAGTTTTGAAATTATGTAAATCATTTAATTCCTTTTTGGTAAAATCTTATCAAAAAAGGATTGATTTGAAAATTTTAATTACAGGGGCTAGTAGGGGAATTGGAGAAAGTTTAGCGAAATATTATAAACATCAGGGGTTTGAAGTTTATGGAATTGCAAGAGATGAAGAAAAACTTAAAAAAATTTGTGATGAATATTTTGTCTGTGATTTGAGTAATTTAGATGAGGTGAGTGAACTCAGTAAAAAATTATCAGATATAAAATTTGATTTAATTATTTTAAATGCCGGGATATCAACACCTCATTCAAGTGATTTTCCGCCGCTAAGTGCCTTTAAGAAGGTAATTGATGTAAATTTACTTTCTATTCACGCACTTTTAGAGCATATTAATTTTAAAGATTCAAAACTCGTTTTTATATCTTCACTTGCGTCTCTTTTTGGAGCTCCTACATCACTTGCTTACAGTGCATCTAAAAGGGCTCTTAATTCTTATGCCGAGAGTCTATATTTTGCAGGAATTGATGTAGTGCTTATAATGCCTGGATTTATAAAAACAGATATGACAAAAAATCATAAATTTTATATGCCGTTTTTGATGGATTTAGATGATGCAACTTTAAGAATTGCTAAAATTATAAAAAAAGGCAAATTTTTTAATCCTTTTCCTTTAAAATTTTATTACTTAATTAAACTTTGTACTCTAATGCCTGATAATTTAAAGCGTAAAATATTGAAAAAATATGCTAAATCAGATATAGTAGAATAAATTACAAATGGAGAATTTAATGCAAAGAGAAAAATTAAAAAGTTTAAAAAAAGAACTTTTAAAAAAAGGATTTGTAATTGAAGGAGTTGTCGGTTCATTTGCAAGAGACGAAAAATATAATGACATTGATATAATTTATTATGTAAATGATGTTTTTTTAGATAAATTCCCTGGATTTAAAGCTATAATAGAAGTTGAACATATAAAATCATTTTTAGAAAAAGAATTAGGAATTAAAATAGATTTAATTGCTAAAAATGCTATGAGTAAAACAGCTAAAAAATATATGAATAAAGATTTAATAAATGTATGAAAAAATTGATTTTATTTTAGAGATGATAGATAATATTGAAAAGATAATAAAAAGACATAATGGAATCGTAAATGCCTTAGAAGATTTTGAAGGACAAATGGCTATTTTTATGGGACTTGCTCAAATAGGGGAGACTTTAAATAAAATAGATAATGAAACTATTAAAAAATTAAATTTAGAAGAAGAAAAAGAGGGAGCTTATTATACGAGAAATTATATTGTTCATGATTATGAAGGGGTTGATTTGATGATTGTTGAAAATATTTTAAGAATACATTTACCGATTATGAAAAATAAATTATTAAAGGCTAAAAATGATTAGTGTTTGCACATATTGCGGGGTTGGGTGTGAGATTGACGCAGAAATTGAAAATAATAAAGTTCAGAAAATAAAACCTGTTAAAAATGGAATTTCAAGCGGTGGAGAGCTTTGTATTAAAGGAAGATACGGATATGAATTTTTAAATAGTAGAATAAATAAACATTTAGTAAGTTTTGATTTTATTGAAAAAAATGCCAATAATTTGCCTTTTGAACTTCAAGTTAGGATTGCTTCTTTATTTGAATATGATGAAAATTTTTATGAAGCCCCTTTTAGCCTGGCTGTTGATTTAGCAGCTTGGAAAATAAAAGATATCTTGAAAAATTACGGTTCAAAATCTATTGCTGCAATAGGCGGGGCTAGGAGTAATATTGAGAGTGCTTGGCTTTTTCAAAGATTTGCAAGAAAAACTCTAAAAACTCCAAATGTGGATAATTGTGCTAGGGTTTGTCATTCTCCAAGTTTAAGCGGGCTTAAAATGAGTATAGGAGAAGGGGCTAGCAGTGTCGGGTTTGATGAAATCTTTAATGCTGATACTATTTTTGTAATCGGAAGTAATACAACAGAAGCTCATCCTATGGTGGCAAGCAGGATTATAAAAGCCAAAAAAAGAGGAGCTAAATTAATTGTAATTGATGTGAGGGAAATTCCTTTAATGAAATTTGCAGATGTGAAAGTGATTTTACCACTTGAAAGTAATTTACTATTTTTAAATGCCTTAGCTAGAGAGTTTATTGAAAGAGGCTATGTTAATGAAGAATTTATAAAAAACAGATGTGCAAAATTTGATGAATATAAAGAAAATATTTTATCTCATCATTCTCATAAAGATTTTTTCTTAAAACTTCCCGGATTTGAGCATATTAAAAATCAAATAGAAGAGATTGTTAAACTTATTAAAAATAAAACTATTTTTGCTTGGGGGCTTGGAGTTACCGAGCATATTGACGGCACAGAAGCTGTTAATGCAATAAGTAACCTTGCGATGCTTGGAGGGCATTTTTCTAAAGGAGCAGGAGTTTTGCCGCTTAGAGGTCAAAATAATGTCCAAGGGGCTTGTGATGTTGGGTGTTTGCCTTATTATTTGCCTGATTATATAAGACCTGATGAAAAAGATATAGGACTTATGACGCCTGAAGTTATCGAAAATATTTTAAAAGGAAAAATAAAAGCAATTTTAAATATGGGAGAAGATATTCTTCATATTCATCCAAATCAAAATAAAATTCATAAATCTTTTAAGAAACTTGAATTTTTAATGGTTATGGAAGTTATGGAAAATGAGATAACAAAAAGAGCTGATATTGTTTTTGGTGTTAAAAGTGCTTATGAAAAAACAGGTGTTTATGTAAATGCTGAGAGAAGACTTCATTTAAGCAAGCCTTTAATCAATAGTAATTTACCAGATGACTGGGAAGTAATTCAGGCTATTGAGAATAGAATTAACGGGGAATTTAAATTTAATTGTACTGAAGAAGTTTTTGAAGAGTGTAAAAAAGAAGTTTCTAGATTTAGTGGGGCTACTTATAAAATTTTAGAAAAAAACCCCCTCCAATGGCCAATTAGAAAAAGCGGGATAGATTCTCCAATTCTTCATTTAGAAAAATTTTCAACACCTGATGGAAGAGGACATTTTCATTTTCATAAATATCATTTAAGGGGAGAAATTAGAGATTTACTTGAGGGTAAAAAAAGATGGTATTTAAATACAGGAAGAGTTTTAGCTCAGTATAATAATGCGGCTCAAAGTAAAATTAGCGAAAAACTAAATAAAAGATATAGTGATGATATTATTTTAATAAATGAGATTCATAAAAATCTGGGAGAATATATAAAATTAAAAAGTGAATATGGCCAGAGTGAAAAATTAAAAGTTAAATATACAAATAGTATAAGACCATTTACTCTTTTTACTACATTTCATTTTGCAAAAAATAAAATTAATTTTTTATTTGGAGATGCGGCTGACCATAAGGTTAAAACAGCCAGATTTAAAGCTGTGGAGGTTGAGGTTATACCAATTGAAAATTGAAAATGTAAGAATGATTATTTTACCCCATAAGTATTTATACATTCTTTTCTTGCTATTAGATTTTCTAAAATAGCAAATAAAATCATAAAATTTATAAAACTGGTCCCTCCGTGGCTTATTAAAGGTAAAGGTACACCTACAACAGGTCCTAAATTCATTGTCATTGAAATATTTATATAAGAATAAACAAATATCATAAGACCTACACCCGCATATAAAACTTTAGCAAAATAATCATTTTTTAATTTTTGTGATTTATAAAATAGATAAAAAATAAGTAAAAAATATAAAAACAAAAGGATAGCCACACCGATAAATCCAAATCTTTCTGCAAAATAGGCAAAAATAAAATCACTGCTTGCAATGGGTAGGAATTTAAGCTGTGTTTGAGTGGCATCTGTTTTATTTTGTCCTGTAAAACCTCCGCTTCCTATTGCAATTAAAGACTGTTTTACATGATAGCTAGGTTTATTTAAAAAACTTTCAATTCTTTGTTTTTGATAATTTTTCATAAAATATTTATAGTAAACAGGAGTAAAAAGAATTCCAAAAGTTAATAAAAAAAACCATATTTTTTTACTAACTCCTACTAAAAATAAAATTCCAAATCCGATAATTAAAAGTATAAGAGCGGTTCCTAAATCCGGTTCTTTTGCTATTAATAAAAAAGGAATTACTATAAAAAGGGTAAGTTTTGTAAATTCTTTAAAATTATAAAAAGGTTTAGGAGGGTTTTTATATATTAAAAATCCAAGCATCAAAAGAAGGCTTGTATTCATAAATGTTGAAGGTTGGATTGTCATATGTGTAAAAGGAATTTTGAGCCATCTTTTAGCACCTAAGATTCTAATTCCTGCAATATCTACCCAAAATAACAGCCCTATATTTATCCAATAAATGATTGGAATAAGCCACAATAATTTTCTTAGAGGTATAAAATATACAGCTATAAAAATAATAATTCCAATTATTATGTAAACGGTTTCTTTAAGAAAGAGTGTATGGGAAATTTCATTTACTAAAAAAAGACTTATTGTAATAAAAGGCAAAAGAAGAAGGATTAAGAAAAAATTAAATTTTTTTATTGACATGGCTTTTGATAATATTTATCAAATAAAGAATTAAGTTTTTGAGTAAGAAGAGTTGAATTGTTATCTACTTCACTAAATTCTTTAATAATATTTTCTTTATTTTTTATACATGTTTTTGTTGTTGTGCATTCTAATATTTGATTTGTTATTTGATGTATTGTTTTATGAATTTTATTTTTAATTTCTTGATATTCAGGATAACAGCTTAGTTTTTTAACCGTGTCTGTATTTGAAATCCATTGACCAAATTCACAGCTGTTATTATCTGTTTTTGGAATTTCTTTTTCTTCAACTACTGCTTCAATAGCATTTAATTTATAAACTAAATGTGAAAGTCTGGCCAAATCCATAAACATTCTGGTTAAAGCTAAATCAACATTCCTTTTGTTTTCAAATGATTTGTCTCTAAATCCTACTACCATTTCTGAAACATTTTCAACATCGTCTTTTGAAGTAACAGCCATAGATGTTATTTTTTCTGAATGAGATTGAATATCGCTTGTTTCTTGTTGAAGTGTCTTTATTGTAATAGAAATTTCGCTTGTTGCTTTTTGAGTTCTTTCAGCAAGTTTTCTAACTTCATCAGCAACAACGGCAAAACCTCTTCCATGTTCTCCTGCTCTTGCCGCTTCAATAGCTGCATTTAGCGCAAGTAGGTTTGTTTGGTCTGCTATATCTGTAATAAGTTCAACTATTTTTCCAATCTCTTCAGTTCGGTTATAAAGCATATTGATTGCTTCATTTGTTTGGGCTATAAAATCAATTAAATCTGTTAAAACATTTGCAAGATTTTCTATTTTGCTAGAAGCTTCATCTGCTCCTTCATAAATATGGGTTGAAAGTTCATCAATTTTAATCATAAATGGTCTAAGTTTCACATCAAATGAGTTTTTAATATCGTTTAGTTGTGTCTTGATTCCTCCTCCCATTTCATTTAGAGTTATAAAAAGTTCACTTCTTGCTTGTTCTTGTAGAGCTACTGATATTGATTTGACTGCTTCATTAATAACACTCACTGTAGTTCTAAATTGACCTTTATATCCTTCAAGTGCTATATCCCTGTAATCAATTCCGTTTTTAGCGGCATTTATAGATTCTGCAATATCTCTTTGGAATGCTTCAAGCTGGTCTAAAATGTCATTTGTAGCCCATGCCATATTATAAAGCGGGTCATCTTTTTTAATTCTTGTAATTCTTTTTGAAAAATCACCTTGTGATGCATTTATAATGACTTCTTGGATTTTTTTAATTAAATTTGATTTTTCTTCTTTGGCGGGAATTAAAAATACAATTGAACCAAGAAGAGTTAAAATTCCTAAAATCCCAGTTATTAGGTCACCTCCAACAAATCCCATTACACTTATAATAGCCGATAAAATAAGTATTCCAATAGCCGTTAGTATTTTATAGTTCATTGATTATTCCTTTTTGTATTTTTATCATAAGTTCATTAAAACTCATTCCTTTTTTACTCAAAAGTTCATTAACTGCATTTAAAGAGGCGTCCATACCTCCACTTTGTTCAAGTGATTTTAATTTTTGGTAAAGGGGTTCTATAATTTCTTTGAATCCTTCTCTTGGTTTTCTTCTTACAGAGTAATAATTGATTATATTTTTGTTTACATCAAGTGTTGGTGAAATATTGGCAAATACCCAGTAAAATCCGCCGTCTTTTTTTAGATTCTTAACATATCCAAACCACTCTTTTCCGTTTTGAATGTGGTCATAAAGAGATTTAAAAGCGCATCTTGGCATATCCGGGTGCCTTAAAATATTGTGAGGAGCTCCTAGAAGCTCTTCTTCGCTGTAACCGCTTATATCAATAAAAATTTTGTTTCCATATAAGATCCTGCTTTTAAGATCTGTTTTTGAAACAATAAAATCTTCTTCTTTTAAAAAGGTTTCTTTATTTATAGGTGTAACTTTAGGCTTTTTCATTTATTCTCCTTAATTTTATTCCGTCTATTCCAAAATTTGCTATATTTTCTATATCGTCAAAATTTGAAATTAATAAAATGATTTTTGTATCCAATAAATATTCATTTGCAATTTTTTGCAATTTTTTTGCTTTTTCAATTGTGTCACAAAAAGCGTATTTAGCATTTAAATTTGATATAAAAATAAGCTCTTTTACAGAAATTATATTTACTCCGTATGAAATATTATTAATTTTACAAAAATTATATACTTCAAGTGAAGAATTACAGTAATCAAAAATCAAAGTGGAATTTGAAGGTGAGCTTTTTATATTTTCAATCGTTTCGACTTTTGTAAATTTTTCTTTGCTAAACGGAGGTTCAAGAATTATCATAACATTCCTTACATATGTTTTTTCCATTTATTTTTTTTATTTCATTTTCAGGAACAAATGTTTTACATTTATCGCACATAATTAAATCTGTATTTTCATCTTTTTGTTCATTTTTAGGTTTATTTACAACTTTGTTTTTTTTGAAAAACATAAAATAAACTGCAGCACCTATCAATAAAAAAAATATTAATTTACCCATTTATATCCTTTATAAAAACATAATTTCTATTACCTCTGTTTATAATAGAAGCTTTTAAATCTTCTATTTCATTTAGGGCATTTGAGCCTTTATATAAAAGTATTGTACCATTTTTTTGTAAAAAAGGGGTTGAAAGTTCAATTATCTTTTTTGTTGGCATAACGGCTCTTGTGGTTATAAGTTCTACCTGATTTAGACCTGAATTTTCTATTCTTTTTGGAATAATAGTTACATTTTTTAAACTCAGAATAATTTTTATATAATTTAAAAACGAGTATCTCTTTTTTAAAGGTTCAACCAAATACCATTTGGTATTAGGCATTGCAACAGCTAAAATAAATCCCGGAAATCCTGCTCCTGTTCCTATATCAAGTGCACTTTTTTTATTTTTTATTTTTTCAATAGGATATAGACTATCTTTAATTTGCTCAAAAACTTCTTCTTTTGTTGTGTAGTTTGTAAATTTATGTGTTTTATTCCATTTCAAAAGCTCATTTGCAAATTTCTCAAATTTTTCTTTCATAAAAGATGCCCCATTTTCTCTTTTTTTGTTTTAAGATAATTTTCATTGTAAGGATTTGGTTTTATTTTTATAGGGATTCTCTCAACTACTTCTATATTTTTAAGTGAAAACTGTTTTTTTGGATTATTGGTTAAAAGTTTTATTTTATTTTTTCCAAAATGATTTAAAATTTCTTCAACTATGGAAAAATCCCTAAGGTCTGCTTCAAATCCAAGTTGATGATTTGCTTCTACCGTATCAAGCCCTTTATCTTGAAGGGCATAAGCATTTACTTTGTTAAATAAGCCAATTCCTCTGCCTTCTTGTCTTAGATAAATTACCATGCCGCCTTTTTCAGTTATGAGTTTAAGAGCATATTCAAGTTGTTCGCCGCAATCACACTTAAGGCTACCTAATGCATCTCCCGTTAAACATTCGCTATGAATTCTAACTATTGGAATTTCAGGAATGTTTTTTGTAAATATTACTAAATGTTCTTTACCGTTTTTTTCAAATGACTGGATTTTAAATTCTCCAAATTTACTTGGTAAAGAGGCTATTTCAGAAAATTTCAACAAAATCTCCTTTTTTTGATAAAATTATACCTTAATAAACTTTAAAGGATAAAAATTGAGACATTTTTTATGGCTTGTTGATTTTAGTAAAGAGGAAATAAAAGAGATAATTGATTTGGCAAAAGAGATTAAAAAAGAGACAAAAGTAGAAATTTTTAAGCCTTATCTAAAACATAATCAACTTGCAATGATTTTTGAAAAAAATTCAACCAGAACAAGGGTTTCATTTGAAGCCGGTATTAATCAGTTAGGTGGAAACGGGCTTTTTTTAAGCAGCCGTGATATTCAACTTGGACGTGGAGAGCCTCTTAAAGACACGGCAAGAGTAATTTCATCAATGGTTGATTTGATTATGATTAGAACATTTGGACACGATAGAATTGAGGAATTTGCCGAGTATTCAAAAGTTTCTGTAATAAACGGGCTTACAGACCTCTGTCATCCGGTACAGCTTTTAGCAGATTTATTAACAATGATAGAATTTAAAAAGTTTGATTTTGAAAACCCTTCTAATACCACAGCGGCATATGTTGGGGATGGAAATAATATGACGCATTCGTGGATGATTTTAGCAGCTAAACTTGGATTTAATCTCAAAATTGCAACTCCAAAAGGGTATGGAGTTGATGAAAAAATAAAAGAAATTGCTCTAAATGAAGCTAAAAAAAGCGGTTCTAAAATAGAAATTTTTAATGATCCTAAACTTGCGGTAGAAAATGTTGATGTGGTTGTAACTGATACCTGGATTAGTATGGGTCAAGAACAGCAAAAAGAAAAAAGATTAAAAGATTTTAAAGGTTATGAAGTAAATAATGATTTAATGAAGGTGGCTAAAAATGATGCAATTTTTATGCACTGTCTTCCGGCTTACAGGGGATATGAAGTAAGTGAAGAAGTATTTGAAAAATTTGCTGAGGTAATTTTTCAAGAGGCAGAAAACAGACTTCACGCACAGAAAGGACTTATGGTTTGGTTGAAACAGCAAAAAAATTAAATTCTAAAACAATAGTAAAATGTAAAGATTTAGAAGTAATTGAAGGAGATTTAAAAAATCCTTTATGGATTATGCAAATAGATAATGATATTAAAGTTGTTTTGGATGTTAATGAGTATGTTCAAATTATGAAAATGAATGAAAAACTTTTAAAAGAAAATTTTGAATTAAAGCTTGAAAGA
>Ga0256829_1001205_pt1 | contig 22090 bp, 23 predicted proteins | sample 131447metaG_FD_185979 | JGI IMG/M metagenome (GOLD analysis project Ga0256829, IMG submission 185979) | Hydrothermal vent microbial communities from Lau Basin, Pacific Ocean - 131-447 | ecosystem: Environmental > Aquatic > Marine > Hydrothermal vents | place: Pacific Ocean: Lau Basin | collected...
AACCGATAGCAGGGCGTTCTCTTCTAAACTCGGAAAGAAGACCGAAAGTGCGCCAATAATTGCAACGGCTATCCCAGCATTGACCACCCAAACCGAGATCCAATAACCCCAGGCCACCAAAAAGCCAATGAAGTCCCCAAAACCTGCCCTTGCAAACACATAAGGTCCACCGCTTTGATTACTTACAAGCTTACTCAGATTGGCAAAGATCTTGGCCAATACTATGGCTCCTGCTGCTGTAAAGATCCAACCTAAGAGGCTTATACTACCGTATTTTGCCAAGGTGGCCGGCAGCACGAATATGCCAGAACCAATCATGTTTCCGACCACAAAAGCAGTAGTGGTGAGAAGGCCTATTTTCTGAGTAGCTGTTGCCATGAAAGCTCCGTGAACTGCGGAATTGTATTTTAAATCCTTACATTAGGGCGTACAATGGTCAAGATACGTAATTGTGGCATTTAATTTTCACATCGATCCAGATATCCGTAAAGCAGAAACCCTGCCCGCATCCTTTTACAAGGACCCTGCGGTTTTTGAAGCTTTAAAAGAGCAGGTCTTTTACAAAGGTTGGCAGTGGTTAGGCGATACCTCGCTGATTGCTTTGCCACAGTCGGTTTACCCTTTTGTTTTACTCGATGGTTTTTTGACCGAACCCATGGTACTCACCAAAGACAACCAAGAAGATATTCATCTGTTGAGCAATGTGTGTACACATCGTGGGAATTTGGTAGCCTTACACCCTGGGAAAGCTAAGAAACTGAGCTGTTTTTACCACGGACGTAGGTTTGACCTTGCTGGTACTTTTGAGCATATGCCAGAATTCGATCAGACCGAAGAATTTCCAAGACCTTGCGATAATCTGCATCGGTTTCCACTAAAGCAGTATGGACCTTTCCTTTTCGGCGGATTAGAACCGAGCTTTGACCTGCAAGAGGTGTTCGACCGTATGAACGAGCGCGTTGGCTTCTTACCTCTAAATGATTTTAAATTTGACCCAACCCTTAGCAAAGACTTTTTAGTACACGCGCACTGGGCCTTATACTGTGATAATTATTTAGAAGGCTTTCATATTCCCTTTGTCCACCAAGGATTGAACGAAGTTCTAGACTATGGCAGTTACCAAACCGTCTGTTACGAGCACTGTAATTTACAAATAGGTTACACCGACGAGGCCACTGAGGTCTTTGAGCTACCAGAAGGACACATCGACTACGGCAAAAAAGTGGCTGCATATTACTATTGGGTTTTCCCGAATATGATGTTCAATTTTTACCCATGGGGCTGCTCGGTCAATGTGGTGAAACCTATAAGTGCCGAGCGCACCAAAGTCTCTTTCTTGAGCTATGTCTGGGATCCATCAAAACTAAATAAAGGCGCAGGAGCCCAATTGGAAAAGGTGGAACGAGAAGACGAATTCGTGGTAGAGAATGTACACAATGGTCTAAGGTCTAAATTTTACAAAGCCGGAAGATTCTCGCCTACACGAGAACAAGGCGTGCATCATTTTCACCGTTTATTGGCCGATTTTCTGAATCGCGCCTAAGCTTGGCTTGTTGCTTTAATTTTTAACGAAATCCTTTTCGCTTCTGCGGGGCAATATTTACCTTTGGCACAACCAAATTCAAAGCAATGAAGCCCGATCTTTTTGAAGCTCCGGATTATTACCAAGTAGACGATTTATTAACCGAAGAACACAAGCTTGTGCGCGATGCTGCCCGCGAATGGGTAAAGCGAGATGTTTCTCCAATTATTGAGGATTACGCACAACGCGCCGAATTCCCGAACCAGATCATAGGTGGTTTGGCCGAGATCGGTGCCTTTGGCCCTTATATCCCTGAAGAGTACGGCGGAGCCGGATTGGATCAGATCTCTTACGGACTGATCATGCAAGAGATCGAGCGAGGAGACAGTGGTGTGCGTTCTACTGCTTCTGTACAATCTTCTTTGGTGATGTATCCTATCTACAAATACGGAACCGAAGAACAACGTAAAAAATATTTGCCAAAACTGGCCTCTGGAGAATTCATGGGTTGTTTTGGACTTACCGAGCCAGATCACGGTTCAAACCCAGGTGGCATGACCACCAACTACAAGGACATGGGTGACCACTACCTGCTAAACGGAGCCAAAATGTGGATCTCTAACGCACCTTTTGCAGATGTTGCTGTAGTTTGGGCTAAGAACGAAGAAGGCCGAATTCACGGACTTATTGTGGAGCGAGGCATGGAAGGTTTTAGTACCCCGGAAACCCACAACAAATGGTCGCTAAGAGCCAGTGCAACTGGAGAATTGATCTTTGACAATGTAAAGGTTCCAAAAGAGAATTTGCTACCTAATAAATCAGGGCTTGGAGCTCCGCTTGGATGTTTGGACTCTGCGCGTTACGGAATCGCTTGGGGTGCTATCGGTGCTGCTATGGATTGTTACGATACTGCGCTTAGATATTCTAAAGAACGCATTCAATTTGGCAAGCCAATTGCTGCCTTCCAATTGCAACAAAAGAAATTAGCAGAGATGATCACCGAGATCACCAAGGCACAGCTTTTAACTTGGCGTTTGGGTGTGTTGAGAAATGAAGGTAGAGCAACCTCTGCTCAGATCTCTATGGCCAAAAGAAACAATGTGGATATGGCTATAAACATTGCTCGCGAAGCACGACAAATGCTAGGCGGAATGGGTATCACCGGAGAGTACAGCATAATGCGTCATTCTATGAACCTTGAAAGTGTGATCACTTATGAGGGAACCCACGATATCCACCTGTTGATCACCGGATTGGACATTACCGGAGAGAACGCTTTCAAATAAAAAAGAAGCACGATTTAAATATCAAGACCGAGGAGTTTTTAATTCCTCGGTTTTTTTGTGGATATTTATTCGAGAGAAAGCACACCTATGTCTACCAAAACCCGTTTTGACCGCGCCTACAAGAATGCCTTAGTGCTTCCGTTCAACGACAGTTCTAAATTCATCCTCTTTAGCGATTGCCACAGAGGCGACAACAGTTTTGCAGACGACTTTGCCCGCAACAGGCATATGTACTTTCACGCCATGAAACACTATTATAAGAGTGGATTCTCCTACATTGAACTTGGAGATGGCGATGAACTTTGGGAAAACCGTCAGTTCGAAGATATCTATCCGGCACATACCAATGTCTATAAGTTGCTCAAAGAAATGCACAAAGAATGCAGGTTCCATCCTATTTATGGGAACCACGACATGGTATACAAGAACAAGAGCTACGTAGAAAAGCACTTGTCACACTATTTTGATCCAAAGACCGGAGAAGAGGTGCCTTTGTTTCCAGGGATCACCTATAACGAAGCCATTATTTTAAAACACGAGACTAGCGGACAAGAGATCTTTATGGCACACGGGCACCAAGCAGATTGGTGGAACTATTTGTTTTGGAAATGGGGACGTTTTCTGGTTCGGGTACTTTGGAAGCCATTGCAAGTGGTGGGTATTTACGATCCGACTAGTCCAGCGAAAAATTATAAGGAACTCATTAAAGTGGAGAAGCGCACCAAGAAATGGATCCGCGATCGTGACCACTTAATGACCATCTGCGGACATACCCACAGACCAAGATTTCCAGAACCTGGAGAAACGCCATATTTCAATGATGGAAGTTGCGTACACCCGAGGAGTATAACCGGTATCGAGATAGAAAATGGCAGTATTTCACTGATCAAATGGCAATTGGCCACCGATGAAACTGGCGTCTTAAAAATTGAAAGGGTACTGTTAGAGGGGCCGCAGCTCTTGTCTGACTATATGATAGCTTAAGGTTCTTCCGGAGCCAGGGTAACAACCAAGCCGTCCATATCTGGCGTTATGTGCAGCTGACATCCTAATCGACTGTTGTCTTGAACAAAGTAAGCTTGCCCAAGCATGGCGTCCTCGTCATCTCCCATTTCTGGCAAGTCATGATCGCTCTCCACATAACACTGACAGGAGGCGCACATGGCCATTCCTCCGCAAATACCTATAGTTCCTTCTGGAGCGAGCTCGTAGGAGCGCACTACTTCCATCAGGTTCATATTCATGTCTGTCGGTGCCTGAACTTCGTGGGTAGTTCCCTCACGATCTGTAATGTGGATGGTGATATCGCTCATTAGACTTACTCGATCGCTTTTACAACCGCTTTGGGCGCTTCTTTCTTACTACCATCAAAACCTTCTACGCCACCAACGGTGGTGTATTTCATCACATAACGTTTGTCTGGAAAGATTCGTTTATAAGCACTTTGACACATCAAAGTAGCTTCGTGGAATCCGCAGAGAATAAGCTTCAATTTACCCGGATAAGTGTTTACATCACCTATAGCGTAGACCCCAGGAATGTTGGTCTGATAGTCTAAAGTGTTGTCTACCTTTATCGCATTCTTTTCTATTTCGAGCCCCCAATCCGCGATGGGGCCTAATTTTGGAGAAAGCCCAAACAAGGGGATAAAATTGTCTATCTCTATTTTGGATTCTTCTTTGGTATTGGAATTGGTTACCGTTACTGCAGTTAATTGGTCTTCGCCATGAAGTGCAGTTACCTCTGCCGGAGTTATTAGTTTTATGCGACCTTGATTCTTGAGCTCTTGTACTTTTTCTACGGAGTCCAACGCGCCGCGGAATTCATTGCGTCGGTGCACCAAGGTAACCTCCGCAGCAACATCCGCTAAGAAAATACTCCAATCTAAGGCCGAGTCGCCTCCGCCAGCAATTAGGACTTTCTTATCGCGATAGACCTCCGGATCGCGTATGATATAAGCAATGCCATTGTCTTCGAACTTATCAAGCCCGTCTAATAGTGGCTTACGAGGTTCAAAACTTCCCAAGCCACCTGCAATGGCAACAACAGGAGCTTGATGTTTCGTGCCTTTATTAGTAGTTACGATAAAGGTACCGTCCTCTTGTTTTTCTATGGTATCTGCACGTTCACCCAAGGTAAAGCCTGGCTGAAACGGGGCTATCTGTTTCATTAGATTGTCTACCAGATCTCCGGCCAAGATCTCTGGAAAGGCCGGAATGTCGTAGATCGGTTTTTTAGGGTAGATCTCTGCACACTGTCCGCCAGGTTGCGGCAGGGCGTCTATCAAGTGACACTTTAACTTGAGCAAGCCAGCCTCAAAAACTGCGAACAATCCGGTGGGTCCGGCTCCTATGATGAGTATATCGGTTTTGATCATAAAGTGTATGCGGTACTATTTCGGGCAAATATATTTTGGGCCTCTTGACACAGCAATGACCCTTATCATTTAATCGACATTAACCACTTTCTGAATTTGCGGCACGTATTTCTTAATGGTCATTTCCACGCCGCTCTTCAAGGTCATTTGGTTAACGCTACAGGCAACACAATTGCCGTGTAGTTTTACGGTGACGATATCGTCTGCGATCTCGATCAGAGAGATATCTCCTCCATCGCTAACTAAAAAAGGACGGATCTCATCCAAGGCCTTTTCTACATTCTGTTTTACCTCTGCTTGTGTCATCTTTACTTGTTTACAGCCGAACAACCAGCCATAGTCGTGATCTTTATTGCCTCTGTAGGCGGTAAATTTTCGTTTCGTTTTACAGTCTGTTCTACCACATTTCTGGTAAGCGACTCAAAGGCCTCTTCTGTGGCTGTTTCGGTTTGCAAAGCCGCTGGTCGCCCAACGTCTCCTGCTTCTCGAATGCCTTGCACCAATGGGATCTCTCCCAATAGCGGAACCTGAAGGTCTTCTGCCAAATGTTTGGCTCCGGAGTCTCCAAAGATATAGTACTTGTTCTGAGGCAATTCCGCAGGAGTAAAGTACGCCATATTCTCTACGATACCTAAAACAGGAACATCTATGTTCTCTTGCTGGAACATGGCCACTCCTTTACGGGCATCTGCTAATGCTACATTCTGCGGAGTGCTCACTACCACAGCTCCGGTAATAGGTAGACTTTGCATTATGCTTAAGTGAATGTCTCCTGTCCCTGGAGGAAGGTCGATCAGCATAAAGTCCAATTCGCCCCAAGCGGCATCAAATATCAGCTGATTCAAAGCCTTGGCTGCCATTGGCCCACGCCAAATAACGGCTTGATTCGGCTGGGTAAAGAAACCTATGGAGAGGATCTTCACACCATAGCTCTCTACCGGACGCATTTTGCTCTTTCCGTCTACATTGACAGAAAGCGGGCGCTCGTCGGCTACGTCGAACATGATCGGAATAGATGGTCCGTAGATATCGGCGTCTAAAACCCCGACCTTAAAGCCCATTTTCTGTAGACTCACGGCAATATTCGCGGTAACTGTAGATTTCCCTACTCCACCTTTTCCAGAAGCTACTGCTATGATATTTTGGATACCTGGAATTGGCTTTCCTTTGATCATATTGGGCTTCTGTGGTTGGGCTGGGGCCTCCACTCTTATGTTTACTTGCACCTTAGCCTCCGGACTGATCTTTTCTTGTATGGTCTTGATCACATCGGCTTCTGCGCGTTTCTTTATATGCATGGCGGGTGTGGTCAGTAGCAGATCTACTACAACCTCATCGGCAAATACGATCACATTCTTGACCGCGCCGCTCTCTACCATATTTTGTCCGGCTCCCGCAACAGAAATTGTCGCTAAGGCATCCAGTACTTCTTGTTTCTTTATCTTCATGAAAAACTTTCGTATTTAGAAAGATTCTAAAGTACAAAGATACCACTTAAGCCCCACAAAATAAAAGCCGAGCATCAAAATGATTGATGCCAAAATCAGGGTTGAATATTGTGATTTAAAAGGGTGGAGGTAGTTCCTGCTGCGGATCCCAAAAGTGCTTGTCTAATTCTTGGATCTGATTGTCAATAATAACGACTCCTTCGTTTTCTAAGAGTTGCTGCATTAGGTTGGTACCTTGAAAATGATGCTTGCCCGTTAGTAGTCCCTTGCGGTTCACTACCCGATGGGCTGGGACATCTTTCCCGTGAGAGGCATTCATAGCCCAGCCGACCATCCGCGCGCTTTTAGGTGCAGCCAAATATTTGGCAATGGCGCCATAGCTGGTTACTCGGCCTTCTGGAATCTGTCTTACTACCTCGTAAACTCGGTCAAAAAAAGATACTTCTGTCATTCCAGATTGCTAATTATCTTAATGAGTGTGAGTATGGAAACAATTCCTGTTATGGCTCCTATCACATAGTTCATGTTGACCTTGGCGGTCCGCTGTTTTTTCTTGAGGTGTTTAAAGAACTGTATATAGATCCCCAACATGGCCAAGGTGCCTAGAACAGATCCGAGTACGCACAGTAAAATTGCATTTGGCGTGAATTCAAACCATCCGAAGGCATTGAAAGTAATACTGATATACACCCAATAAGGCAGCGGCAGTAGGTTTAAAGCAGCCAACAGCATCCCTAGAAAGAAACGGTTTTTACCGGTTTTAGTTACCTCGTCGGCAGGTTTGCGTCTGGAGTCCTTAGCGATAAAAAAGAAATATACCGTAAGGCAAAGAAAGATCCCCAAACCTATCTGGCGCAAGAGCTGAATGATCTCTGGATGCATTTCCAAATAGCGCGCAAACAAGAGTGCGATATAGGTCTGAACCAGAACAGTAACCCCTACACCAACAGCGAAGGTTGCGGCGCTTTTACGCCCTTCGTGCATGCTGATCTTAGCAGCAGAAATGTTTAATAAACCAGGAGGAATCACCCCAATAAAGGCTGCGACAAAACCGAAAATCAAATGTGGAAATAGCCCCATAGAGGTACTTTACAAGGGTAAGATAAAAAATTATTTCCCCAAATGGCATTTGAGGTAAGTTATCTTTTTGCCTTGCTCCAAATACTGCTTTTCGTAGTAGGTTTGGATACTGGTCACTTCTTTTGGAGAATAGTCATTGCCATAAACATCGTGATGTGCATAAAGAATCTCGGCCCCAATTCCTTGTAGCAATCCTAAAGTGTAGCCGTGCATGAACTCGCTGTCGGTCTTTAGGTGTAGCAAACCCGGATCACCCAAAATTTTTCGGTATTTGGCTAAGAATACAGGATTGGTCATACGGTGCTTGGTACGTTTGTATTTGATCTGAGGATCTGGGAAAGTGATCCAGATCTCCGAAACCTCATCAGTGTCAAAAAGAAAGTCGACCAGTTCGATCTGGGTGCGTAAGAATCGCACATTTGGAAGTTGTTCTTCTAGAGCTGTTTTAGCACCACGCCAAAATCGAGCTCCTTTGATATCAATCCCAATAAAATTCTTATCTGGATTCGCCTGTGCAAGACCAACGCTGTATTCTCCCTTTCCACAACCGAGTTCTAAAACTAAGGGATTGTCATTTTTAAAGACCTCACGATTCCAATTGCCTTTTAGCTTTAAAGCATTGGTAACAACCTCTTCTCTGGTTGGTTGAATGACATTGTCGAAGGTCTCGTTCTCCCGGAATCTTTTCAGTTTGTTCTTGCTGCCCACCGAATTTTAAATTTTGGTAAAATTAAGGAAATAAAATCCCCCACCATATTGCTATTTTTGCAATTGAACACCCCCAATGAAACCGAACAAAACAATATTAGTTGCTCCCTTGAACTGGGGACTTGGACACGCCACCCGCTGTATCCCAATAATCCGTGCCTTATTGGCGCAGCAGTACAAGGTACTCCTTGCCAGTGACGGCGTCGCCTTGGCCTTATTGCGCGAAGAATTTCCGCAATTACCCTACAAAGAACTTCCGGGTTACAACATCAGTTACTCCAAGAAAAAACACTTGTTTAAAGCCCAAATGCTACTGCAGAGCCCAAGAATGCTCAAAGCAGCAAAAGAAGAACGTAAACTAGTAGAACAATGGGTGGACGATGGACTTGTAGATGGTATCATCTCAGACAACCGTCTGGGTGTGCGAAGCGCTGCGGTTTATTCTGTCTTTATTACGCATCAATTAGAGGTGCTTAGCGGATCTACAACAGGTATCAGTTCTAAGCTGCACAAGTATATCATCAAGAAATTTGACGCTTGTTGGGTGCCTGACCACAAGGCAAAACCAAACTTGTCTGGGCGTTTAGGACATCCGGCGAAGCCTCCAAAGAACACCAGTTATATAGGTGCACTGAGTCGGTTTACAAAAAGAGACCTCCCCATAAAATACGACTATTTGTTACTGCTTTCCGGCCCAGAGCCGCAACGCAGCCTCTTAGAAGAGATCCTGCTAGAAGCTTTTAAAGACAGTGACAAACGCGTGCTCTGTGTTTTAGGGAAGCCAGAAAGTTCTCAAGAACGATATACTCAAGGCGCCGTGGAGGTAGTTACTTATATGACTTCTGAGGAACTCGAAACTGCCATTAACGCAAGCGACGTGATAATTTCCAGATCAGGCTACACCACTATTATGGACCTGGCAGCGTTAGAAAAGAAAGCGTTGTTTATTCCCACACCTGGGCAATACGAGCAGGAGTATTTGGCCAAAAAACTATCTGCCCAAGGCCTTGTTCCCTATGTTACTCAAGATAGATTTACCTTGGATGCCCTTGGTAAAGTGCCTTTGTACTCAGGTCTGCGGATGAGTCACGATCAAATTCGGTTCTCGGACCTATTTGCTCATTTCTAGGGTAAAAGAGAATTCAGACCCCACGCCGAGTTCACTTTCTACATAGATCTTCTCGCCATGAGCTTCTAGAATATGCTTTACAATAGCAAGGCCTAATCCGGAACCACCTTCTTTACGAGAACCACTTTTATCTACCCTAAAGAAACGTTCAAAAAGTCGTGTGAGATTCTCCTTTTCAATGCCTTCTCCATTGTCGGTAACTCGAATGATCACCTTATTTTGGATAAGATCTTCTACACTTACCTCTGTGGTACCATCCTGTTTTCCGTATTTGATGGAGTTTACGATAAGATTGGTAATTACCTGTTGGATGCGCTCTCGATCTGCATAAACCATAACCGGTTTATTGTATTGGGTATCAAAGGTCAAGGTAATGCCTTTCTTCTGAGCTCGCATCTCGAACAGGTCGAATACGTTTTGCAAAAGCTCTATGATGTCAAAGCGTTCTTTGTTCAAATTTAGATCTCCCACTTCTAATTTAGAGATCATATCCAGGTCTTGAACAATTACGATTAGTCGCTCCACGCCCTTACTGGCTCGCTCCAGATACTTCTTGCGAACCGCCTTGTCTTTTAAGGCTCCATCTAATAAAGTGAGTATATAACTCTGTACGGTAAACAAAGGTGTTTTGAGTTCGTGGGAAACATTACCCATAAACTCCTTTCGGTAGTTCTCGCGGATCTGCATAGCCTCGATCTCCATGCGTTTCTCTCTGGTAAAACGCTCTACGGATTTAGAAAAAGACGCCAGATCGGTCGTTACACTGTCGTTCTCTAAAGTGGTTTCTTCTAAGGAGCTCACCTCATCGTAAATACTCTTGATCTGTCTCAGAATAAATCTGCGTGTGCGCAATTCTACAACGAGGAATCCCAGTACCCAAATGGAAAGAAAAGCGCCGACCACATACCAAAGGTTTAACTGATCGGTAAACTTTAAAAACAGGAAAAACACCAGGCTGATCAGGATCGCCAGATAAAGCGATGTGACCACCGCAAAGGAATATTTAGAATCAGATCTGGACACCGCCCAATAGGATTAGACAATAAATTTATAGCCTACACCCTTGACCGTTTTAAAACTCTTATCTCCGATCTTTTCGCGAAGTTTTCTAATGTGAACATCGATGGTTCGACCTCCAACGATAACCTCGTTACCCCAAACTTTTTCTAAGATCTCTTCGCGTTTAAAGACCTTACCAGGCTTAGAAGCCAACAAAGCGAGTAGTTCGAACTCTTTACGCGGTAAGAACAATTCCTTCCCTTTTTTGATGATCTTATACTCTTCTCTGTTGATAACCAGATCTCCTAAACTCACAGCAGCACTTGATTCATCAGCATCTTTAAAGCGTCTTAAAAGGGCTTTTACCTTACTTACCAAAACTTTAGGCTTGATAGGCTTGGTGATGTAATCGTCGGCTCCAGCTTCGAACCCGGCAACTTGCGAATAATCTTCTCCCCTGGCTGTTAAAAAGGCGATGATGGTCTCTGAGAGCGCAGGGATAGCACGCAATTTCTCGCAGGCTTCCATGCCGTCCATCTCTGGCATCATTACGTCGAGAATAATGAGATGTGGGTTGATCTTCTTAGCGACTTCGATAGCTTCCAATCCGTTTTCTGCTGTCGCGATCTGATAGCCCTCGTTAGAAAGGTTGTACCCAACGATTTCTAAGATATCTGGCTCGTCGTCAACCAGGAGGATCTTCATATCCTTTTTCTTCATCGATTTCAATTTTAACAGGCGGTAAACTCAAATTCACCGGCGGTTTACATCATATCCAAGCGGATCTGAATGACTCAAAGATAGTGTTATTTAAAGGCGGGTGCCTACAACCTTTACAAGATATAAACTTTATGTAAAGCAATCAAAACATTCGGTTAACATAGTCCGCTGCGGCTAAAGGACTCTACAATAAGTAGTAAGACCCGTGTTATTATTTGGTTAAGAGGCTTTTTTTAGAAATAATTTAAGAGGCTGCTACGGGTATTATTGTATCTTTGAGTCATCACTTTTAACTAAAGTAATAATGAAGAAAATTACACTCATTGCAACCCTTATGCTAGCAGGAATCATGCAGGCGCAGACGGTAGTAATTTCAAGTACAAGTTTTGAAGAGGAAGTTATTGAAGCCGGAGTAAACGACGGACAATACACAGACACAGGTGATGCAACTGTGGCACACGACCTTATCAACAACGCAGGTGAAACCCCTGTAGATCAGTTTGGAGGAACAGAAATGGAAGTGAACGCACGTTACACGCCTTATGATGAGCCGGGTTCTGGTCTAACTGACGGAGATTTCGTTGGGGTAACTAATTTTACCGGAACAGTTGGTGCTTTCACTGATGGAGTTCAGGGTTACCAATTTCAGGATGCTGACGGTAATATGATCGTTGAGTTCGAAGAGTTGGATCTTACAGGATTTCAAAACGTAAGTGTTAGTATAGACTACTTTATCCAGGCAACTGGTTACGAATACGCAGACGGAGCGAACAGCAGTGCGAACGATGTGATCCGCATTTTTGTGAGAGACATTACTGGTTCTACAGAGATCGACATCTTAAACACTTTTGGTTCTGACATCAACGATCTTGGTATCGAAGGAGCTTGGTTAAACGGATCTGTAAATGTTCCAGACGAGGCTACTATCCAATTGGTTATCGAATTCCGTTCTAACTCTGGATCTGAAGCTATGTTCATTGACAACATAGTAGTACAAGGAGAAGAGGTTCTAGGTGTTGACACCCAGAACAACAACGGATTCACCATGTATCCTAACCCAGCAACAAGCGACGTGCTTAACATCGTTTCTGCCACTAACCAAACCAAAGACGTAGTTGTTTACGACGTTCTAGGACAAAAAGTTCTACAATCTCAGGTGACTAATTCTCGCTTGAACATCGGAGCTTTGTCTTCTGGAATCTACTTGGTTCAGGTTACTGAGAACGGTGCTACTTCTACAAAGAAATTAGTGGTTCGTTAATTCGACCTTTTGATTATAGAGAAAGCCCTCCACCACGGAGGGCTTTTTTTTATATCTTTAAGTAAATCAACTAGCTATGAAAAAACTACTACTTTTTTCTTTATTGTTTTACTTCGGATGGGCCGCGCAAGCGCAATTCGAGGTCGCTATTACCAGCTTCGAAGAAGTTACTATCGAGACTGGCGTGAATGATGGACAGTACATAGACACCGGAGATCCAACTGTGGCCCATGACCTAATAAACAACGATGGACAAACCCCGGTTAATGCAGCGGGAACTGGGCCTTTCCCTTTAGGTTACAGTGCGTCTTATGTACCTTATGACACTCCAGGCGATGGCCTGACCGATGGAGATTTTGTAGGTATTACCAATTTCACCGGAACCGTAGGAGCCTACACTGACGGAACCCAGGGATATCAGTTTAGCGATGCAGACGGGAACATGATCCTAACTTTTGACGAATTAGAATTAGGTGGCATTGGCGACATAGTAGTAAGCATGGATGTTTTTATCCAAGACACAGGCTGGGAATATACCGATGGTGCCAACAACTCTAGCAATGATGTAATTCGAATTTATGCCAGAAACGCCGTTACCGACGAAGAAATTGACATACTAAACACCAACGGTTTTGATATTGATGAACTGGGAATAGAAGGCAGCTGGATTTCTCTAAATGCCAGTCTTTGGGATGCACAGAATGCAGTATTGATCATTGAATTTAGATCCAATTCGGGTAGCGAAGCCATGTTTGTTGACAATATCCTTGTAACTGCCGATAGTTTTATTGGGGTTGACGAGTTCAATGATAAAGGCTTTACTATTTATCCCAATCCGGCTCAGGGCGGACTGCTTTATATCTCTTCTGCCACAAACCAAACTAAAGAGGTTAAAGTCTACAACATGCTAGGACAAATTGTTTTGGAAGATCAAATAGTAAACACTCTTTTGGACATTACAACATTAAAGGCTGGTGTCTATATGGTGCAAGTGACCGAAGACGGCTTTACTTCAACTGAAAAATTAGTGGTTCGATAATTCGAATTTGATAGTAATAAGCAAGGCGCTTCCCGCTCTGGAAGCGCTTTTTTTTGATTATTTTTAGTCCGCAATTCAGCGCGAATGGATCCCAAACAACTGCTAAGAGATACTACGGCCGAAAACTTTTTAGAGTCGGCCCTGAAAGTCTTTGAGTATCAGTACGCACATTGCAGGCCTTACAGACAATTTTGCGATTATTTGGGGCGCGAACCTGAAAGGGTGAAGCAACTGGAGGATATCCCTTTTATGCCTGTGGAACTATTTAAGGAGCATCGTCTTATTTCCGATCAAAAATCCGCAGCACTAACTTTTAGAAGTAGTGGGACAACCGGCAGTGTTCCCAGCGAACATTTTGTAGCAGACCCTTCCCTTTATGAACTGAGTTTCACCCTTGGATTTGAAAAGTACTACGGTTCATTAAATGACTATGTGATCTTAGGTTTACTACCGAGTTATCTAGAACGCAACGATGCCTCTTTGGTCTATATGGTAGGTCAGTGGATCAATACGAGCGGAGATACAAGAAGTGGCTTTTATTTGGATGACTTGGCCGGCTTACGCCAAATGGTGATTCAATTAGAAGAAGAGAACCAGCCATATTTGCTGATCGGAGTATCTTTTGCACTTCTGGACTTGGCCGGATTAGGCCCCCTAGCTGTAAAAAAGGGTATAATTATGGAAACCGGAGGTATGAAAGGCCGCCGAAAAGAAATGATAAGAACGGAGCTTCACGCTGAGCTTCAAAAAGCCTTTGGGCCAATCGCGATACATTCTGAATACGGCATGACAGAGCTCTTGTCTCAGGCTTACTCCAAAGGAGCAGGCAGATTCACAGCTCCGCCATGGATGAAAATTCTAACCCGCCAACCCAACGATCCCTTCCACTACCACTCTGGAGGTACAGGTGGCGTCTCTGTGATAGACCTAGCCAATTACTATTCCTGCAGTTTTATCGCTACCCAAGACCTGGGTAGGGTTTATCCTGATGGCAGTTTCGAAATTTTAGGTAGATTTGATCAAAGCGATCTACGCGGATGCAATCTAATGGTTCTTTAAATGAGTAAATCGGCTAGCAATCTGGCAAGAGGCTGTTTGTGGCTGGTTTTATTATTGCTGATCACCCTTGCCGTCTTTGGGGCACTCTATGCCTTTGGCATAAAATCCGGACTGATCTATTTTATAGCGGTGGTGGCAGCCAGTTGGTTGGTAAAACAAATTTTAAGACCCAAAGCAGAGACCGATGTCATTTCTAGAATGCGTTACCGCATCATTTTTATATTGGTGCTGATGATCTGTTTCGCAGTTTTCTTGCGGAAAGTGGGAGAACACACCGCGACCTATAGCTACGACTATTCCGAAGAAAACACGGTGAGCGCAGACACCCTTATTGTTAATGAGCAAGCCATTCCTATCTGGAGTTCATATCGCAATTGGAAAGACAATAACGGCAAATCCTACCAAGGACCACTTAGAGTAACTCAAGAAGACTATCTAGCGCTTCAAGACATAGCTGCGACTTACCAACCTGCGGGGAATCCGAGGTATTTCTGGGGAGATCTATACGCCTTTTTAGATAATAGAAGCCAAGAGAGTCTGGCCTTGCTCTACGAAACTTTCGCCCTAATAGGAGAACAACAGCAGCTCAATCAAATGGAGTTTGCCCAAATGGTGACCAGTTGCATCCAAGACATACCCTATGCCTTGGTGTTTCAGGGAGTCTGCCAAAGCGCAGATCAGTACGAAGACGATAATATTAGAACCGTATTGCAAAATTGCCCAGACTGCTGTATAGGCAATAAGGTCTTTGGTATACAAGCCCCTGCGGAATTCATCGCTACATTAAAAGGAGATTGTGATACACGCACTGTGCTGCTCTACAGTGTGCTTAAGCATTTTGATTATGATGTGGCTATCCTGAACAGCAGTTACTACAGGCATTCCATTTTAGGCTTGAATATTCCCGCCAGTGGCCTTTACAAAGTTTGGCGCGGTAAACGCTATTATGTGTGGGAGACCACCTCAAAATATTTCAGAATCGGCAGGCTCAGTGCCAATATGGACGACCTGACACACTGGGAGATCGTATTAAACAGTAAATAATTGATTATGGACAATTTGTTTTATTTATCGCTACTGGAGCTAGTCATTGGATTGATACTTTCTGTGGGTATTTTCTTTATGAGTTTTAAACTCTTGAAGTACTTTTTCTTTAGGCAAGAACGCCTGGAAGCTTCTAATCAGGCTTTTGCCATTTTCTGCGGAGGGATATTTATCTCGATCGGATTAATTTTAAGCGAACTTGTTCCCTCGATCACCAATGTGATCCGTGCTGCCGTTGTTCAAGATCCCGGCTTGAGTACAGGGCAGGTGCTCACTTACGCCGGCCTGAGTCTAACAGTTGGATTCATTGTAGCTGTGCTCATAAACGCAGCGGTATTCCTCTTGTTCTCGGCTTTGACCAAACGCATCAATGAGTTCGAAGCCATTAAGAATAACAATGCAGCCGTAGCGACCATGGTATCCAGTTTGCTAATCGCCATTACCTTGATCGTAAAAGACTCCATAGCTGTTTTGATCAGTACTATGGTTCCCTTTCCGGAGGTTTCAAACTTTTTGTAAGCTTTAGAAAATATTACGACTGATTACCCAAGAATGAGAAAGTAACTTTTTAAACGCGATGCTAAGACGCGTTTTCTATGAATTAGAAAAGTTAATCTTCATAATTTGGTTAGTTAATTAGTTGGTTAGAAAAAAACCCGCTTCGTTGGAAGCGGGTTTTTACTTAGTCTACGATTTGATAGACCAGATAATTCTTCTTTCCGCGTTGCAGCAGAATAAACTTATCATTTATAAGGTCTGATGCGTCTAAGGTCTTGTCTTCTGAAACCTTCTCCTTATTTACCGAGATAGAATTCTCTTTTAGCGCACGGCGCGCTTCTCCATTCGACTTTAAAAAGCCCGAATGTTCTACTAGAGCAGCGATCATATCTACTCCTTGATCCAAGGTTGCTCTAGATAGTTCCGCCTGAGGCACTCCGGAGAAAACATCTAAAAAGGTCTGTTCGTCTAATGCGCGCAAGCCATCCGCAGTGGCCTTGCCAAATAAAATATTAGACGCAGCCACAGCTTGCTCCAAGGCCTCTTGTCCATGAACTGTTGTGGTCACTTCTTCAGCCAATCGCTTTTGCAATAAACGCATATGTGGTTGCTCTTTATGCTCGGCGATAAGCTGCTCAATGGTGTTTTGATCTAAGAATGTAAAGATCTTTATGTAGTTCTCTGCGTCTTCATCGGCAGCGTTTATCCAGTACTGGTAGAATTTGTAAGGAGAAGTGCGTTTTGGATCCAACCAAACATTGCCTCCTTCGCTTTTACCAAATTTACTGCCATCGCTTTTGGTGATCAGCGGGCAGGTCAATGCGTAGCCCTTGCCACCGCCAATACGACGAATGAGCTCGGTACCTGTTGTAATATTCCCCCATTGATCGCTTCCGCCCATCTGTAGGGTACAATTTTCGTGCTGATACAAATGCAAGAAATCATAGCCCTGAACCAATTGATAGGTGAACTCGGTAAATGACATACCTTGAGCCGTTTCTCCCGAAAGACGATTCTTAACCGAATCTTTGGCCATCATATAGTTCACTGTAATGTGTTTTCCAACATCACGAATAAAATCCAGAAAGGAGAATTCTTTCATCCAATCGTAATTGTTCACCATTACGGCTTGGTTTTCTGCTCCGGAGTCAAAATCGAGAAAATGAGACAACTGCTTGCGAACACATTCCTGATTGTGACGCAAAGTAGCTTCGTCCAAAAGGTTGCGTTCGCTGGATTTACCGGAAGGGTCTCCGATCATCCCGGTTGCACCTCCAACCAAAGCAACGGGCTTGTGCCCGGCACGCTGAAAATGCGCCAAGAGCATAATGGGGACCAAGTTCCCAATGTGCAGGGAATCTGCAGTCGGATCAAAACCAACATAGGCAGCACGCATGGCCTCATTAAGGTGTTCTTCTGTCTCGGGCATCACATCGTGAATCATCCCTCTCCATTGCAATTCGGCAACAAAATTGGTCGGCATCGCTATAAATTTTGGGCAAAGATAGCCGACCCCCTCTCAATATGAAAGTCAGGGCGGCAATTTTAACTGCATTTGCTGTGATTGCAGTACCTTAGCAGCATGATTCTTGTAACTGGAGCCACCGGTTTAGTGGGCAGTCATTTAGTCTGTAGCCTTACCGCCCAAGACCATAAGGTCCGCGCGATATATCGCGACGAGGCCAGTTTGGAAAAGTTTAAGATGGTCGCGGCCAGGTATTCAAAAGCACAATTGGATAAGGTAGAATGGCTAGAGGCCGATCTTTTAGATCTTATCTCTTTAGAAGCTGCTTGCCAAGGAATCACCACCATATATCACGCCGCAGCCTTTATTTCCTTTGATCCGAGAGACCAACGAAAACTCAGAAAGATCAACATAGAAGGCACGGCGAACTTGGTCAATGTAGCGCTTAGCAAGGGCGTTACTAAGATCTGTCATATCAGTTCCGTAGCCACCTTGGGCAAAGCTCTTGCAGGTCAGGCCATAACCGAAGAAACCGAATGGAATCCGCAGCAACCCGGAAGCGGTTACGCCATTTCTAAATACGGCGCCGAAATGGAGATCTGGCGTGGCGGGCAAGAAGGTCTAAAAGTGTGTATGTTACTGCCTTCGGTGATCTTAGGAGAAGGACACTGGAACTCCGCCAGCGGAAATCTAATTAAAAAAGGAGCCAATGGTATGCCTTTCTACACCCCTGGAGGATCTGGCTTTGTGGATGTTCAGGATGTAGTACAAGCAGCAATTCTAATTGCAAATAGTGCCGCCTGCGAGGGAGAGAAGTTCCTCTTATCTGCCTACAATAAGGACTATAAAAGCTTTTTTACCAACTTGGCCATAGCGTTTGGCAGTAGCAAACCAAGATACGAAGTCCCGCAATGGTGCATGCGCATCGCGGCAAGCACAGATTGGTTAGCCAGTCGAATTTTGGGAACGTCTCAACGCTTATCTCAGGCCTTGGTAGACTCCATCTATAAACAATCCAATTATTCAAGCGACAAAATAAAGGAGAAACTCGATTTTGAGTTCACGCCTTGGGAACAGACTATAGAGCGAATCTGTGACGCTTTTAAAGCCCAGAATCATTTTTAGATTTAGGAGCGATCTCTCCCTGAAGCGTTCTTTTAACAGCTGGTTTTGTAAGACTGTCCTCGGTCTTAGCCGGAATAGAAGTGTCGAGTTCTGTACTGTCCTGTATACCCAAACCAAGGCTGTCTCGCCTGCGCTTTTGCAATTCGCGCATAGAGTCTTTGTAGCGCTTCTTTTCTTCTTCCTCTTGTTCAACTATAGAATCAACTTCTCGGAATCTGGCATTGATATTCTCCTGAACTTGGAGAAACATATCTCTGTAATTGTCCAAATCTGCGCTGTAAAAGGCATTGCTCTTTTCGTATTGCAAACTATCAATGTCGTATTTCTTGTAGATGTACTCGGTAAGTGCTATTTGCTCTCTGAGTAAGATAGTCCTGTTGAAATTCTTAGAGGCATTGGCCAAATAAGCATCTGTGTACACTTGGATCATCGTTTCCCTATCTATGAGGTTCTCGGGAGCCTCAGGATACTTTATATCCTGACACTGCCAAAGCAGGAGTGCGATGCCTATGTACCAGATTTTCTTCATTAACGATTAAAGGTCAGACGTTCGGCCTTAGGTTTTTCTATCAGATGGAAATTCTCGTAAGCCAAGGTACCATTTATAAAAGTATGCGTAACACGCGATTTAAAACTGGTTCCTTCAAAAGGAGACCAACCGCATTTGTACATGATATTGTCCTTATTTACAGTCCAAGGTGCGCTAGGATCTACCAAAACAAGATCGGCCTTATACCCTTTTCGAATATAACCACGGTCTTTGATCTCAAAGAGAATCGCCGGGTTGTGACACATCTTCTCAACCAATTTTTCTATGGATATGACCCCTTGATGTACGTATTCCATAAGCGCTACCAAAGCGTGCTGGACCAGTGGCCCACCAGAAGGGGCAGAGGTATAAGGGTTGGATTTTTCTTCTAGCGTATGTGGGGCGTGATCGGTGGCAATTACATCGATCTTATCTGAAAGTAAAGCCTTCCAGAGGCCTTCTTTATCTTTTGCGGTCTTTACTGCAGGATTCCACTTGATCTTAGACCCTTTGGTCTTGTAGTCTGCGTCTGTAAAATGCAGGTGATGCACACAAACCTCTGCGGTGATCTGCTTGTCCTTTAGCGGTTTTTTATTGCTGAAGAGTTTTGTCTCTTTGGCTGTAGAAAGGTGGAACACATGAATACGAGCTCCTGTTTTCTTTGCCAAGGCCACAGCCTGACTCGATGAAATATAGCAAGCCTCTTCGCTGCGGATCTTAGGGTGTAGCTCCATTGGAATGTCATCACCGTAGATCTCTATATGCTTTTTTAGATTTTCACGAATGGTTTGCTCGTCCTCACAATGCAATGAGATTCTTAGATTGGTGCTAGAAAAAATAGCCTCCAATACTTCAGGATCATCCACCAACATATTTCCGGTTGAAGATCCTAAGAACAATTTGATACCAGCAACTTTAGTCGGATCGACCTTTTTAAGCTCCTCTAAATTGTCATTGGTCCCACCGAACATAAAAGAGTAGTTAGACCAAGAAACGGCTGCTGCTCTACTAAATTTCTCTTCTAGCAGTTTAATAGTTGTGGCCTGTGGTACAGTGTTCGGCTGTTCTATAAAAGTAGTGATCCCTCCGGCAACCGCCGCCTTGGATTCACTCTCAATATCTCCTTTGTGGGTTAGACCAGGTTCTCTAAAATGCACCTGATCGTCTATAACTCCAGGAATCAAAAAAGACCCATCTGCATCGATAACCTTGGTATCGGCAGACTTTACGCTAATGCTATCGGCAACATCTGCGATACGATCTCCTTGGATCAGTACATCGCCTTTCATTACCTGCCCTTCATTAACTATTTGGGCATTTTTTATAAGAATGTCTCTCATTGTTTGGTTTGTTTGGGTTGGAAGTCTATAGTTCTAAACGTCCAAACAGGCGTTTTAGTCGCATGCCTATCACACCAAAAATAGCTTCCGATATGATTCCTTTACTCATTTTAGACTCCCCTTGAGTTCGGTCGGTAAAGATAACGGGAACCTCGGTGATTTTAAAATTTAAAAGATAGGCTTTATACTTCATTTCGATCTGGAATGCGTAACCTACAAAGCGGATCTTATCTAACTGAATAGTTTCTAAAACTTGTCGCTTATAACACACAAATCCGGCGGTGGTGTCAAACACCTTCATACGGGTAATGAAACGCACATATTTAGAAGCGATCCAACTCAGCAACACTCTGCTCATGGGCCAATTCACTACATTGACTCCCGTTACATAACGCGACCCAACTGCCAGATCTGCCCCTTGCTTTGCACAGGCATTGTAGAGCCTCAACAAATCATTGGGATTGTGTGAAAAATCGGCGTCCATTTGGAAAATGTACTCGTAAGGTCTTGCCAAAGCCCACTTAAATGCGTGAATGTAAGCTGTTCCGAGTCCTTGCTTTCCAGAACGCTCTTCTAGATAAAGTCTGCCAGGGAATTCTTTTTGCAAGGCCTTGACCAAGCCTGCAGTGCCATCTGGTGAATTATCGTCTACCACAAGAATATCTAAAGCGCGCTGCAAAGAGAATACATTGCGCAGCAAGCGCGAGATGTTCTCGGCTTCGTTATAGGTGGGTATGACTACAAGTCCTTCTGACATGCCTGTTTTGAGGCAAATGTAGTTTTTTTCAACTAAAGAAATGTGAAGATTTTTGTAATTGATGGGCTGCATAAAAGCGACATTTCGTTTACCTTTAGACGGTGGAAATCACCGAACTCAGTCTTAGAGAAATCGCCTCAGATTCCTGGATCATTAGCCTGGTAGTTTTAGCCCTGCTGATCTTGGCTATCGCCGCCTACAATTATCAAGAGAGTTTCAGAAGTTTTTTGCAATTGCCCTTGAGCAATCGCTATTTTATAATCTCTGGTAAATCGCAACACACAACTAGCCCGTTTCCGACCCTATTGTTCGTGGTAGGACTTATAGGAGCAGCCCTCTACGGAAGCTTTTTAAGTGTTGAATTAAATGCAGACAGTTCCCCTGGTCTATCCTTGTTTTTGCAAATGACTGCGGCGATCTTCGGCTTTTTCAGTATCAAATTCCTCTTAACACGACTAATAGGGGTTGTTTTTAAGTTGGAAGACCTAGTTGGGACCTATGTTTTCGAAAAATTGAGCTTTTTGAATCTGATCGGATTAGGGCTTCTAGGATTCTGTGTGGTCTATCGCTACGGACCGCTACAAAGTGAATGGATTTTATACCTCGCAGGACTGCTCGCAGCAGGAGCCTATATTATGGGCTTGATTTACAGCTACAAAAACAACGAAAACCTGATTTTTCGCAATTTCTTCTATTTTATTTTA
>Ga0256829_1001206_pt1 | contig 22088 bp, 23 predicted proteins | sample 131447metaG_FD_185979 | JGI IMG/M metagenome (GOLD analysis project Ga0256829, IMG submission 185979) | Hydrothermal vent microbial communities from Lau Basin, Pacific Ocean - 131-447 | ecosystem: Environmental > Aquatic > Marine > Hydrothermal vents | place: Pacific Ocean: Lau Basin | collected...
AAACTTATTCTTACAGATATTTCGGCAGAGGCTTTGGAAGTGGCAAAAGAAAATTCAAAAAAATATTTTCAAAAATTTAATAAAATAGATTTTATTGTAAGTGATTTACTTACAGATGTTCCAAAAGATATTTTTGATAAAAAAGTTTTGTTGGTTGCAAATTTACCTTATATTCCGGATGAGGTTTTTGAAGAAAATGCTGAAAGTTCTACTAAAAAGTATGAACCATCTTTGGCATTTTTGTGATGAGAAGATTGATTAGATTTATATAGAAAAATGTTTGATCAAATACTGGAAATATCTCCTAAAAATATAGTTATGTTTCTTGAAATGATGGATACTCAGATAGAAATTTTAGAAAAAAAATATCCAACTTTTCAATTTGAAGTAGTTGAATATTTTAATTTTTGAATAAGGATAGTGAAAGTAATATAAATTACTGATTATATAAATCTAATAATTCTTGTACAATTTGTTTATGATTGAATCATCTTCAAGTTAATGCTTCGTACAATTTTCAATTACAATCAACTTTATTTAAAAGTTCATTCAATGATGGTTCATCCTTTTTCTGCTCTATTGTTTCATTTTTTATCATTTTGTTTTTGTTTTAGTATACAAATAAATGTGTTTATATTATAAAAGTAAAAAAATATTTGTCAAGTTTTAGATCCAACTTTTAAATTTGAAGTAGTTGAATATTTTAATTTTTGAATAAGGATAGTGAAAGTTTATCCTACATAATCAATTACTTTATTTTCTCTTATACTCATAACTTTTATTATACCAGGGTAGTCTAAGTTTTCTTTTATCTTATTTTTTATTGTTTTATTTAATTTTTGAACATCAAAATCTGAAACTATATTTTCATCTACAAATGCCCATATTTCTCTACCAGCTTGCATAATATATGCTTTTTTAACTCATTCTACATTTAAGACAAGATTTTCTAATTCTTTTATTCTTTCTATATATCTGTCTGTAGAATTATTTCTTACTCATTCTCTACCAGCTGAAATAGCATCAGCCGCAGTTACTATCCAAGATATTGGGTGAATTTGTGGAACTTCGAAGTGATGTGATTCTGCAGCATTTACAACTATATCTGAGAAATTATGTTGTCTAAGTATATCTGCTCATACTCTTGGATGAGATTCTCAAGAATTTACATCTATTTTTCCAATATCATGTAATAAACCTGCTTTTTTTGCTAATAATGTATCATATCATAGTTCTGCAGCAAGAAGTTCAGAAATTTTAGCAACTTCCTTACTATGAGATAATAAATTTTGTCAGTATGAATATCTAAGTTCAAATCTACCAATATATTCTAATATCTTATTATCCATCATAGGAATTCATAATTCAAGTAATGTTTCTTTACCAATATCTTGTAATATTTCTGGTAACAATATTTCTGTTTCTTTAAAATATTTTTCGATATATACTGGATTTATTCTTCCATCTTTTATTAATTTTTCTAATGTAATTTTTGCAATGAATCTTTTTTCTGGCTCAAAACTACTTATTTTTACAATTCAAGGAGTATCATCCATAGATAAATTTACTCAAGTTAACTGTTCAAAAAATTGAATATTTCTTCATTCTCTTCAAATAATTCTTCATTTATAATCTTCTGATGGTAACTCAACACTTTCAACTAAGAAATTATTACTTTTTTCTACAGCAACACGATAAATAGTCTTAGCTATAATTGAATTAGCTTCTTTTTTAGCATTATCTGTAGTATCTTTTTTAATTTTTTCTACAATATTAAATAAATCTTGAGAATACTCTTTTTCAGTTTTATCAAAAATAATGTTTTTTGCATCTTGTTCTGATAATTTTCAAATTTCAAACACTTTATTTTCAACTTCTTTTTCTTTATTGTTCAGATATTGTTTTTTATCTATAAGCTCTTCTTCTTTTTTAAGAAGATTTGATTGTTTCTCTTCTAATTGTTTTATTATTCATAAAGATTGTTTTTCTGCTCTTTCTATAATTTTTTCACCTTCTTCTTCTGCTTTTTTTGTAGTATTTTTAAAAACTTCTTCTGCTTTATTGTTTGCTTTTTCAATAATATTTAAAGCTTTTTCATTACTTTCTTTGATTTGTGATTGGATATCTTTTCATTTTTTCTCTAAAATACGGTCATATATTAGTTTTCATAACAATCATCATAATACTATAGATAATATTATAAGTATTATTACTAGTCATATTCAAAAACTTCAACTTAAATTGTTCATAATTAAAAAATTATTACATTATAAAATAATATAACTTTTACTAGAAAATATTTTTTACTTTTTAGCTATAATTTTTGTTCATTTAAATTTATTACTTCAGATATTATCAATACTATTTATCTTTGTTACAAAAATATCTAATCATTCATCTTTTGCTAAAGCAATAGCACTTTGATCTAAGATTCTTAATCATTTTTCTAATGCTTCATCTACACTTAAGCTATTATATCTTTTTGCATCTTTAAATTTTGATGGGTCTTTATCATAAACTCAATCTACTTTTGTTCATTTAACCATAAAATCACAATTTAATTCTAATGCTCTTAAAACAGCAGCTGAATCAGTTGTAAAATATGGATTTCAAGTTCAGGCAACACATATAACAACTCTTTGTCTATCTAAATGTTTTATAGCTCTTCTTCTAATAAAAGTTTCTGCAACTCTTGGGATTTCCAAAGCTGACATAATTCTAACTTCATTTCAATTTTTTTCTATAGCATCTCCTAATGCCATACCATTCATAATAGTTGCTAACATTCACATATAATCTGCAGTTCATCTATCTATTCATTTTGCAGCTCAAGCAACTCATCTAAAAATATTTCATCATCATATTACAATAACTATTTGAATATTTGCATATTTACTTAAATAAACAACTTTTTTAGCTAGAGTGTCTAAAAAATTAGTATCTATACCATATCATTGTTTATCAGCTAATGCTTCTCCAGATAACTTAAGTAATATTCTTTTAGGTTTATTCATTATATTTTATTTGCTAATAAAAACTATAATTAGCTTGTGAAATATACATAAATATTATTTAAAATCAATTTGTTTTTGAAATCATTTTAAAAATATATATAACAATTTAGTAAATTTTAAACTTTAATTAAGTTATTATTAAATGAAATATTTTATATGATTATTATTTATATTATCTATAATTTTAAATTATTTTTATCATAGTATAGTTTTAAATAATGATACTTTTAAAAAGAAATATAATATAAGTGTTGATGTTAAAGATGATTATAGACACTTTTTTTTCTTACAAGATCATGATCCTATTTTTGTTTTTAAGAATCAGATTTTAGATAAGTATACAAAATATAGTTTTGAAAATAAAAAACCTTGATTAGTTTATCCAAACCAGCAAACTATAGTAGATTTGGATTATATCGAGAATATTCAATATTCTGCATCCTATATAAATAGTTATGAGGCTAAGTTTCTTTATAATGATTTTAATTATATTACAAATTTATCTCCTTATTTTTTAGCTGTTTATAATCTATGAGAACTTATTTTACCTGCATGAAAGACTTATAAGGATTTTAGATTTAAACAAAAAATAAAAACTTGGAAAAATACAGTTAAATTATGAGAAAAATGAGTATATTTTAATTGTAATGAAAATAAAATAAAAAATATCTTATCATTATCTGATAAAGAGTATTTAAAAATAGCTTATTCAAAAACTTGAGTTTTTTATGAAAAAAATTCAAACCCTTGTCCAGATATTGATTTACCATCTACTTTATGATTTAATTATTTTTATTATCTTAAAGATTTAAAGAATACAATTAAATATTATAAAATTGCTTGATTTCAAAAAAGTGCTTTACCTTGAATTATTTGAATGGTTGCAGTTGCAAATTGATTATTGTGAGAGCATGAAAAAACAATTTATTTATTATTAGAAAAAGTGAGTTGATTGTATGATAGATTAAAAGAAAAAAATATTTCGGATAAAAAAGCTAAAATAATAAAAAGGACAATTCAAAATTCTATAAAGAGAGCAGAGGAAGAATTGAATTTATACATTATTTCTCAAACTGATAAGAAGAATCCTAATTGTGATAAAGATTATAATTGTTTAGAAAAAAAATGATTTATAAAAAAAGAAATCGATACATTAATTAATGAATGTAAAAAAGATAAAGATTTAATACATATAAAAACTGTTCAAGATTTATTTTCAAAAAATATAAAAAAAACTATGTCAGATAGTAAGTGTTTTCTTTTAAGTGTTTGATTACAAAGTTGATTAATTAATAGAAATTGAAAACTAAAATCTGCATTATTGAAGTGATGAACTTATTATTATGATACAGATAGACAATGATGGTGGGTTCATATACTTGAAAAATAATTTAATTAAATAATATAAAAATATATGCAATTAAAAAAAATAGACGATAAACAAATATGGAATGATTTTATAGAAAATAATAATTTTGAGTTTTATAGTTTTTTATCATCTTATGAATGGTGAGAGTTTAAAGAAAGTTTTTGATTTCCAGTTTTAAGATATGGAATTTATGAAAATAACAAATTAATTTGAATTATACCTTTGATTAAAACTATTGCAAAAAGATGAAGTTATTTGTTTGTTCCTCATACTCCGTTGATTATATGAGATTATTTTGAAATTTTATGAAAAATAAAAAATCAATTGATACAAATAGCAAAAGATGAAAAAGTAAGTTTTATAAGATTTAATTCTCCAGTGCAAAATACTTTTGAAAATTATCAAAACTTTAAAAAATTATGATTTCGTCTTGCTCCAATTCATGAACATGCTGAAGATACACATTTATTGGATTTAACAAAATCAGAAGAAGAATTATTTAAACAAATTAAGAAAAAAGATAGATATTATGTAAATAGAGCAGAAAAAGAGTGAGTCCAAATTAGGATAGATAATAAAATAGATCATATTGAAACTTTAATTAAAATGCATCAAGAACATAGTAAAAAAGTTGGTTATCATGCATTTTCAGAAAAATATATCAAAAATTTATACAAATATTTTCCAGAAAATATAAAAACTATATCTGCTTCTTACAATTGACAGATAGAATCTATACTTATGACTATAAAATTTTGAGAAACTTGTGTTTATTATGTAGCTGCTTCTGATATAAAAAGTAAAAAATTTTCACCAAATTATATTTGTCAGTGGGAAGCTATTAAACAAGCAAAAAAAGATGGTGCAAAAGTATATAATTTCTGGTGAGTTGCTCCAGATGATAACCCAAAACACCCTATTCAGTGAGTTACTTCTTTTAAGAGAAAATGGGGAGGTTATGATTATTTCTTGGTTCATGCACAAGACTTAGTAGTAAGTCCAAAATATTGGCTAACTTGGTTATTTGAAACTTGAAGAAGAATAAAAAGAGGTTATTATTATGTTATCCCGAAAAAATAAATTTACATTAAACCATTAACTTATGCTATATTTGGCTATTGGAATACTAATTATATCAATATTTTTTACTGCTAAGTTTTGGCTTTGGCTTTATCGTAATGCTTTTTGAATTCAAATAAATAAGAAAATAATTTTTATAACATTATTTGTTGGTTGAATAGCAGCTTGAAGTATTTTGTTGTTTCCTAAAATAGCTGAATATTTTCATTTTTTATCTTTTACGAATAATGATTACAATTATAAAGTTTTGTTTACTTTTATGTTTTATGTAAACATACTTATTTTGATTTTAAATCTAATTTTGAGGAAATTTTCTTTTCAACAATTATTTAATTTAGTATCTTTTGATATATTTTTTGTAATTTTGTATTTTATATTATGAAAATTTAATTTAGGTATAGAAATTCAAAGTATAGTTTATTACTATCTTTTCGTAGCTTACGGTGAGGAATTTATAAAAAGTCAGTTAGCATTTTCTATAAATAATAAAATAGGTGAGTTGAAGTCAGATTTGCTTTTATATCATATTTTGGTTGCTATTGGTTTTGCATTTTGGGAAAATATAGTTTATCTTACTTGATGAATTACTTGAACAACATTTTTAACTGTATTGGCTTGATGAATTTGAATAGTTATTATGAGATGAGTTTTAGGATTTTGAGCTCATACTTTCTATTCAAGTATGGTTTGAATGTGAAATATTTTATGAAGTTTTCTAATTTTTGTATGAATTTTGTTTGCTATGTGAATTCATTATGCTTATGATATGAGTTTATACTTTGATTACAAAATAGTTATTCCTATTTTTGTAGTTGTTATGTATGCTTGGATAAGTTATATTTTTTATAAACTTGATAGAATTTATGTAGATTTATAGATAATGATTAGTAAAATATAAGAGTCTTAAAAAAAATAATTTATTATTTAAAATAAAATATGTTAAAATATATATTTACTGGAACTTGAAGAGAATTAACTAGATTTATAAAACCTTTGTTTTATAGATGATTTGTAAATAAAGTTATTAGGCAAAATTATATTGCTGTTTATACTTTGGAAAATAAAAAACTTATAAAAACTAACTGAATATGAGTTATCTTCGATACAGATAAAAAGTTAGAGTTAGAAGAAATTTTAAATAAAAATAATAACTTTCAAATATGGGAAAAATAAACTTTTTGTATGAAACTAAAAAATGAGAATATTTAGTTTGAAATTTAGAAAATTGAAAATTAAAAGATAAAAAATACTATTTTTGAAAATTGATAAATCTAGATTATGCTGATGAAATTAACCTTTATTTATTGGATACAAAATTTAATTATTATTCTAAAAGTTTTATTTCAAATGATAAAAAAATAACTTTACAAGATATAGAATTAAATCTTAAAAAAATTAACTTATGAAAAGATAGATTTATCGGGTATACTATTAGTAATATTAAAATAAATTGAGAAAAAAGTGATATTTTGTTATGAAAATTTTGAGAGATAACTTACACTATTTGAATTTATACTTTGGATAGTCTGAACTATAATAACATATTGAAAGATTTTTGAAAAAATATGAAATTAAACATATTTCCTACTTCTTTTTGGACTGTAAAATCTTTATGAAATGAAATATGAAATTGAAACTTATTATATTTATGAGAGAATAAAATAGAAATTATTGTTATAGATAATTGATTTTATAAATATATTGAAGTTTTAGATATTTGATTACTACAATTAAAAAATAATATTTTTGAAGTTTTTTGAAAACAAATAAATAGTTTAGAATGATTGTCTGATTTTCATAAAAAGATTTATTTTAAAAATATAGATATTTTTTTAGAGCCAATTATTTTGTTTTTAAAAGATAATATTATAAATGATAAAATTCTTGTTATATGAGATTTTACAAGTTTGCCAGAGTTTATCCAAATATTATGAAATAAATTGAAAACAAATACTATTCCAGTTAGAATTTGAAAAAAAGAATTTAAAACAGTAGAAAAGGCAGATATTTATAGTATTTTGAAAAATAATAAATAATTTTTAGTAGCACCTAGATAAAAAAAGTGATATTTCTCTTGATTTTTTTTAAATAAAAATTATTATAGCACACAACATAGTAATATGCTATGAAAATAAAAATTTATATATTAATTAAATAAAACATGTGAAGAATAATTTGAATAGATTTGGGTACTACAAATAGTGCATTTGCATATACTTTGAATGATAAGCCAGAAATTATACCAAATGCTGAAGGTGAAAGAACAACTCCGTCAGTAGTTTACATAAAAGGTGATGAAGTAGTTGTTTGAACAATTGCAAAAAGAAAAGCAGTTCTAAATCCTAAAAATACAATTTATGAAGTAAAAAGATTTATAGGTAGAAAATATGATGAAGCAAAAGAAGATGCTGAGAGAGTTCCATATGATGTAGAAAAATGATCAGATGGGGGGGTAGTTATTAAAATTGATTCTAAAGAATATAAACCAGAACAAATTTCAGCTATGATATTACAAAAAATTAAAAAAGATGCTGAAGCTTTCTTATGAGAAACTGTAGATAAAGCAGTAATTACTGTTCCTGCACATTTCAATGATAGTGAAAGACAAGCTACTAAATCAGCTTGAGAAATTGCTTGATTGAAAGTAGAAAGAATTATAAATGAGCCAACTGCTGCTGCATTAGCTTATGGTCTAGGTAAAGGACAAAAGAAAGATGAAACAGTTGCTGTTTATGATTTTGGTTGAGGTACTTTTGATGTAACAATTCTTTCTATTGGAGAAGAAGGTACTTTCCAAGTGTTAGCAACTGCTTGAGATACTCATTTATGAGGTGCTGATATAGATAATATTTTGATAGAATATTTATTAAAATCTATAAAAGATAAGGAATGAATAGACTTATCGACAAATCCTACTGCTATGGCAAGATTAAAAGAAGAAGCTGAAAAAGCTAAAAAACAACTTTCTTCTGCTGAAGCTGTAGATATTAGTATTCCATATTTATCAGTAAGAGAAGATGGACAACCAATAAATTTGGAAGAACACTTATCAAGAGCTCAATTTGATTCTATGATAGATTATGTAGTAGAAAAAACAGTTCCTCCTATGAGACAAGCTATAAAAGATGCTGGAGTAGAATTGAGTGAAATAGATGAAATTATCTTAGTTTGAGGTTCTACAAGAATTCCTTTAGTTAAAAAGAAAATTCAAGCAGTATTTGGTAAAGACCCAAAAGCTACTGTAAACCCTGATGAAGCAGTTGCAGATGGTGCTGCTGTTCAAGGTAGTATTATTTGATGAGATTCTCAAGATATAGTTTTACTTGATGTTACTCCTTTAAGTTTGTGAGTAGAAGTTGAATGAGGTATGATAGATGTAGTTGTTCCAAGAAATACAACTATTCCATACAAAAAATCAAAAACTTATACAAATGCTGTAGATAACCAGCCTGCTGTTACAATACATGTAGTTCAAGGTGAAAGACCAATGGCTTGAGATAACAAATCTCTTGGTATGTTCAACCTTGAAGGTATTCCTCCAATGGGTAGAGGTCAAGCACAAATAGAAGTGACATTTGATATAGATGCAAATGGTATCTTAAATGTTTCAGCTAAAGAAAAAACTACTGGTAAAGAACAAAAGGTAACTATTCAAGGTGCAACTTGATTGTCAGATGAAGAAGTAGAAAAGATGAAAGCTGAAGCTGAAAAATATGCTGATGAGGATAAAAAAAGAAAAGAAGTTGTAGAAATTAAAAATCAATATGATGGTATAGCATTCCAAATGGATAAAATGGTAAATGAAAAACCAGATGCTTTCTCAGATGAAGAAAAAGCTAAAGTAAAAGAATATCTAGAAGATGCTAAAAAAGTGAGAGAAGATCAAGCTATTAGTAAAGAAGATATTCAAAAGAAAATAGAAGAAGTTCAAAAGTTTGCTCAAGAAATAGCTCAAAAATCTGCAGCTGCTCAACAATGATGAGCTACAGAACAAACTGAAGCTCCAAAAGATCCAAATAATCAAGAAGCTGAAGTAATTGATGCAGATGAAGATAAAAAAGAATGAGATAAAAAATAGAAGATATTTTATAGCCTGCTTTTGCAGGTTTTTTTGTTAAAAATAGTTTGCTTTTTAATTTAAAAAGATTATACAAGTTGCTACGAATTAATTTATCTTATAAAAAACAAAATGTCAATAGAGTATATTTATTGAGAAGAAGAGATTACAGATAGAACAATAAAAGAATTTTTATTGAATGTAAAAGAACAATTTGAAGAAATTGGTATTACAAATGAAGATAATATGAAAATAGAAAGAGAAAATAAAAAAAAGTTACAAAAAATGATAAATGATAAGTTTAAAATAAGTCATATACATCATAATTGAATAAATAAGTTGTATGCACAGATATTTAGAAATTTACAAGATATAAAGTTTTATAAAAAAGAAAATATATTAGATTTTGACATAACAAATATTAGAAAAGAAATTTTAAAATTACAAAAAAATTCTCAAAGACTTGAAAAATTTTATGATGCTAAATTATGAGAAACTGTGTTAAATATAAAAAATAATATATTTGATTATTTAGAGGATAATTTGTCACATGCTGAAAAAAAAGAAATTTTTAAGAAAATAAAACCTTATACTTGAGATATAAGTAAATTAAAACATGTGGAAATAAAACAAACTTTGGTTCAAACTATGTGAAAAATGCATATTCTTATTACTTTAGTTGTTCAAGTTAATTGAAAAAAACTTAATATTGATATTTTGAAGAATAAAAAAACTTGAAAAATTGTAGAAAACTTTATTACAAAGGCTACAGATGATTTACATGGATGAAAAAAAATATCTTGAATTAAGAGAAAACTTTATGATAACCCAGATTCTGGATTTTTCTTACATTCAGATTATAATTTAGATAAGAGTAAATTTAATTTAGAAAATTTTAAAAAACAAGAATATATAAATGATAGATGAGAAAAAACTCAAAAAATAAATTTTCCTACTAATTTGAGAGAAAAAATAAAAAAGTGAGAAAAAGATAATGAATTAAATAAATTTATCCAAATTACAAAAGAATGGAATAAAATTTTCAAGAAAAATAAAGAAGAATTAGAACAATCTAAAACAGAAGAAGAAAAAGAACAAATTATTGATATAAATGCACAAGCAATAGCAGATTTATTTGCAGATAATGCTAGTTTACAATGAACTATGGATTTTGATAATTCACATGGAATGGAATGAGTTAAATGATATTTTTTACATTTTTTGGCAACTCTTCCTACTATGAGGTTTTCAGAGATTAATAAAATTGATTTAATAGCAGATAATTTATTGTTTGCTCAATGAGATTACATATTTGAAGTAAGTGATTGAAAATGATGAAGAATAGAAAAAGATGCTAATTTTGCTTTTTATTTTGAAAAAAATATTAATACTTGAAAATGGGGTATTAAAAGATTAAATTCTACATTTTGAAAAACAGAAGATAATTTAAAAGAGGTATAAATATTTAAGTCCAGGCTTTCGATAGTCTGGATTTTTGAGTTTAAAAATGTTTATAACCTTGATTTTGATTATAAAAGGACTATATATGTGCTCATTATGATTTTTATTGTTTAATGATAAAAAAATGTCATTTATTGATATTACAAAAGAGGTTTTTACTAAGTTTAGGAATAAAAAAGTAAAACCAGAAGAAATTGAATTGAAAAATAAAGTTCCAAATGCTTTGAAAAAATCATTGAAATTAAGATGTGTAAATGCAGGAGATGATGAAGGAATTATGGCTGAATTATATTCTCTTGAGTGACCTCAGTTTAGTTTGGAATCATATAACATTTCATTTACAGCTTCACCAAAACATGCAGATGGAATATTTGTAGTTGGGGCAGTTACAAAAAATATGCAAAAAGCATTGAAAGATGCTTGGGAAGTTGTGCCAGAGCCAAAAGTGCTTATAGCTTGTGGAGATAAAGCAATAAATGGAGATGATAGATTTGAAAATTGTAAAAGTGTAAAAGAAGTTTTATGAAAAGTAGACTTAGAAATTCCGTGAAATCCTTCTTCAAAAGATATTTTTAATTATTTAGTTAATTTTATAAAATAATATGTTAATAACAATTTTATCATTATTTGGATTATTATTCTTAGCTTCATTTTTTCTAAAAATTGATAGTTTAAGAAAAGTAAAAATATTAAATCATACATTGGCTTTTGTGTTTTTGCTTATTTGAATATTTGCAATAAATAATTTGTTACACAATTCAGTGATAAATTTATTTAATTTGTTTTATATTTGAAGTTTAGAGAATTACTTTTTGCTGATTTTCGCAGTTTTGTGATTTGCTGTAAGTTTTTACAGTGATTTTTATTTTGGAGAATATCTAAAACACTGAAAAAAATTAAACTTTTATTATATTATGTTATTGCTTTTTATTGCTTCAATGCTTGGTGTAATAATTTCATCTGAAGCAATAACTTTTTTGATATTTTGGGAAATAATGAGTGTTTCTAGTTATTTCTTGGTAGTTCATGAAGCTACAAAAAAATGAATTTTAGAGGATGGTGCTTGGTACTTGATAATAACTCATATTTGAATGTTTTTTATCTTACTATCATTTATCCCTTTTATAATAAGTACTCATTCTACTTCATTTTTACAATGGTGAAGTGCTAGTTTGAGTCCAGTTCTAGCTAGTTTAGTGTTTTTTTCTGCTCTTATTTGATTCGGTTCAAAAGCTTGATTATTCCCTATTCATATTTGGTTACCAAAAGCTCATCCTATTGCTCCAACAAATGTTTCAGCACTTATGAGTTGATTTATGGTAAAACTTCCAGTTTTGATGATACTTAAATTTTTATTGGTATTTTTTCACTGACAAGTTCAATTTTCTTGGTTTGTAGTAACCTTACTTATTGCAGCTATATCATCATTTTTATGAGTGTTTTATGCAATAATTCAACATAATATCAAAAAACTGTTAGCTTATCATACAATAGAAAATATTTGAATTATATTTCTTTGAATTGCAATTAGTATTTTATGAATGTATTTAAAAAATAATTTAATAATTACTATTTGAATATTTGCAGCTTTATACCATACTTTTAATCATGCTATTTTTAAATGATTATTATTTTTAGTTGCTGGTTGAATGATAGAAAGAACAAATACTTATGAATATACAAAACTTGGATGACTTATAAAAACTTTTCCATTTTTAGCTTTAAGTTTTCTTGTTTGAAGTATAGCTATTGCTTGAGTGATACCTTTAAATGGTTTTAATTCAGAATTTTTGACTTTTATTTGATTATTTAAATCAGTTATTGTTTCAAGTTCTATTTTAACTAAATTTCTTTTGATTTTATCAGTTGTAACTTTGACTGCAACAGCTGTTTTATCTTTGATATGTTTTACAAAAGTATTTGGTATAGCATTTTTAGGAAATCAAAGAGATAAAAAATTAGAATATAAAGATATTAACTCAGTTTGAGAAAAAATTTCTTATTCTGTTTTGATGGTGGCTATAGTTTTGTTAGCAATTTTACCATGAGCTATATTTTTTGTAGTTTCAAAAATATTAAATACAAAATTTGAATGAAATTTATTTAGTTTTGGGAATTTACATTTAAATTATACTCCAATATATTTAATGTGAATATTGGCTATGTTTTTTGTGGTAAGTTATATTTTGTATAAATTGTTAGCTAAAAAAGAAAAGAAAATGCCAGTTTGGAATTGTGGATACAATTATATTGAACCAAAAACTCAATATACTAGTACTGCATTTATACAGCCACTTAGAAGAATATTTGCAAGTATTTATGGTGAAATAAAATTATCAAAAAAGAATTGAGAGAAAGAAGCAAAAATACTTTATAAGAAAGATTTATCTCATATAGAATATTCTGCAGAACAAAGTTATTTTGTTGATAACTTTTATAATAAAATATTAAAAATTATTTCTTTTATTGCTAAAAAAGTAAAATCTTTACAAAATTGAGAAATTCAAAGTTATATATTTTATATGTTTATGGTTTTAATATTGCTTATTGTGATTGTTTTATTTAATTAAATTAAAAGGATGTATTTAGTGTTTTTTATAGTTATTTTGTTTTTAATACCTTTGTTTGATGTATTTTTAAAAAATATTAAAAACATATTGAATGGTAGAAAGACTTTAAGTTGTTTTCAAACTTATTATGATTTGATTAAATTGTTTAAAAAATCTAATTTTAAATCAGAATTTACAAGTTTTGTAAGTTTTCTTGCTCCTTTGGTTATGTTGATGACAAGTTTAACTTTTTTGTTTTTAATTCCAGTTGTTTGAGAATGATTAAATATAAATATAATTGTATTATTCCATATTTTAGGTCTTGGAAGTGTGTTTTTGATGCTTTATGCTCTTGATAATGCAACTTATTTTGGGTGACTTGGTGCTGCTAGAGAAGCTTTTGTCTTAGCAATTGTAGAACCAGTAACTATTTTAGTAATTTTGTGATTTGTAGTTCTTGCTTGATGAAATATGGATTTAAATTCAATATCAAGTTTCTTACAAACTCATTCAAGTATTATAGTTAGCTTTTTTGTTTTTATTTTAGCAGTAAATTTATTTGCTATTTTATTAGCAGAAAATAAAAGATTCCCTTTTGATAATCCATCAACTCATCTTGAGTTAACAATGATTCATGAAGCAATGCTTTTGGAAACAACTTGACCAAAACTTGCAATCTTAGAAATATCTTCAAAAATTAATTTAATAGCTTTTGTAAACTTACTTATTTTCTTAGTTTGGAACAATACATATTGAATAATTAATTCTTTTGAATTATTTGGATTATATATTTTAAAGGTTTTAACTATTTTGACTTTTGTAGCATTTTTTGAAACATTTATTACAAAAATGAGATTGTTTAAATATCAAAATGTATTTGGTTTCTTACTTATTTTGGAACTTATTACTATTTCTTTTTATCTTTTAAAATAATAAAAAATGTTAGAAGTTTTATTTCTACTTTTGGTATTAACTATATTTATACTTTGAGTTACAGGAAATTATAAAAATTTTATAAAAATTTATGTATTACAAGTAGCTATTATTTTAGCTTTCTTTTATATGCTTTATTCTAAAAATTTTAGTGAAGATATATTTATTTTAATATCTTTTTTATTTGCAATACTTATAAGATTATTTTTGATACCTTGATTTTTGTATTATTTTGTTAAAAAATCTAGATTACCAATTGTGGAAAGAGAATTCAAATTTGGTATTTTTACAAATTTATTAATATATTTCTTTTCTCTTTGAATAATATCTTTTATCTCACTAAAAGTATATTGAACATATAATTATATATTTATATGAGCTGTTTTTATGGTAGTTTCAGGATTTTTAAATTTTGCAAATCATAAAAAATTAATTTGAGATATATTAAGTTTCTTAGAATTAGAAAATGGAGTATTTTTGCTTTCACTTCTTGTCTTAGAAAAAATAAGTTTTTATATAGAACTAGGAATTATAGTTGATATTATAATGAGTTTAGCAATATTGATTATTTCTACTATGAAAATTAAATCAGTTTATGGAAGTATACATATTGATAAATTATCTGAATTAAAAGATTAAAAAATATTTATTTATTTATTAAAATCGTAATAATGTTTTATATAGTTTTGTTTACACCTATTGTATTAAGTGTATTAGCTTTCATTTTAAGTAAAAAAAATAGTTTCAATATTTTAAAAATTTCTACTATTATTTATTGAATATTAGCTTTGTTTGTTTTATATTTATTTAGTATTTGATATGATTATAATTATTGAATATTTTTTACTAAATATTTATTAGATTTTAATTCATATGTTAATATAAATACTATTTTTGTTTTACTTATAATTGTATTAGCTTTTTTGATTTCTTGGTATGCATTTTATTATTTTAAAAAAGAGGTAGAACATAAAACAATTGGTTTAAATAGGTTGAAAGAATATAATATTTTTGTAAATTTATTTGTTTTTGCAATGCTTTTGGTAGCAAGTACAAACAATATTTTAGTTATGTGGATAGCTCTTGAAGCAACTACAATATTTACAACATTTCTTATTAGTTTTTATTGAGTAAAAACTTCTTGGGAAGCTGCTTGGAAATATGTAATTTTGTGTTCTGTTTGATTAACAATTGGTTTGTTTGGTATTTTAATGCTTATTTGATCAGGATTAGAAAGTTTAGATTTTAATAATATTGTGTTTTCTCATATAAATGTTTTATTAGCAAAACTTTCATTTGTATTTATTTTAGTTTGATTTTGAACTAAAGTAGGTTTATTTCCTATGAATAGTTGGTTGCCAGATGCTCATGGTAAAGCTTCTACTCCAGTTTCTGCTTTTATGTCTTCTATTTTGTTGCCTTTGGCTTTGTATATTATTTTTAAATTAAAACTTATAGTTGATACTTTACTTTGAAATTCAGGTTTTACAAATAATATTTTACTTTGATTTTGAATAATTACTTTACTTTATAGTTGATTTATTCTTATTCATCAAAGACATTTTAAAAGAACTTTGGCTTATTCTTCTACTGAAAATATGTGAATACTGGCTTTGGCTTTATGAATAGGTGGCCCTTTAGCTTTAAAATTATGATTATTACATTTGATAGCACATAGTTTTTTGAAAACTTCTAGTTTTATGTCAGTTTGAAATGCATTACTTGAACAAAAAACAGGTAAGTTTGATAAAATATCTAATTTACTAAAAAATCAAAAAGTAACATCTATATTTATAATAATATCAATCTTGATGCTTGTTTGAGTTCCTATTTCTCCTTTATTTATTTCAGAGATTTGACTTATTTATACTCTTTTTGAGAAAAATATGTGGTTAAGTTTTGTTGTTATATTTGCTTTTATATTAATTTTTTCTTGAGTGATTATTAATTTTTCAAAATTATTTAAAGAAAAAGATGGAACTGATACAAAATTTATAGCTGAAAAATTTAGTTGTAATAGTATTTTTATGCCTATATTATTTACTCTTGTTTTATGAATTGCTAGTATTGTAAGTGTATTATTTATATTTTAAATTATTTTAAATATGTTAGAAATAAAGAAATTTGAAACTCTTGAAAAATTATATAATGCTGTAAGACTTTTAAAAAATGATGATTATTATTTTTTATGAGAATTTTTAAAAGAAATAAATAAAGATAATGATGAATTGATGGTTTTGTTAACTTTGGATAAGAAAGAAATTTTACTTACTTGTGAACATTCAAATCAAGAAGAATTACCAAAAATTTCAGATATTTATTATTCAGCACATTTGTTTGAAAATGAAATTTATGATTTTTATGGAAAACCTACTATTTGAGCTAAAAATCATATTTTAAGATTACATAATTTTCCAAAGAATTACTTTCCCAAAAGAAAATTAGGAAAAGCTATTGTAGAAGAAAAACAGGATTATATTTTTACTAAAACAAAATTTGAGTGAGAAGTAAAAGTACAAGTAGGACCTATACATGCTTGAATTATTCCTCCTGCACATTTTAGATTTACAGTAGATGGAGATGATACTTTAAATTTGGATATTCAAAATGGTTGGGTTTATAAATGAATTGAAAACTATTTTATAAAAGAGAAAGATTTACAAAAATTATTAAAAACAAGTAATGAAATAGCTTGAGATTCAAAAGTTGTTGCAAGTTTATCTTTTGTAAAACTTATAGAACAATCTGCTAATTTAAAAATATCTGAAATTACAAAATTAAATAGAGTAATAGCTTTAGAATTAGAAAGAGTTTATAATCATATTTGGACTATTTGAGCTATTTTAAATGATATAGGTCAATGATATTTATTAAATTGATTTTTAGAGATTAGAGAAGAATTTTTAAATCTAAATAAAGAAATATATTGAGATAGACTTTTATGATGAATCGTTAATTTTTGAAAAAATAATATAAATTTAGATAAACAAAAAGCAGAGAAAATACTAGAAACTATTGAAAAAATAACTGATAGATTTGAAAACTTATTAGATATTGCTATTAACTCAAGTTGAATTTATGATAGGTTATTTACTACTTGAATAGTAAAAGAAGAAACAGCTTTGACTCATTCAGCTTTATGACTTGGAGCAAAAGCAAGTTGATTAAAACAAGATTTTAGACAAATAGATGATTATTACAAGGATTTTAATTTTCAATGTATGTTAGGAGAAAATGGTGATTGTTTTGATAGATTTAATGTGAGAGCAGAAGAAGTAAAACAATCATTTGAAATTATAAAAAATACTATTTCTAAATTAGAAAAAATAGGGTTTAAGGATAAAGAAAAGGAACAAAAAATTAGATTAAAAGATGGTTATTTTGTTGCAAGAACTGAATGACATAGATGAGAAAATCTACAAATAATTTATATAGAAAATTGAGAGATTAAATACTATAAATTTAAAGATCCTAGCTTTGTAAATTGGACTTTATTAGAATATGCAGTTTTAAATAATATTATTGCAGATTTCCCTGTTTGTAACAAAAGTTTTGATATGAGTTATAGTGGAGTTGATTTATAGAAATTTAAGCATCTATTATTAAATGTAATAGGTGTTTTTTTATTTGAGTTTTTTTGTTAAAAAAAACTTCCTTAGAACACTAAGAGAAGTAAAACTTTGTCCCTAATTTATTCTGTTGTGATGCAGAATAAACAATATCTATAATTTTGATAAAAATATAAACTGACTTTTACTGTTATGATGGACAGAAAAGGTGTTTGCAAATCTATTATAAATAGATTCGTAGGGCAAAGTTTTTCAAATATAATGAAAACCTAAACTAATTCAAGTATATTTTTATCTCTTCATTGAACGATAGTGTCTGAACCTCATCATTTTAGTCATTTATCTTTTGCAAATTCTTTTGCAGATATACTATTTCCGACGATTGCAAAGTTTCCTTCTTGTGAGTAGATAATTATGTTTGAGTTTGTAAAAGTTGTTCTTATTTTTTGAACTAGTGTTTTAAAATCTATTCCATCGAAATCCTCAAGTTTGATTATATATTCAAAATCTCATTTTTGTTTTTCCAAAGAGTTTAATTTAGAATTTATTAGTCATTCTTTAATTTTATTTAATTCATTTTTAAGAGTTTCTAATTCTTTTTGATTTTTTCATATTTTTTCTAAAATTTGTGCTGGTCAAGCTCCTAAATATTGAGCTATTTGGTTTATGTAATGTTCTTGTTCTATGCTATGTTGTGCAACTTTCGGTCAAGTTATGATACTAATTCTTTTAATTCAACTTGATACTGCATCTTGAGAAATAATTTTGAATGCTCATAAAAATGATGTATTTTGACTATGAGTTCACCCACAAAGTTCTACATCAGCTCCAGGTATTTTGATAACTCTTACTTTATCTCAATATTTTTCATCGAAAAATGCCTTAGCACCATTTTTTATTGCATCATCTAAACTTGTTTCAAAAATATCAACATCTATAGCTTCTTTTATCCAACTATTTACTAATGTTTCAATTTTTTGAAGAGTTTCTCAATTTAATGGCTTTTCTGAGTTAAAATCTAATCTTCAATAATCTTCATCTACATAAGAACCAGCTTGTTTAATATCTGTTCTTCAAGTTATTTTTTCTAATGCTCAAAATAATAAATGCACTCCTGTATGAGCTCTCATTTTTTCATATCTTTGTTGTTTATTTACTTTTAGTTTCATGTTTTACTGAAATTATAGTTTTAAATTGTAGTCTTTAATTATAGTTTTATAATCTTTATTTTCATATTCGGCAAGTAATTTAATAATTGATAATGCTGTTTTAGGTTTTAATTCTTTATGTTTTGGGATAATTATAGGTTTATTATTTTTGATAAATTTTTTATGAGATCATCTTTGTGTTTTTAGTTTATAGTTAAAATTATGTATAATCTTAACTATTTGATTGAATGAAATTGGCATTATTTTCAAATGATAAATAAAACTTAGCCTTTTTTAATAAATCTTTTTTTTCTGTTTCATAATAACACTCAATAGCTTCTGTTATATTTTTCATAAGTTCATCAAAATTATTTCATTCAGTTATTATTCAAAATTCTTTTATAGTTGCTGTATATCCATAATTTTTATCGTATTCTATTTTAATTTCCATTTGTTTAAAATTATAGTTTTAAATTATTCTTTTTGATCTTCTATTTTTATAACTTCTCATTCAAAACCTAATCTTTCTATTTGATTGAAAACTATATCATCCAAATAATACCATTTTGATGGGTATCTTATCAAATCTAAATTTTCCAAAACAGAGGGATCTTGTATAAATCCAAAAGATTTATTGTCTGTATTGTCAAAAACAAAAAAATTTAATCTATCAGTATTTCAACTAATTACTTGAATATAATTATCATATTTTTCATATTCTCCAGGATAGTCTATGATAAATTCTTTTTCTTTTACAGTCTTGATAGCTTTTCATTTTTCTTTCAAGATATTTATAGCTTTTTCTTTAATTTCTCAATCTCCAGAAAAAAATATTTTTGTTCAAAATCTGATGTTTTCTCAATTTTTTGTAATTTCCATTAAAATTATAGTTTAATTTAATAAAAAAATAATACAGATTTTTTATATTGATTTGTGCTTAAAATACAATGATTATTTACAGTTGTTTGGTAATGAGCAATTTTCACATTTTCAAAGATAAAGTTCATTTAATTCTTTTATTTCTCCAGCTTTTTGTGTCTTTCCGTTACAAAGTAGCAAACCATAGTTAGATAAGTTTATTAAGTCTTGATTATGTGAAACTATGATAAAACTAGTTCAACTTTCTTTCTTTTGTTTAATTATGTTTACCAAAATTTGTCTTGAAGTGGCATCAAGTGCAGTTTCTATTTCATCAAGTAGATAAATTTCTTTATTCATCATAAAGTTTGTAATAATTTCAACTTTCTTTTTTTCTCCACCAGATAGGTGAGTATCAAGATTTCTAGTTTTGTAAGTATCCCAATTTAATCAAAATAAATCAAAATATTCTTCTAACTTTTTCTCATTAAAATTATCTTTTAAAATAGCTTTTACATACATAAAAATACTAATTCATACATATTCTGGAACTTCTTGCATGATATATCAGATTCATTTGTTTGCTTTTTCTTCTACTTTAAGATTTTCAATATTTTCACCATTAAAAAGTATTTCTCAATTATTTTTTACTAATCAAATGATGGCTTTAAGTAAAGTTGTTTTTCCACTACCATTATGACCAAGTAATCAAAATATTTCTCCTTTTCAGATAGAAAATTTTATATCTTCTAATATATTTTTATTGTTTATTTGAACATTTAAATCATTTATTTTTAACATTATTTTATTTTATTTTATAAATTCTCATTTTACAGTAATTTCAATATTTTTTGCGTGAAATCATTCTGGTAAATTAAGATTAAGGTTTTTACAATCTTTATCAATAATTTTTCATGTTTTTTCGTCTATAAGATGAATATGAAATCATTTATTTTTTTCAAATAGAGCTTTTTTTCCTATATTATGTATTTTTTTTAATTTTCAGTTTTTTACTAATTCTTCTATGTTTCTATAAACTGTGGATATTCATACTTTCGGGTGTATTTTTTTTAATTTAGAAAAAATTTCATCTGCTGTAAGATGATTTTCTGTGCAAATGTCTAAAATATCACTATGATAAAAAAAAGGTTTCATAATTTAAAAATTATTTATAAATAAGAGTGATTCTTATTATTAAGAAAAAAAGATAAAAGAGCAAGTTATTTTAAGACTAATACCATCACAATAACCAAGATGACGATAATTCATATCAAAGCTATATTAGTTATTTTTTCTTTTTTTAATTTTTCGTCTATAAGTTGATTTTCTATTTTTAAATTTTCTTTTTCTACTAATATTTCTTGTTTTTCTTCTTGGTAAAGTGGAAGTGCAACGGTATTTTGTAATTTAGATTCTAAAGATAAAGTTTTTTGTTGTAGACTCATAATAAGTTGATTTTTATTTTCTATTTGTTTATCTTTTTCAATCAGAACATTTAGAAATTTATTTATACTTTCATCCATATGACTTCAAACTTTTTGGACTATTTCATCTGTGTCTATTTTAGGTTGTTCAATTTTATGATGTTCTACTTGTTTTGGCTGTTTAGTTATACTTGTATTTCCTTCTAAAATTATATTTGAAACTTGTTCTTTTTTTCAAAAATTATCTATTTCTTCTTGAGATAAATAGACTTTGTTTGCTTTTTTTTGATGTGATAATTCTCATTTTCTTATCCGACGATCAAGTGTCCTTGTAGAAATTCATAGTTTTTCAGCAGCTTCTTCTCTTGAAAGATTATATTCCATTTTTATAATAAAAAAAGTATTTAAAAACTGCCTAAAAGGTAATTATTATGGTTAAATAATCAAGTAGAAATATTGTTTATTATATTATTTGTTATCCTAGATTTGTTTCAGTATAGTAATAAAAAACCTCAGGATAGATTATTGATTCCTAAGGTTCAAGTATTTTTTGATTTATTTTTGCTCAAATAGACTTTTACAGTAATTTTTCACTTCTTGATCTGGAAATCTAGAACAAACTACAG
>Ga0256829_1001207_pt1 | contig 22084 bp, 25 predicted proteins | sample 131447metaG_FD_185979 | JGI IMG/M metagenome (GOLD analysis project Ga0256829, IMG submission 185979) | Hydrothermal vent microbial communities from Lau Basin, Pacific Ocean - 131-447 | ecosystem: Environmental > Aquatic > Marine > Hydrothermal vents | place: Pacific Ocean: Lau Basin | collected...
CCAAGCCCTGCATACTGCGGAAAGTGCAATGACGATGGGGCAATCCCCTAGATCATCGCCATTCCGCCATTCACATGTAGGGTTTGTCCCGTCACATATGAAGCTTCTTCGGAAGCGAGATATACAGCGGCAGCTGCAATATCTTTTCCGAGCCCCAGACGACCTGACGGGATCTGCCCTAGAAGCAGCTCTTTTTGAGCCTCTGGCAGCACATCCGTCATCGGTGATTCGATAAATCCGGGGGCAATTGTGTTGGCGGTGATGCCGCGGCTGGCGACTTCTTGGGCCAGTGATTTGGTAAAGCCGATCATACCAGCTTTTGAGGCGCAATAGTTCGATTGGCCGGGGTTTCCGGTGACGCCGACAATTGACGCAATCCCAATAATTCGACCGCCGCGCGCTTTCATCATCGGGCGCACAGCTTTGCGGCAAAGGCGGAAGTAGCTTTCAAGATTTACACGGATAATATCTTGAAAATCCTCATCTTTCATCTGCATCAGCAGCTTGTCTCGCGTGACCCCTGCATTCGCGACTAGGATGTCGAGCTTACCACCTGCTTCGATGGCTTTGCCGACCAGCGCGTCAGCTTGATCAGGATCAGACAGGTCACACGCCGCAACGTGAGTGCGCTCCCCCAACTCACCAGCGAGGGCTTCAAGTTTCTCAACCCGGCGGCCAGACAGAACAACCTCAGCGCCAGCGGCGTGCATGGTTCTTGCGATAGATTCGCCAATGCCTCCTGTGGCGCCCGTTACGAGTGCGGTTTTTCCGCTTAAATCGAACATCTACTCTCTCCTGCCTCGTTTATGCGTTGAGCCGCTCTGCGACGGCTTTAATGTCTTCAGGTGACCCCATGGTCAGTCCTTCGAGCGAGCGAACCGTGCGACGGTTCATAACGCTCAATACTTTTCCAGCGCCGGCTTCGATTGTCAGTTCAACGCCTTCTGCTGCCATGAACTGAACCGATTCGGTCCAGCGAACTTGGCCCGTAACCTGTTCGATCAATTGCTTGCGGATCGCTTCTGGATCGGACCCCGCCGTCGCGGTGACGTTCGCCACCAAAGGCGTCGCCGGTGCGGAGATTTCGATTTCAGAGAGCGCAGCCGCCATGGCATCCGCTGCAGGTTGCATCAGAGAACAATGAAATGGTGCGGATACTGGCAACAGGACGGCTTTCTTCACACCAGCTTCTTTTGCGCCCGAAATAGCGAGCTCGACCGCGGCTTTCGCACCAGAGATCACGATTTGCCCTGGCGCATTATCATTTGCGATCTCGCACGGCCCCTCAGAAGCGCCGGCAGCGCACAAATCGGCGGCTTGTTCCGGGCTTGCGCCCAACAGCGCGGCCATAGCCCCCTCGCCTGCTGGCACGGCGTCTTGCATCGCATTACCACGGATCCGCAGCACCTTTGCGCAATCGCCGACGGAAATCGCGCCCGCAGATGCCAAGGCCGAATATTCTCCGAGCGAATGCCCCGCAATGAAAGCCGCCTTTCCGGCACTGATCCCGTGGGCTTCTTCCAGCGCCTTCATCGCAGCAACGCTAACCGCCATGAGCGCAGGCTGCGTGTTGGCCGTCAGCTTCAACTCATCTTCAGAGCCAGACCACATCAATCCAGACAGGTCTTGCCCCAAAGCCGTATCAACTTCTTCAAACACGGCTTTAGCAGACGAAAAGTTGTCGGCGAGGTCTTTGCCCATCCCGATGAACTGGCTGCCCTGGCCGGGAAAGATAAACGCAAAATTGCTCATATGCGCTCCTATACTCGATTTGGCGCCCGCTTAAGGCGCTACGCTCAAGTGCGCAAGTATCGGGTGGTGTAACTTCTTTGCGGCAGATACATTGAAGAGGCATCAAAGAGGACGCGATATGGCCGACCAAAAGACCCGAGCGGAAGCCTTCAAAGCGCTCCATGAGCAAGGTTGTTTCGTCATCCCCAATCCTTGGGATGTCGGTTCGGCAAAGATTCTGGAAGGGCTTGGTTTCGCAGCCCTCGCGACAACGAGTGCAGGGTTTGCCCGCTCAACAGGAGTGAATGACTACGAACTGACACGCGACAAAGTGTTGGCGCATATAGAAGACCTGAGCGCTGGCACCACGCTGCCGCTATCGGCTGACATGGAAAATGGCTTCGGTCACGCGCCGCAAGATTGCCACGACACAATCACCCTTGGCGCCAAAGCCGGGCTGGTCGGTGGATCGATTGAAGATTTTACCGGTGAACCCGGCGTACAATATCCGATCGAGCAAGCAAAAGACCGCATCGCTGCTGCGGTAGAAGCCGCCCGCGCGCAACCGTTTCCATTCACGCTGACCGCACGCGCTGAAAATTTCTTTACGGGAACACCTGATTTGGCGGACACAATTTTGCGACTTCAAGCTTATCAGGAAGCCGGCGCTGATGTTTTGTATGCGCCGGGACTGAAGACGATTGACGATATAAAATCGGTTTTAGCATCCGTCGATCGGCCAATAAACGTTCTCCTCGGTCCGCAAGATGGCCTGAAACCGGTCGCTGAGCTCGCGGCCTTAGGTGTACGTCGTATCAGCGTTGGCGCCGTGCTCGCCAATGTCGCAATGGACGCCCTCATAAAAGCCGGAGAAGAGCTCTTAGGCCCTGGAACTTTCGGGTTTCTAAGTGGCACCAATGGATCGAACCGAATCACAGATCTCATGTTCAAGCGATAGCCCCGTCATGACTGGGTTTTGCCTGCATCTTTGGGCTTGATTCTTCACCCTGCATTTGCTTTACGACGCGCTTCGCAAGGTTTGCGGTCCTCAGCCTCGGAATGAGCCGAGCAAGAGGGGCCATCGTGGAAGGGTTTTCCCGCCCATCTGCGCCGCAGACCAAAACTTTGGGAAAGACAATATGGCATTTTATGAGCACGTCCTCATCGCGAGGCCGGACATCTCACCTGCACAAGTTGAAGGTTTGATGGAAGAGCTGTCGACCTTCCTCGACAAGCAAGGTGCGAAAGTCGCTAAGTCCGAATATTGGGGACTTCGCAATCTTTCATACCCAATCAACAAGCAGCGTAAGGGACACTACTCCCTTCTGAACATCGACGGACCTGCTGAAGCAATCCACGAGCTGGAGCGTCAGCATCGGATTTCCGACGACATCATGCGCTACATGACCATCAAAGTAGAAGAGCTCGACGAGAACCCTTCTCCTATGATGAGCCGTAAAAACCGTCGCGACGACTAGAAGAAGGAACAGATATCATGGCTTCTAGAAACACTTCGGGCATGAACATCACCAATATTCCGGCACGCCGTTCATTCGGTCGCCGTCGTAAGGTGGATCCGTTTTCCGGCGCGAAAGCTCCGAAAATCGACTATAAAGACGTGAAGCTTCTTCAGCGCTACATTTCTGAGAAAGGCAAAATCGTGCCGTCTCGGATCACCGCTGTGAACTTCAAAAACCAGCGTAAACTGGCAAAAGCTATCAAGCGTGCTCGCATGCTTGCGCTGCTGCCATTCAACGTGAAGTAAGGGAGATAGACCAATGCAAGTTATTCTCCTCGAACGCGTTGAAAACCTTGGCGGCCTCGGTGACGAGGTCAGCGTGAAGAACGGCTTCGCCCGTAACTTCCTGCTGCCAAAAGGCAAAGCGCTGATCGCGAACAATCAAAACCGTGCTCGTTTCGAAGCTGAGCGTGATGCGCTTGAAAAGCGTAACGCCGAAGCTCGCGACGCAGCGACCAAGTCTGGTGAAAGCCTCGACGGCAATACATTCGTGTTGATCCGTCAGTCTGGCGCAACCGGACAGCTTTATGGTTCTGTTTCTGCCCGCGACATCGTCGAAGCAGCTGGCAATGCTGGCCATGCGATCAAGCGTGAGCAAGTACGCCTGAACGCTCCAATCAAAACCCTCGGTCTGCACGAAGTCGGCATCCGCCTTCACGCAGAAGTCCGTGTTGACGTCACAATCAACGTCGCACGTTCTGAAGACGAGGCTGAGCGGCAAGCCGCTGGTGAAGACATCATTCAGACCCTGCAAGCTGAGCAAAACGCTGCTGCTGAAGAGCAAGCTTCAGAAATGGCTGAAGCTGCTGCAGAGCTCGACACGGCGCCTGAGGGCGACGAATAAGTCTGCTTCGCTAGATCAATATATAAAAAAGGCCGCTCGTTTCCGGGCGGCCTTTTTGTTTGTCCGGATCTATATCGCTACTGGGTAATGCGGAGCGCATTGACCTGTGCGGCAATCGACTGAAACGTCGCTGTCAGGTCCAGACCTTCCACGTGATAGTAATGGGAGATGCTGGTCGCGCACTCTTCCAAAATTCGATCTGGAAGTGAGCCATTTCGGATCTGGAAGCCAATCGTAAAGACCTGAACACCGCGCGCTTTGGCTTCGTTGCAGGCCTTTTTGAAACGACCCACACCACTATTGTTCGATGCAGACGTCGTCGCACTTCCGCGACCACGAATGGTCTGCATATTCTGGCGATTGCCTTGGTTAGAAATCGCGTTTGTATGCGGGGCACGATTCCACGGGCGGTTGGTGTGGACATTGCCAACATCCGGATCTTCTGGGCGGTTCTGCGCCGTAATCGCACCATCGGTCATGACAATCATCACCTTCTGCGATTCCAGGATATCAAACTCCAACGGACGTGCAGGATAGTCACCGCCCAATTCTCCGCGAAAACTCGGTGACAGGACCTTTAGCCCCCACATGGTTCCAATATCCATTCCGGTGCCGTCAGACAGGACCATGCCGTTAAGATGGTTCTTCAGAGCGGTTGGGTTGCTCGAATTCAAGAACACGGCACTGGCGTCTTCAGGACACCATGGGTGATTGTTCCACCAGCGCCAGAAGTCTGGAACTTGACCGCGGCTGAATGCCGGCAGCATATCGGTGTCAAAGTCATTCTGAATGGCTTCAATACACGTCTCGCCATTTGAAAACCGGAAAGCGCTCGTTTCGACATTGCTGCCAATATCATAGTCGTCCTCATCAGGATCTATGATCGTCGCTGGATCACTATTCTGCACCGCAAACTTGTTGAACAAGTTATCGCCAATGTTCACCGTGCCGCCAAATGGGACGACATTGATCGACGTCGTGTTCAGCGTATCTGGAGTCAGCATGATATCGATGAATTCAGTCGACGCGGTCTTCAAGCTGGTGAGGCGATTGCCGCGCATCGAAGATGAAATGTCGAGCACCATCGCAATTTCAATGTTGGTGATTGACTGAACAGCCTGCGCATCAACCTCAATCGTCACTCGATCCTGCCCGAACATGTACATAATCGCCGTATCCATGGTCAGGCGAGCGGTCGCTGAGATATCCTTTGAATTCAATGCCACATTCGAAACGACAGTCACTTCAAGATCGGCTGGATCATAGCCAAACTGGCTGACCTGGGATTTCATCCAATCTTCGATGAGAACTTCAGGATCATCTGTGTAGGACAGGTTCGCTGAAGCCAATACAGCCTGATCCAAGAGAGAACTCATTTGGATTTTCGCAGACTGCATACGCGAAATATCAATCGCCGAACCGGCGACAGCCAAGATCGGAATCAAGGCTAGGGCAAAGATCATTACGACATTGCCGCGGTCATTTTTGAATAGCTTCTTGAACATTATTATCATCCCACGTTCGGGAATGACTTACCGAAGAATGAACAATATCTACTTAAGGTAGTGTTCGAAATTTTACATCAAATTTGACGAATATTATGCAGAATGGCTCAGCCAGCATGGGCTTCGTATCGGTACTCCATCATCCGCGTCAGCAGGTCGCTCTGATAATTCCCTGGCACCGTTTTTTGTCCGATCAGCCAAGCATAGACTTCCCAATCCGGGGTGGAGAGCAAGCGCTCAAATTCGGATAAATCTTCTTCGCTCAAATTGGCGATATGCGCGTCAGCAAAAGACCCCATCAACAGGTCCATTTCTCTGAATCCACGTCGCCATGCGCGAAATTTCAATTTCCGGCGGCGTTCGTTCAACTGGTCCGTGGTCATAGTGATGTCTCCTGCTGATCCTTGAGATAGATCACACAGCCACTTCTGCACAGCGTTATCGTGTCGCGGACCGCTATACCTCTTGTAAGCGCGGGAGAGATTGGCGCATAAAGGCATGATGCGAGATGAGCGCCTATTCCCTTTGTTTCGACCGCTGGATGCCCTTCCCGGCATCGGTCCGAAACTGAAGCCGGTGCTCGAGCGACTCGTCGGCGGCGAAGCAATCTGGGATTTGCTGCTCCATATGCCGGAACGCTGGCTAGATCGGCGCCCACGCGATAGTTTCGACGATCTTGTGCCTGATGAAGTGGCCACAGTTCGCGGCGAAGTGCATGCTGTCAAAGCGCCGTACAATGATCGCGCCCCAACCCGCGTCCAAATGTTTGATGGCTCAGGCTTTTTAACGCTGACATTCTTCCGCGCGGACGGACGGTGGTTGCAAAGCCAGTTTCCCGTCGGAAAAGAGCGCATCGTATCTGGCAAAGTGACGGAATGGCAGGGCGAGCGGCAGATGAGCCATCCGGACTTCATCCTGGATCCGGCAAAGGGCGAATATCCGCCAGCCGTTGAACCGATTTACCCCCTTACGGCTGGCCTAACGAACAAACGGGTGCATAGCACCGCAAAGGCGGCGCTAGAGAGCGTCGATGATACGCTCCCTGAATGGATCGATCCGCATTTATTGGAGGCGCAATCCTGGCCGGGTTTCAAGGCCGCCCTCAGCTGGGTGCATGCTCCTGAGGCTTTCGACGAAGAGAAGATTGCCGCCGCAAGAACACGGCTCGCCTATGATGAGGCTTTAGCGAGAGAACTCAGTTTCGCGCGGGTCCGCACCACACGCCGCTCTCAGACGGCGAATTCCGTTCCTCCGCAAAGCGAGGCGTTAAATAGGCTCGTCAAGACACTGCCTTACACGCCCACTGACGCGCAAATCCGATCCACCAAAGAAATCATGGCGGATTTGGCGGAAAGCCACCCCATGCGCCGTATGCTGCAAGGTGATGTCGGCGCGGGTAAGACCCTAGTCGGCGCTTTCTCTGCCGTTCAAGCCGCTGAGGGCGGGTTTCAGACCGCTTTTATGGCACCGACTGAGGTCCTAGCCCGCCAGCAGTTTGATACACTCGACGCCCTGCTCTCCCCATTGGGCTATCAAGTCGCCGTCCTAACCGGACGAGATAAGGGAAAAGCGCGCGAGGCCACGCTGATGGGGCTCGCGGATGGAACCATTCAGGTTATCGCTGGCACGCATGCCCTGTTCCAGGAAGGGGTAAGCTTTAAGCGCCTCGCCATGGTTATCGTCGATGAGCAACACCGTTTTGGCGTTGCCGATCGCATGAAGCTGATGAGCAAAGGCAAAGCCCCACACATGTTGGTAATGTCAGCAACGCCGATCCCCCGAACACTGGCCCAGACTGTTCATGGCGATCTCGATGTTTCGATCCTGGATGAAAAACCGGCCGGCAGGCAACCTGTTGAAACCAGGGCGATACCTGATACGCGGTTGAATGACGTCACCGATGCGGTCGGGCGCGCACTATCGCGGGGCGAGCGCGTATTCTGGGTTTGCCCGCGCGTCGATGCAGACGATGAGGACTCAAGCTCAGCCGTGTCACGCGCTGCGATGCTCAGAGATGCGCTGGGCGCTGATGTCGGGCTCGTCCACGGACGCCTCAAAGGCGAAGAGAAAGATGCCGCGCTGGAAGCGTTTCGAACCGGCAAAACCCGCGTTCTGGTCGCAACAACTGTTATCGAAGTGGGCGTCGACGTGCCTGAAGCAACGATCATGGTGATCGAACGCGCCGAGGGCTTTGGATTGGCGCAGCTACACCAGCTTCGCGGGCGGGTTGGTCGTGGGTCTCAAAAGAGCTTTTGTCTCTTACTCTATCGAGCGCCGCTCACGGAAATGGCGAGAGAGCGTCTGGATACGCTCCGACAAACTGAGGATGGGTTTGAAATCGCTGAAGCGGATTTCCGATTGCGCGGACCAGGCGACCTACTTGGGAAAGCTCAATCCGGTTTGATCGACTATCGTCTGATTTCACTACCTGAACATGCCGAGCTTATCGAGATTGCTCGAAAAGATGCCCAAAGCGCCGTTGAAACGGCTGACAATATCTCAAAATCCAGAGCGTCAGGCCTAAGCCTGCTCAGTCAACTTCTCAGTCCGGACCTCCGGTTCAGTGATTGACGCTTCAGGATGACCCGGATCGAAATCTGGAACCACGAGACCCGCCGTCAAAATCATCTTAGCCCCTTCTTCGACGGTCATCTCGAGCGGGATCGTTTCGGATTCTTCGACATAAATCAAAAAGCCAGACGTTGGGTTTGGCGTGGTCGGAACAAATACGCCGATCTTGCTGGTGCCGAGCTTACTCCCAATTTCGCCTTGTGCGTGGGACGAAACAAAAGCGATACACCACGAGTCTTTTTTCGGATACTCAACCATCACGCACCGATCGAAGCTGGCTTGTTGATTGTTCGCCAGAACTTCCGTCAGCTGTTTGATCGCGGCGTATACGTTCTTCACGATCGGAATGCGGCTCAAGATCCGATCCGTGGCCGCTAATAAGGAGCGTCCTACGAGGTTCGCGGTCACAGCGCCCAAAATAGTCAGCGCAATCACCATAACCAAAACGCCAAAGCCCGGGATCGCATAGTTCGTATATGTCTCCGGCTGCAGGAGCGGCGGCAAGAGCGGTTTCACTCGGTTGTCGATAAAGGTGATCAAGAACTGCAGAATGAAAAAGGTTGCAGCCAATGGCGCTGCGATCACCATGCCGGCGAAGAAACGACCACGGAGCCATGCAAACAAGCCCAATGGTTTGGGTTTGTTTGCCTCTGAAATCATTTCCACCGGGGTCTTACCCTTTGACATTGTAAAATCCTCAGACACGCCTACCGCGCCGTTATAGCTTGGCGATACCTAGTTTGACGTTAATTGTGGCAAAGATGGGAACCAATTCTGACTTTGAAACCGGTCTTCGCACTCTTTTCACAAGAGTTTTTGGAGATTCACAAGCGCTGGAAACGTTCAAACGGCTTTCCGGCGGCGCCAGTCAAGAAACTTGGGCTCTCAGCAATGCTCAACACTCGGCTATTTTGAGGCGCGCGCCCGGCGGCACCAGCATGGCGCGGTCGTCCGCCGCGATTGGACTGCCGGCGGAAGCGAAGCTCATCGACGCGGCGGGGCGCGCAGGTGTACCCGTCCCCAAGGTCTTACACGTTTTAGCGCCAGATGACGGTTTGGGAGATGGTTTCCTCATGAGCCGTGTTCTGGGCGAAACGATTGCCCGCCCGATCCTTCGAAACGATGAGTTTGCCAGCGCCCGATCTGTTCTGGCTGCGCAATGCGGGAACGCACTCGCAGATATCCATTCCATCGCCCTTGAAGGCTTACCGGAAGAACTTCAGGCGAGCGGTGGCCTGGCTCAAATCGCGCAATATGAAGAGATTTATCGCGGGTTCGATGTCCCACGCCCGGTTTTTGAGCTCGCGCTGCAATGGTTGAAAGCGAACGCACCCGATGCCTCTGCAACGGTTTTGGTGCACGGTGATTTTCGTCTCGGCAATCTAATGATTGATGAGAAAGGCCTCGTCGCTGTGCTGGATTGGGAACTCGCACACCTTGGCGATCCGAGAGAAGACATCGCTTGGCTCTGCGTGAATTCCTGGAGATTTGGGCAGAGCCAAAATCGTGTTGGTGGTTTCGGGCAAATCGAGGATCTGCTGACGGCCTACAATCAAAAGCGCGGAACCAATTATGCCCCCAAAGACATTGATTGGTGGGAAATGCTCGGTACCCTGAAATGGGGAATTATGTGCATGATCATGTACGAAGCTTTTCGCTCGGGTGCTGATCCCAGCGTTGAGCGCGCCGCCATCGGGCGCCGGGTATCTGAAACAGAAATCGACCTCATCAACCTGTTGGAGACGGCGCATGCATGACCAACCGAGCGTTCAGGAATTGGTCGCGGCCGTGAAATCCTTCATCGATGACACAGCCGCTCCGCAACTCTCAGGGCATGCGGCATTTCATGCGCGCGTTGCCAGCAATGCGCTCGCCACGGTGCTGCGGGATTTAGAACAACGCCCAAAGGCGGAAGCACAAGAGCGCCAAGGCTTGCTCGACCTACTGAAAAGTTCGGCTGATCAATCGACGGCCGAACTCAATCGCACACTCAGCGAACGCATTCGAGACGGTCAGATGACACCATCTACGCCAGGGCTCTTGCAGCATTTAAAACAAACCGTCATGGCGCAAGTTGAAATAGATCAACCGCGATATTCCGGCCTAAAAACGGCCAAAAGCTAAGCTGAGCAGCTGCCGCCACCCAATACGCAAAAACTAGCGCAATATGAATGATTGAGAGAGACGTCCTGACGGGCGTCTTCTAGCGTGTCACCGAGATCAAACCGTTCATCATAAGGCAGCAATGTGCACGCCACGACAGAGGCTTTACCCGCGCCCTTTCGCTTAACGACCATACGCTGAGAGGCACACATCAGCTTGTTTGGATCCTTGTCCAAAATGCCCCAACACGCGGTGGTGATCTCTGGCGGATCGCCATCGGGTCTCATTTCAGGGAACAGGACAAGCTCGCTTGGATTGCTTTGATCGATAGCCAGACCTTCTCGGGTGATCAGATCGGCATATCCAATCCGCGCCAGCTCTTCATCTTCGCCCCAGATGGTTCGTCCCGCGAGCGCCAGTTTGAATTTGTTCTCCGACAACCAGCGAAGCCCCTTGATCGCCAAGTCAAAAGACCCCTCGCCTCTTTCCTGATCGTGCAGCTCGGCAGAGAAATGATCGAGGCTCACGCGCATCGTCATGCGATCGCCGAAGTCTTCCAACAATTGCATCAGGCCGCCTTTGATCCGCGGGCGCATCATTGGTTGCATTGCATTGGTCAGCATCAGCACCGAATGGCCGCGTTCTAAGACAACACGCAATATGTCGAGCATTTCAGGCGCCATAAATGGCTCACCGCCCGTAAATCCAATTTCGATATTGTGCTCGCCCGCCGCGTCCAATTCATCCAGAAACGGAACCACGTCTGCGACCGCGAGATAGACCAATCGGTCATTCTTCGGAGAGCTTTCAATATAGCAGTTCACGCACTCAATATTGCACAGCGTGCCTGTGTTGAACCAAAGTGTCTTGGTCTTTCCGTATGACACAGTCGCACGAGTTTCGCCTTTGACGGTGACCAGCGGATCCTGAAATTTTTCAATAAGAACAGTGTCGGGCATTTGATCTCTCTACCTGATTTGACCAAAAAGCGAAGTCACGAAGGCGTTAAGCGCACCTAGCTAAGCTGATCTGGCGCCGGCCCCTCTTCGAGAAATTGAATGACCGCGTCCCAATGCGCCAGGGCGTCGACATCGCCCATTGCAGCAACTTCAGCGGCCCGCAGCGTCGCAATCACGCTGGCATCATCGCCGTATTGCTGCATCAGGGCCATCGCCGCGTCGCGCGCACTTGTGTCAGTGCCGCTCATCGCCAGTGTTCCGCGATCCAAGGGGTTGGACGGACGTGCTTGTATATTTTTTTGTGCAAGGGCGCCTGCCACTTGCCATCGCGCGCTTCATCAGGGTCAGGTCGGCCGGTAAAGGCAACAATCTTGGTGTCTTCCGGAAGTTTCGGGGTCTGAAACCAGTTCATCGGAAACTTTGGCATCAGTGAGTGTTTAAAGCTCACACACCATTCTTCAGGCCAATAGATTTTGTCCGGTATCATCGCCGACACATATTGCTGACTGGCTCGAAACTCTGCATGGATTGGCGTGCTGTCGCGCATATACTTTTCGAAGATCTCAGTATGCTCGCCTATGGTCCATTTATAGACTGACGTATTGCCAATCCCCATGCCCTTTTGGGTCCAGTTTTCAGCAATGCACATTTTGCCGGGATGGTACTCCCAAAATGGATCCATATTGCCGGTGACGATAAGATCGACGTCCAAGAATAGAACCTCACCTTCCAGCCCACCAAGTCCGGCCTGCCATAGGGAAATTTTGCGCCATGGCCACCAACGGTACTTTTCCGGCAGATCAATCGGCGGCAAAGGCTGGTATTCGACCTCTGGAAGCAGGCCTTCCTTATCATCGGTGAAGCATACGAAACGGAGATCACCGGTCACGTTTCGGCGCACCATATTATAAAGCCGGTTCGCAAAATGCGCTGGATAGCGCTCGCCCCATTTCATGCAGATCACGGTCTTGGTCATGTGTCCTGCCTAGTCGGTTTCATGCCCGCGCGCCAGCGGCAGATCACCCCGACTGCAGTTTCCGAATTTTTTTGAAATCCGATCGGGAAAGTGTGTCGTAACAAGACTATACAGCCTAAGCGCGTGGAGGATCGGTCATTTCTAGCTCGTCAAAAGCGCCCGTAATCATGTGGTTTCGCCGCGATTTGCGTCTCGATGACAACCCAGCCTTGGGCGCCGCGATTGCTGCAAGCGGCGGCAATGTAATCTGCCTCTATGTGTTGGAAGACGTGGCCGATGGACGAGACTTGGGTGGGGCCTCCAAATGGTGGCTCGATAAGTCACTTCGTTCTCTCCACACCAGTCTTGAAAAGATCGGTGGTCGCCTGACCCTTCGCAGAGGTAACGCAAAATCCATTCTCGATGACGTCATTGCGGAAACTGGCGCAACGGCGGTGTTTTGGAACCGGCGATATGAACAGTCGGGCCGGGATATTGATACCGAACTCAAAGCCCACCTAAAGGATAACGGTATTTCGGCGGAAAGCTTCAATGGCACCGTGCTTACAGAGCCATGGACCCAAAAGACCGGATCAGGTGGGTATTATAAAGTCTACTCGCCCTACTGGCGCGCGGTTCAGGCCAATTATGAATTACCGCAACCCATCGGGGCGCCGGACACGCTCCAGAGCCCGCCGGTTAAATCTGAGCGCCTAGAGGATTGGGCCCTTCACCCCACACAGCCAGACTGGTCGACTGGCTTTGATGGATCGTGGGAACCCGGCGAAACGGGCGCGAAGACGCGGCTCGCAAAGTTTTTAGGCGCTGCTGTGTCGAACTACAAAGACGATCGCAATCGACCCGACCTTGAGGACGGCACTTCCGGTCTGTCACCGCATTTGGCGTTTGGTGAAATCTCACCAACACAAGTTTGGCGCGCGACGAAGTCAAAGATGGACGCGGGAGACGTCGACCAAAAAGGCGCCCATCACTTCCTCTCAGAAGTCGTGTGGCGCGATTTTGCTTATGTCTTACTCTACCACAACCCAGATCTCGCCACGGAAAATTTCAAGCCCGACTTTGACCTCATGCCTTGGCGCGATGACGAAGCAAATCTGCTTGCATGGCAAAAGGGGCTAACAGGATACCCGATTGTTGATGCTGGGATGCGCCAGCTCTGGCACACAGGCTGGATGCACAATCGCGTGCGCATGATCGTCGCAAGCTTTCTCACCAAACACCTGCTCATTCACTGGCGCCACGGTGAAGATTGGTTCTGGGATACGCTGGTCGACGCGGACCCCGCCTCCAACAGCGCAAGCTGGCAATGGACCGCTGGCTCAGGCGCAGATGCCGCCCCCTATTTTCGCGTCTTCAACCCAATCACCCAGGGCGAAAAGTTCGATGAGAGCGGCGACTATGTCCGCAAATGGTGTCCGGAACTCGCCCGCTTGCCGCGCAAATACCTCTATCAGCCTTGGGAAGCTGGGCCGCTCATTCTGCACGAAGCAGGCATCAAACTCGGCGAAACCTATCCCAAACCGATCGTGGATCACAAAACCGGACGCCAACGCGCCCTCGACGCCTACGAGACCCTTAAAGAAAGACGAGACGCTGCATGAAACGCATAGCCATTATTGGATCAGGAATTTCAGGTCTCGGCGCCGCTTACGCCCTGAAGGACACTGCGGACATCACAGTCTATGAAGCCAATAACCGGGCGGGCGGTCATGCTCATACGATGGATGTTGACTATGATGGCACGCCGATCAGCGTCGATGTCGGATTTATCGTCTATAACGCGCTCAACTACCCCAATCTGATTGGCTTCTTTGACGCGCTCGGCGTTCAAACCGAAGCGAGTGATATGAGCTTCGCCGTCTCAAATCCCGACGGTTATGAATGGGCTTCGACCTTAAACGGTATCTTTGCGCAGCGACGAAACCTCTTTCGTCCGAAGTTTCATCGCTTCTGGCGCACGATATTGAAGTTCAACGATCTTGCGCGTGAGGAGTTACACGCAGGAAAGATCCAGGATGTCTCACTCGGATCCTGGCTCAGCAAGCATGGCTTTGATCAGGACTTCCTCGATAATTACATCCTGCCCATGGGCGGCGCGATTTGGTCGACGCCCGAAGCGGAGATGATGGACTATCCAGCCATCAGCTTTTTCCAGTTCTTCGAAAATCACCGCCTGATGCACAAAGAGCGGCCGAAATGGCGAACGGTAACCGGCGGTTCTCGCAACTATGTGTCGAAAGTCGCTGGCGTGTTAGGCGATCGCCTCAAACTCGACAGCCCGATTCAGGCAATCCGGCCGTTCGGGGATAAAGTTCGCGTAGAACTGAAAAATGGACCGACAGAGGTCTATGATGACGTTATTCTTGCGACCCATTCGGACACCGCGCTGGAGCTGCTCGACCCAGCGTTTGAGAGCAAGACCTTCCTCCTCCGCTCTATCCGGTATCGGCCAAACACGATCTATCTCCACAGAGATGAAAGCCTGATGCCAAAGAAAAGGGCCGCCTGGGCGAGCTGGAACGTGATCAAACAGAACACACCAGAAATGTGCCTGACTTATTGGATGAACAAGCTTCAGAACTTGCCATCAGAGACACCGCTCTTCGTCACCCTTAATCCAGAAACGCCGCCGGCTGCAGAACTCACGTTCGCCACGATGGAAAAGGCCCATCCGCAGTTTGATGCCCCCGCCGAAGCCGCCGTGCGCGCGCTGAAACGCGAGCAAGGACACGACAAAATTTGGCTTGCCGGCGCGTGGATGGGAAGCGGCTTTCACGAAGATGGCCTGAAGTCGGGGCTCTCATGCGCTCTTTCTCTGGGCGGACAAGTGCCGTGGACGCCGGAAGGTGTCGAAATCGCGTCCGCCGTGACCAATGCGGCGAAAACTGATAAAATTGCCCTCGGAGCCCTTTAGTCGTGACGGAGCAGCCTGCCCTTCAAATCCTCAAAGGACACACCGTACACCAACGGTCGATCCCGTTCGTGCATCGGTTTAAATATGGGCTAGCTTTGATCGATCTCGACATTGATCGTTTGGATGAAGCAGACGCACAAACGCGCAGCTTCTCCGTCGATCGGCCCAGCCTGTTTGCTTTCAACCGCAAAGATCACGGCACGCGTCGCGATGAATCCCTGCGGCCTTGGGCGGAAGATCAATTTCAGTCTGCGGGAATTGAGCTTGAAGGCGGCGCCATCCGTCTCGTCACCTTCCCGCGCCACGCCTTCTACAAGTTTGCACCAATCTCACTCTGGCTCGGGCACGGTCCCGACGGCGACTTGAGAGGTATCCTCTACGAGGTCAACAATACGTTCGGCGAGAGCCACACTTATGTCGCAGCGACGCCGGACAGTTCGCGCCACCAACATGGCACCGATAAAGTCTTTCACGTCTCTCCGTTCTTTGACGTCTCGGGCACGTACGAGTTCACGCTGAAGAGAAATGACGAGCAATTGAGCCTTGTCGTGGCGACCAAGACCGAGTCTGGGCAGTCGCACGTCGCGACGATTTCCGCCAAGACGGCGCCCGCGACGAGCGCGGCCTTCATTGGTATCGCGCTGACCAAACCATTCTCAACCCTTGGGGTCACGATGGCGATCCATTGGCAGGCTTTGAAGCTTTGGCTGAAGGGCGCGAAATATCATCCAAAACCAAAGCAGTCATCTGTGCGTACAACGATTGCAACATCAGGAAGCGCTGCTCGCAAAACAGCGCCAATCCCGGAGACGACGGTATGAGTTTCACCACCCTAGATCGCGATATTGAACAGCAATCCAATCTCATCCACGCCTCTGCAGAGACTTTGCGAAGACTAGCGGGCGTCCCTGCGGGATTCAGATTGGCTGGCATGATGTTGCTGCGAGCAAAGCGTGGAACGATCCGGTTTGACTTGCCAGATGGGCGAAGCGTTTTGTTCGATCATAGTGAGCCGGGCCCGAATGCGGTTGTTCAAGTACATAATTTCGACTTTGCAAAACGCGCGATCGCAGGCGGCGATGTCGGTTTCGCAGAAAGCTACATGGATCAAGAATGGTCGACCCCAGACCTGACCTCCGTCCTCGAGTTCTTTTCTGAGAACTTTGAAGCAGCAGGCCAATTGGCGGTTGGTGGATTCATGGTGCGCATGACGAACATGGTGCGCCACATCTTCAACCGAAACTCCAAGGCTGGCTCTAAGCGTAATATTGAAGCCCACTATGATCTCGGCAATGAGTTCTATGAGCTCTGGCTCGACGAGACGATGACCTATTCGTCAGCACTATTCACTCAGCCCAATCTCACACTCGCGCAGGCACAAAACGCGAAATACGAGCGTATCGTGGACGAGCTTAATCTGACAGACGGTAGCTCTGTGCTTGAAATCGGATGTGGCTGGGGCGGGTTCGCAGAATACGCCGCCAAAGAGCGCGGCGCCAATGTCACCTGCCTCACCATTTCTCCATCACAGCGAGAATGGGCCCTTAAGCGCATTCAGCGAGAGGGACTCGGTGAGAAAGTCAAAATTCGCCTGGAAGACTATCGCGATCATGAAGGCAAATATGATGGCATTGCTTCCATCGAAATGTTTGAGGCGGTCGGCGAAAGCTATTGGCCGAGCTATTTCTCTAAAGTCTCTGAAAGCTTGAATTCCGGCGCGAAAGCGGCGCTGCAAATCATCACCATCCAAGACTCGCTGTTCCCGCGCTACCGCAAGCGCGCGGACTTCATCCAGCGCTATATTTTCCCGGGCGGTATGCTTCCGAGCGAGCTGGCTCTGCGAGAGCAGGTTATGGATGCAGGCTTACAGATCGACCAGACGCACTATTTCGGCCCTGACTATGCCAAAACCCTGCGTCTCTGGGCGAAGGCATTTGAAGAAAAGTGGGGCCAGATTGCGCCGCTCGGCTTTGACGAACGCTTCCGCCGGATGTGGCGCTTCTATCTGAGTTATTGCGAAGCCGGCTTCGACAATGGCCGGATCAATGTCGGCCACTTCACACTCTCAAAATCGTAGAATTAGTAGAGCTGGTTCAAGACATATTCGATGTCTTGGCCACGCACTTCAAAGGCAAGCTTCACCCAGCGCGACTGGTTATCGTACCAGAGGTCGACAGTGAGGTCTGAACTTAGGCGGTAATGGGTCGCGGCAATGTCTTTTCCATCCACGACAACCGTATCCTCGCCGAGATTTTCGACGCTGATGTCCAACACTTCGCCTGTTTCCGTCGACAGCATCTGGTCCTGATAGACCTGCAAACGGTTCCAATGGCTGGATGGAATGGTTGTCAGCGGTAAAGCGCCTTCAAATTTCGTGCTATCGACCAATAATTGATCACCAACGATTTCGGCCGAAACTTTCGCTTTGCGTCCGTCACTGTTCGAACTGCCAGACAAGGAAACGAGCTGCCCTTCGATCCAGTTCTCAACGCTGTCGAGTCGGTATCGAAACGCCGTGATCGGGCCGAATTTGACTTTTAGGTCGACATCCGTGGTGACGGTCAGCTGCCCATCAGGGCCGCGATCGAAAGACAGCGTATGCGTCCCGAACGGCTTGCCTTTTCGCAGCACAGTGAAGTCTATTACAGCGCCATCGGTCGCGACCCAGGGCGCAGGCATGGACGTTAGCTCTGCGGTTTCCTCGGCGTGTCCTCCAAATGCGACCAAGGCCCCCATAATGCCCGCAATCGCAAATCGCTTCATCAGCTGAATCTCCAGAATGACAGCGCATCTTGCGCCACATAGCAAATACACATGTCGTTCCCGTATGCGGCTGGACGGTGCCGTACGCCTGGGCGACCGAGCACCAGATCCCCGCGCTGATAAACGCCGTGTCCATCTTCAAACTGACCTTCGAGGACAACCGTTGCTTCCAGTGCAGAATGGCTATGCTCCGGCGCTGACTGGCCCGGGTCCAAGCGCATCAATTTGCCTTTGCCCTTGCCGCGTTTGGCATAGTGGACACCTGACAGCCCCTTCTTCCAAGGCACCATGTCGAATTCGCCGCGCGCGAGTTCCAATGCTTCTGGCAGGCGGTCATGCTCAACCATACAGGATTGGCCTTCCAATTGCCCGATCACATCGCGCGTAGATTGCCAAATATCAGCGGTTGATTTGCCTGATTCAGACAAGAGAATATGCAGCTCTGCCGCGAGCGCCATATCGTCCGATAAGGCCCCGCTTACATGATCGAGCATAAATGCGTGATAAGCGTCAGAATTCATTCAGCAAAACTCATATGTCTGTTCTATAGCTTTCTACGCAACTCATTCCCATTTGGATCACCGAACCCCAGTTGAATTACTGCAGCGCAAAGCCTAGCGTGACGCAAAACCCAAAAAGGCCAAACATGACCACCACGAACTCTGTCTTAGACTTGATCGGAAATACGCCTCTGATGAGGCTAAATCGGCTCTCTGAAGAGACGGGCTGCGAGATTCTCGGAAAGTGCGAGTTTCTCAATCCCGGACAATCGGTCAAAGATCGCCCTGCCCTCGGCATGGTGCGTGATGCTGAAGCATCCGGACGATTAAAACCCGGTGGAACCATCGTCGAAGGGACAGCTGGTAATACGGGCATCGGCCTTGCCATGGTCGGCGCAGCATTGGGCTATAAAGTCGTCATCGTGATGCCGCGCACACAATCTAAAGAGAAGAAAGACGCCGTTCGCAACCTCGGCGCGAAACTCGTTGAAGTCGACGCCGTGCCATACTCAAATCCGAACCATTATGCGCGTTATTCCGGACGCTTGGCCGAAGAGCTCAATGAAACCGAGCCGAACGGCGCGATTTGGGCGAACCAATTCGACAATCAGGCCAATCGCAAAGCCCATTACGAGACGATGGGCCCAGAAATCTGGGAGCAAACCGGCGGAAAGGTCGACGGCTTTATCTGCGCCGTTGGGTCTGGTGGCACGCTCGCTGGCACCGCTATGGCCCTTCGTGAGAAATCAGGTGGCCGGGTCAAAATCGGAATCGCCGATCCCGGCGGCGCGGCCCTGTACGAGTATTACAAGAATGGCGAGCTAGAAGCCGAGGGCACCTCAATGACTGAAGGGATCGGCCAAGGCCGCATCACCGGAAATCTGGAAGACCTGACGGTTGATTATGCTTATCGCGTCCATGACAGCGAGGCGCTCGACATCCTGTTCGATCTTATTGAGCATGAAGGACTATGCCTTGGCGGATCCGCGGGCGTTAATCTCGCAGGCGCGGTGAAACTCGCGAAAGATATGGGCCCCGGCCACACGATTGTGACCATCCTCTGCGACTATGGAAACCGGTATCAGGACAAATTGTTTAATCCTGAATTCCTGCGCTCCAAAGACCTTCCCGTCCCAGCCTGGCTGGAAGGCTGAGGATGAGCGCACGCGACCCTCTCGTCTCTGCAGGTTGGCTGAGGGATCAAGCCGCATCGCCGGATCTGGTGGTCTTGGATGCGACTTGGGTCCCGCCATTTCTGAAGGATCGACCGAATGGCAAGTCCTGCTATCAGAGCGGGCACATCCCAGGAGCGCCTTATTTCGATATCGATGATATCGCGGACAGCTCATCCGGCTTGAAGCATATGATTCCATCAGCTGGTGTGTTCGCGGCGAAGGTGGGCGCATTAGGAATTTCCAATAAGAGCCGGGTCGTCGTCTATGACAGCAATTCCTTTTTCGCGTCAGCGCGGGCCTGGTGGATGTTCCGCGCCATGGGACATGAGCACGTCTATGTCCTGGATGGCGGCCTTGAGGCATGGCGCACTGCGGGTGGAACGATCGAAACAGTTCCGGCGCATCCTGCGCCAAGAGACTTCGCGGCAACCCATCGCCCGGACCTCGTGCGCGATATGAACGCCATGCGCAGCCATGTTGAAAAGGCAGATGTCAAAATCCTCGATGCGCGCGCACAAGGCCGGTTTGATGGAACCAGCCCCGAACCGCGGGCAGACCTCCCATCTGGGCACATGCCGGGCAGTTTTTGCGTTCCGGCGACGGCATTGCTCTCTGGTGATGGAAAGATGCTGACCAAAGAGGACCTCGCGCCCATTCTGGGTCCCTTCCTCGAGTCTCAAGTGGTGACCTCTTGTGGATCCGGCGTTTCTGCAGCGGTCATTTCGCTGGCACTGGCCCGATCTGGAAACTGGGACGCCGCGCTTTATGACGGCTCGTGGAGCGAATGGGCTGCAAACTCCGATAACCCGATTGCGACGGCCTCATGAAAGACAAAACCAAGATCATTCACACGCGCTCGGGACGTGGCCCGGTTAAAACGGTGAACCCACCCGTTGAGCGTGGTTCAACTGTTTTGCTACCGACCCGCGAGATCTTGTATGGCGATGGCAAAGTTTATGGCCGGATGGGGCTGACCGTACATCGCGAATTGGAAGCGGCGCTTTGTCTTCTCGAAAACGCCGAACACTGCCGCCTGACCTCAAATGGCTTGCAATCAATCGCCTTAGCTGTGGGGGCTGTCCTGGAGGCTGGCGACCACATTCTGATCCCGGATTGCGCGTACGGGCCAAGCCGGCGGTTCTGTACGCGACGCCTCAACGCGATGGGCATACATCGACCCGGTTCAACCCAACCCTCGGCGCGAAGATTGAAGACCTGGTTCAAGACAACACCAAGGCGATTTTGATCGAGTCGCCGGGCTCTCTCACCATGGACATCATTGATGCGCCAGCACTGATCAAGGTCGCAAAAGACCACAAGCTTCTAACTCTGTTCGATAATACTTGGGGCGCGGGGGTCGCGATCCGACCGCTCGACCTCGGCGTTGATATCGTGATGCAGGCCCTCACCAAATATCCCGTCGGCCACGCAGATGCTCTAGGCGGCGCCGTTTTGACGAATAGCGCCCGGCTTGCGAACAAGATTGCCATGTGCAGCGAGGATTGGGGGATCAGCCTTAGCCCGGATGACGCCTATGCGGGACTACGAGGGCTACGAAGTCTGCACCTTCGCCTCAAGCAGCATGAAGAGAACGGGTACAAAATCGCGAGATGGTTTGCGAGCCGTCCAGAAGTGGACTGCGTGCTGCATCCGGGTCTCGAAAGCCATCCGGACCACGCGCTCTGGAAGCGCGACTTTACAGGCGCCAATGGGTTGTTCTCGCTCCTCCTAAAAGAGACCAGCAACGACCAGCTTGATCGGTTCTTGGAAGCGATGAAGCTGTTCGGAATGGGCTTTTCCTGGGGCGGGTATGAAAGCCTACTTATCCCGTGCGATGATCAACTCGATCGCATCGAAGGCGACCGGATTCACGAACGCGCTGGCCCTCTGCTTCGGGTTCACGTTGGCTTAGAGGATCCGGACGACCTGATTGCGGACCTGGAGCAAGCTTTCGCTGCCATGCACGTTTAGCGGACTTGCCCGCGGACTTGGCCTTGGTGGAGCGCGCAGATCAGCGTGAACAAGCGCCGCGCCGTATCAAAGTCGACTTTAACCTTGCCTTCCAAACGTTCAGCCACAAGGTCTGAGCCTTCATTATGGATACCGCGCCTCGCCATATCGATCGCTTCGATCTGATGCGGCGTCGAGCTACGGATCGCATCGTAGTAACTCTCACAAATCATGAAATAGTCGCGAATGACCCCGCGAAATGGCGTCATCGACAGCAAGAAGACATGAACAGACTCGCCTTGCTCTGTCTTGATCTCAAAAACGAGCTTTCGTTCCTGCATCGACAGTTTCAGCCCATAAGGACCGATATCCTTGCCCTCGACTTCGAAACTGTTTTCTTCAAGCAGGTCGAAAATCGCAACGCGCCGCTCATGTTCCGCATCTGGACCAGACGCGGCAAGCGATGCATCATCAATATCCACGCTGACCAGTCGGTGTTCGGACATTGTCGTCTTTCGTGCCTTAGCTCTCGTTCGTTCGAATCGATACTGACCGTGCGTGCGCTGGCAAGCCT
>Ga0256829_1001208_pt1 | contig 22069 bp, 25 predicted proteins | sample 131447metaG_FD_185979 | JGI IMG/M metagenome (GOLD analysis project Ga0256829, IMG submission 185979) | Hydrothermal vent microbial communities from Lau Basin, Pacific Ocean - 131-447 | ecosystem: Environmental > Aquatic > Marine > Hydrothermal vents | place: Pacific Ocean: Lau Basin | collected...
TCCCTTAAGGATTTGGTGATTATCATGGCTAAAAAGAAAAAGTTACTTGATGTTATTTATGATAAAGTTTTTTTTAAGCATAAGTATATTAACTGAAAATTCTTATCTGTTTTAGACAAAACAGTAAATTTCTTTATGATAAAAATATCTTGTTATTTTGGATAAGAAGACAGCTTTATAGCTGTCTTTGTTATTTGTCTATGGTTATGCTCTTTATCTTGTCGTCTTGCTCTAATGAGTCAAGTACTTCAAGACTTTTTGTATCATCTTTTTCTATTCCGCCAAACACAGTGTGGACTCCATCTAAATGCGGTTGAGCTTCAAAACAGATAAAAAACTGACTTCCGCCTGTATCTTTTCCGGCATGTGCCATAGAAATAGAGCCTTTTTGGTGTTTATGTGTATTTCTGTCACATTCACAAGCTATGCTCCATCCTGGTCCGCCTGTTCCTGTGCCGTTAGGACAGCCGCCTTGTGCTACAAAACCCGGTATTACTCTATGGAAGTTTAAATTATCATAAAAACCCTCATTTGCCAAAGTAGCAAAGTTTGCAACGGTATTTGGTGTTTCTTCGGGATATAATTCTAACTTTATATCTCCTTTTTCTGTATGAATAACAGCATGTTTAAAATTTTCTAACTCTTCTTTAGAGTAATCATAAGTTTTAAGTGACATATTTTTCCTTTAATATTTTTTAAACTGGTCGGAACGACTGGATTTGAACCAGCGACCTCACCCACCCCAAGGGTGTGCGCTACCAGGCTGCGCTACGCTCCGTATTTTATTTTAGATAGATACAGTCCATTTGGTGGTGCTAAAGAGCTTGAAAAGTTATCTTCTAAATTCAATTGTAATTTTAACTCATTTTTGCTTAACTTTCCATCTGAAATTTTAAGTAAAAAGCTTACCATCATTCTTATTTGAGATCGCAGGTATCCGTTTGCCTCAAAGTAAAAAATATAAAAATCTTTGTATTTATAAAAATTTGTTTTATAAATCGTTCTTGTAAAATTTTTTGTATCACTTCCATTTTTTTTAAAATATTCAAAATTATGTATTCCCTTAAACTCACTTATTGCATCTTTTATCAATTTTTCATCTATCTTTTTTATATAAGTAACATAAGGAGTTAAAAAGACTGATGGCTTCTTGGTTGATACAATATATCTGTAAATTCTGCTTTTTGCACCATATCTTGCATGAAAATCTTTGTTGACATTATCTATCTTTTTTATAAAGATATGCGGCAATAGTGAATTGTTTAAATACTTTTTAAGTTTTGATAAATTACTCCAATATGGTGGCAAATCCAAATGTAAAACTTGATTTAGGGCATGTACATTTTTATCTGTTCTTCCACTAGCTGTAAAACAAGAGGTTATATTTAAAGATTTAAGAGCAGTAGTTATCTTCTGCGATACTGTATTTTTCGTATGTTTTTGTACTTGAAAACCATCAAATCTGCTTCCGTCGTAACTTAATATTATTTTTATCCTCATTATAAACTCTTATGTATATAGCCAATGTATCAACTTTATAAAATAAGTATCAAAAAAATATGTTATCCATAAAGAGAGTGCTAAAAATGGGATAAAAGGAACTTGAATATCCTTTTTTCCAATTATTAAAAAAACAGGCAATGCTATAATGGCTGATAAAAATATAGCAACAAATCCAAGCTTTATACCAAGCATGGCACCCATAGTAGCAGCTATCATGATATCTGCCTCGCCTAAAGCTTCTTTTTTAGCAAAAAAAGATACATAAAATCTAAGTAGAGTAAAGCCTCCGGCAAAAAGCAATGCATCCATAAATGAGCTCAATATACTTCCGGTAAAAACAGCTAAAGTCAAAGCCGATAGATTTAAGCTATCAGGAACGGCTTTGTATCTAAAATCAATGACAGACAGAGCAAGAAGTAAATCAAATATAAAAGATACAAGCAATGCCTGCGTAAAATTGTCCAATTTCACATAAGATATGATAAATATAACTGTACTCACAAGCTCAACAAGAGGGTATTGCAAAGAGATTTTTTCTTTACAGTAAGAACATTTTCCTCCTAAAAAAATATATGAAAAAAGCGGGATATTGTGCCACCATTTAAGAGGTTTATTGCAAGTTGTGCAGTGTGAAGCTGGAAAAGCAATATTTTCATTTTTTGGAATCCTGTATATTAAAACATTTAAAAATGACCCAACTGCCAACCCAAGAATACCCATAAAAAATAAATTTATTTCATACATTATATTGCTCCAAAATTTCTTTTGATATTTTTAAATTTTTCAATGAAGCCATCAAGTTCCAAGCTATTAAAATCAGGCCATAATGTTGTTGTGAAAAAAAGTTCTGCATAAGCAATTTGCCATAATAAAAAGTTGGACAATCTTTTGGTCCCTCCCGTTCTTATAAGCATATCAACATCGGGTAAGTTGTGAGTATCCAAAAAATTATTAAAACTATTTTCATTTATCTCTTCATTGTTTTTTGTTTTTATAATCTTTTTGACTGCTCTTACAATCTCATCTCTTGAGCCGTAATTGATCGCTAAAGTTTGAATTAAGCCAGTACATGATTTTGTCAACTCTTTTGTCTTTTCTATTCTGTTTTGCAATTTTTTGCTAAATTTGCTGATATCTCCTATGATATTGAATTTTACATTATAATCAAGATAAGTTTTAACTTCATCTTTAAGGTATGAATCAAGCAATTTCATAAGAAACTCTATCTCATGTTTTGGTCTTTTCCAATTTTCCGTACTAAAAGCATACAAAGTAAGATATTTTAATTTTATATTAGATGCGTGTATAGTGATATTTTGTACTGTTTGTGCACCCTTTTTATGTCCGAATGATCTTTTTTGATTTTGTTGTTTAGCCCATCTTCCATTGCCGTCCATTATGATAGCAATATGTTTTAATGTATTCAATATTTAGCCTTTTATGTCTAAAACAAAATTTCCAATTTCTCTCATTGGTTTGATTTGATTTTTTATATTAAAGTCAAAATCATCAAATTGTGTATCAATTTTCTTTAAATTATTTTTATATCCTGTAAATATTTTGATTTTGCCATTTTTTTCTTCAAAACTACCTTCAAAAGGTCCAAAATTCTTAAATGCAAAATAATATATTACTATTTTTTTATTTAAATGCTTATTTTGTATGATTTTAAATTGTGAAAAAATTTTTTCATTATCGATAATAAATGGAATTGTTATGATGTTTTTATTTAATAAATAAATAAAATTGTTATAAAGAAAAAGATTTTTTTTGGTATTCAAAAATTTTAAAAATTTCTGTTTACAGTCATCCACATCAATAATATCAGCTATTGTGTCAATTTTTATATTAAAAAAAGTAAAATTATCATTTTGCAATATTTCAGGTATTTTTTGAAGGTTGGAAAGAGTTATGATTTTATTATTATCTTGTGAGATATTGCCCCAATAATATTTTAGAGTTTCTAAATTTTTATGACTTATACAGATTAATTTTTTTTTATTTATCATAAGTTCGTATCTTTTGTAGTCAATCTTTTTAATGACCAAGATATTTACCAGCGGAGCATCTTTTAGAGTGATACCATCAGTAAAATCATTTTTTAAAATATTTTTGATAAAAAATTTTAAAAATTCTCTCATAACTCTTTTGCTAAATCCAAAATTTTTAAAGAGATATTGAGTTTTGTATCTTTTGATAAAGTTATAACTCTTTTTTTATTTATAAATTCTATCTCATTAGAGTCAGAGCCAAAACTATTGTTTTCATCTATTACATTTAAGCATACTGCATCTAGATTTTTAAAATTTAACATTTTTTTAGCATTTTCTATCGCTTTTTGTTTATTGGTTTCTACTTTAAAACCTATTTTTTTGATACCTTCTTCTTTTATATTTGAGAGAATATCAATATTTTTAGCAAGCTCAAGTTCAAATATTTCGCCCATATCCTCTTTTTTTATTTTCCCTTTTTTTATTTTAGCAGGCACAAAGTCACTTACAGCAGCAACCATAAAAAGATAAGGTTTTTTTTGTATAAGTTTGGGTGCTTGTGTAATTGTGATATTTGGTCGGCTCATTACACCTTTTTTTGCAACTTCGAGAGAACTTTTAGTTAGTCTTAACATTTCTTTAGAGTTTTGAGCTATGATTTGATAGATGCTGCTTGGTAAATTTGTTATATCTTTAGTAGTGATTAAGCATACATCGCTACCTCTTAAATACAAAGCTTTAGAAATACTCTCAGCCATCTTCCCACTTGAAAAATTTGATATATATCTTACATCATCTATCTTTTCAACAGTACCTCCTCCAGTCACCACCACCCTTGTGTTATCCCAAAATTCATCTTTTAAAAGCTCTCTTGCAGTTCTCCAAAATATCTCCAAAGGCTCAGCCATGGCTCCCAATCCCTCATCGTTGCAGGCTAAGAGTTTGCTTTGAGGCTCTATTATCTCATGCCCAAATACTTTTAATTTTTTTATAGTTCCTGTCGTGTTTGGATTGAGATACATCTTTGTATTGGCCGATGGGGCAATAAGAAGTTTTTTATCAAAAGCTAAAATACTCTCAAGCAAGAGGTTATCCGCTATTCCGGCTCCTATTTTATTGATAGTATTTGCAGTTGCCGGAGCTACTGTAAAAATATCTGCCCATTTTGCCAAACCTATATGATTATTGTCATTTGCCCAGCTCTCACTTTCTTTATGTAAAACAATATTTTGACTAATTGCCTCAAATGTAAGAGGAGTTATAAACTCTTTTGCACTTTCACTCATGACAACTTTCACTTTAGCACCTGATTTGATAAAAAGTCTTATAAGCTCAAGCGATTTGTATATGGCGATACTTCCTGTTACTCCAACGACAATTTTTTTATCTTTTAACAAATCAGTCATTTATTTTTCCTTTTTAAAAAATTTATAGAAAAAATTCTTTATGATTTTTAAAGGTACTCTGTTTATAGCTAAAGAGCCTTTTTTTATATCTTTTGTTACAGTAGTTCCAGCAGCAATAATAACATCATCTTCTATGGTAACTGGTGCTACTATCTGGGTATCGCTTCCTATAAAAACATTTTTACCTATTTTTGTTTTATATTTATTTTTTCCGTCATAATTGCAAGTTATAGTCCCAGCTCCTATGTTTGTACCTTCATCTATAAAACTATCCCCAAGATAGCTGAGGTGTCCAGCTTTTACTCCTATTAGAGTGGACTTTTTAACTTCCGTGAAGTTACCTATATGAGTGTTTTTTAAGTGTGAACCAGGTCTTATTCTTGCCATCGGTCCTACTGATGAGTCTTCAATCACACTGTCTTCAATCACACTGTTTGTTTTTATATGTGAATTTATAATCTTAGAGTTTTTATAGATACTAACTCCATTTTCTACTATACATTCACCTGCAAATTCAACTTCACTCTCTATGTATATAGTTTCAGGGAGTCTAAGAGTAATACCGTCTTTCATAAGTTTGTCTTTTATCTTTTTTTGCATAATCTTCTCAGCACCACTTAAATCAAGTTTTGAATTGACACCTTTAAAATTTTTCTCATTTACATATATCGGTTTTACTGTTTCTTTATCATTTTGAGCGAATTCAATGATGTCGGTAAGATAAAACTCTTTTGAGAGATTTGTATTTTTAAGTTTTGGGATATATTTTTCTAATAACTCTTTTTTGATGAGGTAAACTCCGGCATTTACATTTTTTATATTTTTTTCATCTTCGGTTGCATCTTTTTCTTCAATTATCTTTATAACTTTATCATTTTGTATAAGAACTCGTCCGTATCCGTTTGGATCTTTTAAAGATATAATACTCATAACGATATCTGCGTTAATTTGCATAAACTTTTTAAGTTCAGTCGATTCAACAAGAGGCATATCTCCGTTTAATATAAGGATTTTATCTCTTTTAAAATTGATATTTTTCAGTGCTCCGCCAGTTCCTGGAAAATTCTTGACATCTTGTATGATAAATTCTATATCATCAAAATATTTTTTGATTTCATTTATTATAAGTTCTGATTTATGATATAAAACAACTTTTATATCATCGCTTAATTTTTTTGCTTCTTTTACAGAGTAGTAAATCATAGGAAAACCGCTAATTTCATGTAAAATTTTTGGTTTAATTGATTTCATTCTTGTGCCAAAACCAGCAGCTAAAATAATTATTGAGATATTTTTCATTCTAATACACCTAATTTTTATTTGAATTTTATCAAAATTTTCATTAAAACATCATCTAAATTGATAAATTGCCGATATGTTGTATAGTTTAATCAAGTTTTAACTCAAATATTATTAAAATAAATGAATTATTCCATAACAAAGGTGGGCTTATATGGATTTAGGAACCGTTATTGGTTTAGTATTAACTTTAGCACTTCTTTTTGGTGCAATGGCGATGGGTGTCGGACTAGGACCGTATATTGATATTCCATCAATTCTTATAGTTTTTGGTGGTACAACCGGTGTTTTAATGGTAGGATTTAAAATGGAGCAGATTAAAGCTGCTGCTAAAGTCTTTAAAATAGCCATCAAGCCTCCTCAAATTGACTTACAAGAACTCATTAAAAAGATGGTTGATTACTCTACTAAAGCCAGAAAAGATGGTATTTTGGCTCTCGAAGAATCTGCCAATAAAGAAGAAAATGAATTTTTGAAAAAAGGACTTTCTATGGCAGTTGACGGTAGTGAGCCAGATACTATCAGAGATTTGTTGGAAATAGATATGGAACAAGCCAGCAAAAGACACAAATCAAATGCTTCATTGTTTGATCAAATAGCAGGTTTTGCAGGTGCTATGGGAATGATAGGTACTCTTATAGGTCTTGTTGCCATGCTTTTAAACATGAGTGACCCATCAGCCATTGGACCGGCTATGGCTGTTGCTTTGCTTACTACCATGTATGGAGCAATGCTTGGCAATATTGTTGGAGCACCAGTGGCAAATATATTAATGATAAGAGATAGTGACGAATCACTGGTTAAGACATTGATAATTGAGGGAATTATGTCTATACAAGCAGGTGATAATCCTAGAAATTTAGAATCAAAACTATTAGCATTTTTGCCTCCAAAAGACAGAGTTAGTCAATTTGATTCATAATGCGAAGGTGATATAATGGCAAAAAAATGTCCTGAGTGTGACTGTCCCAAATGTCTTCCTGACTGGTTGGCCGCATTTGGCGATCTTATGTCGCTACTTTTAACATTTTTCGTTTTGCTTTTATCTATGTCAAGTATGAATGCAAAAAAAGTTCAAGAAGCCATTGGCTCTTTAGCTGGAGCATTAAGCGTGCTTGAAGGTGGTACAAAAATGGAAATGAGCAGAGAAAAGGTGGAACTTTCAACTACTCCTCAAATGCAGTTAAACAAAAGCAAATCCAAACAGTCCAATTTGATGCAGCAACTTCAAAGCACATTGTCCGAAGTAAATGAAATGTTAAAAACTTCAGGTAGTCCGGATATAGTTTTAAAAGAGGCAGAAAAAGGTTTTTTATTGAGACTTCCATCTGCTTTGCTTTTTAGTCCGGGTAATGCCAGAATTACAAACGACAATGCTATATTATTTTTAAAAAGGATAGCATTGATAATCGAAAAACTTCCCAGAAATATTACTATAAATGCTATCGGTTATACTGACAATCAGCCTCCACCTGCTAACAGCCCATATAAAGATAATTGGGAGCTTTCAAATGCCAGAGGTGTAGCTGTGGTAAAAGAGTTGATAAAAGATGGTGTAAATCCAAAAAGACTAATGTCTTCGGGCAAAGCACAGTATAATCCTATTGCTTCAAATGCAACCAATGAAGGCAGGGTGAAAAATAGCAGAGTTGAATTATATTTCTTTTCAACAGGTATTAAAGGAGCAAATAAAGCTCAAAAAAGTATATTGGATATTTCAAAAAGTAAAAAGTAAATTTATCAAAAAGGTGAAGCAGTAAGTGAAAAAAATTTTATTATTATTATTTAGTGTTGTACTGTTTGGTGCAAATGCAGCAACTATACCGACAGTCAACCTTTCTCTTTCTGCTCCAACAACCCCAGGACAATTAGTAAATAGCTTAAATGTCTTAGTAGTGCTTACTATTTTGGTTTTAGCTCCGAGCATTGTCATGGTCATGACAAGTTTTATAAGATTGGTCGTTGTGTTTTCATTTTTAAGACAAGCTTTGGGGACACAGCAAATGCCACCATCGCAGCTTATGGTTTCTTTAGCTTTGATTTTAACTTTCTTTATCATGCAACCAGTCGGTGAAAAAGCATATAATAACGGTATAAAACCATATATTCAAAAAAAGATAGGATACCAAGAAGCATTTACAAAATCTGTATTGCCGTTTAAATCATTTATGGTAAGAAATACAAGAGAAAAAGACTTGGCACTTTTTTTTAGAATAAGAAAACTTAAAAATCCAAAGAATATAGCAGATGTTCCTTTGTTGGTAGCAATTCCGGCTTTTATGATAAGTGAACTTAAAACCGCTTTTGAGATAGGATTTCTTATATATATGCCATTTTTGGTCATAGATATGGTAGTTAGTTCTGTTTTGATGAGTATGGGTATGATGATGCTGCCTCCTGTCATGATATCTATGCCTTTTAAACTGTTGATTTTTGTTTTGGTTGACGGATGGAATCTTTTGGTAGGGAATTTAATAGCAAGCTTTCATTAAAAGAGTGCTAAATAGGATGTATTTGAGTGGATTGTAAATATTTTGGCAAATGTGGGAGCTGTGTTGTTTATAATATTTCCTGCAATGAACAAATATCAAGAAAAAAAAATAAAATAAAAGACCAATTTTCAGAGTTTTATACTGAGGATATTGAAGTTTTTACTTCTAAAGATGCATATTTTAGAAATAGAGCAGAATTTAGAATATGGCACAATGAGGATAAAATTTCTTATGCTATGAATGGTTTTAACAAAAAAGATATAGTGCTTATTAATAATTGTTTTATTGTAGAAAAAAAAATATTTACTCTTATGCCAAAAATATTAAGTTTTTTACAAAATAATCTCATACTGAAAGAAAAATTATTTACTATAGAGTTTTTGTCAGCTGAAGATATCATGGTAACATTGATTTATCATAAAAAACTATCAAATACTTGGAGAGATGAAGCTAAGAAGCTTGAAAAAGAGCTTGCAATACTTGTCATAGGAAGAAGTAGAGGAGAAAAAATCGTTCTTAGCGATGATTTTATTTTCCAAGAGTTAAATATTTTAGATACAAGGTATAAATATAAAATTTATGAAAATTCATTTTTGCAGCCAAATACTAAAGTAAATGAAAAAATGATATCTTGGGTAAAAATAAATTCAAAAAATTTTAAAAATGATTTATTGGAGCTTTATTGCGGGCATGGTAACTTCACAATACCATTAAGTAATAATTTTAAAAAAGTATTGGCTACTGAGATTTCTAAAAAATCTATAAAAGCTGCTAAAGAGAATTGTTTATTAAATGATATAAAAAATATAACTTTTGTAAGATTGTCTGACAAAGAATTAGTGTCGGCATTAAAAAATGAGAGAATTTTTAAAAGATTGGAAGGAGTTAAGTTAAAAGAATATGATTTTTCAACGATTTTTGTAGATCCGCCAAGGGCGGGAATCGATAAAGAGAGTATAAAATTTATAAGTAATTTTAATAATATTATTTATATATCTTGCAATCCTGAGACTTTAAAAAGGGATATTAGCAAACTTTTTGAAACTCACAGTATAAAAAAATTTGCTATTTTTGATCAATTTGTTTACACTAATCATTTAGAATGCGGTATAATTTTAAAAAAAAGGATAAGAGATGGAGTGTGAATTTCCAACTATTAATGAAAAAAATGATGAAATTATTAAAATACTAAAAGAGACAAAAACTATAGCGGTCATAGGACTTTCTCCAAATATACAAAAAGATAGCCATAAAGTAGCAAGGTATATGCAATCAGCTGGCTATAAGATTATACCTGTATATCCAAAAGATGAGAAGATTTTGGGTGAAAAAGTTTATAGATCACTAAGCGATATAAAAGAAAAAGTTGATTTAGTGGATATGTTTAGAAAGCCTGCTATTGCAGATGAGATAGTAGATGAGATAAAAAAAAGAAATGATGTAAAAGTTTTATGGCTTCAACAAGGCATAGTAAATAATGAAGCAGCAAAAAGAGCTAAAGATTTGGGTTTGGATGTCGTGCAAAATAAATGTATTATGGTTGAGCATAAGATGAATTTATCATAAGTTAAAATAATTAAGGAAAAAAATGATCCCTATAAGTGAGATAATAAAAGCAAAAAAAAAGATAAATGGAGTTGTCAATAAAACTCCTTTTGCTTATGCTCCACTTTTGGCACAAAGAGTCGAAGCTGAAGTGTTTTTAAAAAAAGAGAATTTGCAAATAACAGGTGCTTACAAGATAAGAGGTGCATACAATAAAATATCATCTCTAAGCAAAGAAGAAAAGAAAAAAGGTGTTATAGCCGCTAGTGCAGGCAATCATGCCCAAGGTGTTGCATATAGTGCCAAAGTTTTTGGAGTTCCCTCTACTATAATCATGCCTGAAGCCACTCCACTTTTAAAAGTTGTTGGAACGAAAGCTTTAGGAGCTGAGGTTATATTAAAGGGTGAGAATTATGATGAAGCTTATGAGTTTGCTATGACTTTTGCAAAAGAAAATTCTCTTACTTTTATACATCCTTTCAATGATGATAAGATTATAGCCGGACAGGGGACTGTTGCACTTGAGATGTATGATGAAATAGATGATTTAGATATGATCTTGGTGCCCATAGGAGGAGGAGGGCTTATAAGCGGAGTAGCTTCTGCAATCAAACAGCTTGATCCTCGCATAAAAGTTATAGGAGTTACAGCCAAAGGTGCTCCAGCAATGTATGAGTCATTTAAAGAGAAAAAAGTTATAAGTACAAAAGATGTTAGAACTATAGCTGATGGTATTGCAGTAAGAGATGCAAACCAAAAGAATTTAGATATTATCTTAGAGTGTGTTGATGATATTGTTCAAGTTGATGACGAAGAGATAGCCAATGCAGTTTTATTTTTGCTTGAAAAACAAAAGATAGTTGCTGAGGGGGCAGGGAGTGTTGGAGTCGCGGCACTTTTGCATAATAAAATTGATTTTGACAAAAAAGATAAAATAGGTGTTATTATAAGTGGCGGAAACATAGATGTAGGAATGCTCTCTGTCATCATAGAGAAAGGACAGATAAAGGCTCATAGAAAAATGAAACTTTTTATAACTCTCATAGATAAACCAGGAGCTTTAAGAGTTCTTACGGATATATTTGAAGAATTGAATGCAAATATTATCCAGATCGACTATGATAGGACTTCTACAACCCTGTCCTATGGAGATGCCAATGTGACAATAGCACTTGAGACGAAAGGAAAAGAACATCAAGAAGATATAAGGATTGCTCTAAAAGAGCAAGGATACAGGTTTCACGAAGAGTTTTAATTTTTATCCTATTTTTAATTTGGATTTTAAAAATAGGATAAATCCAATAATTTTAACAGTTTTCCAAAAACTTAAATATCTCTTTTTTCAAATCTTTTTTATCTATAACTATTTTATGGATAATCTTAGCTTTAAAAAGATTTATGACTGAAATCGGTATATTTGCATCCATAATTTCGGATATATTTTTAAGTGCGTCTATATCGGTAAATTTTTTATTATATTCACAACTTATAGCATTCATAACAGCAGGTGCAAATTTTGTCCACTCGGCAGTGGAGCAGATAACAGTTTTTCTTTTTGAACATTTTATGTCATCATAGGCTTTTATACAAGTTGCAGTGTGAGGATCCATCAAATAGTTTTTTACAGAATATTCAGATATACAGTGTTTTGTTTCTGAATCACTACAAAAATAACCTCTAAAATCTTTTTGTAAAGCCGTATGTTCATCTTTTGTAAGTTTATAGTATCTTTTATTTTTTAGATCATCCATCAACTCTTTGCATCTTTTTGCACCAAATTTATCATACAATACCCTCTCGACATTTGATGAAATAAGTATATCCATAGCAGGCGAAATTGTTTTTATGAGAGTCTTGTCTCTAATATCATAAATCCCCGTATTTATAAGTTCACTTAGTACATTATTGCTATTGGCTGATATAAGAATTTTTCTTATTTTAATCCCCATTTTTTTTGCATAATATGCCCCTAAAGCATCTCCGAAGTTACCGCTTGGAACAGCTATGTATATCTCATCACCATTTTTTATCTCTTTGTTTTTTATAAGTTGTATGTATGAATTTATATGATATATGATTTGAAAAATAATTCTACCAAAATTAACTGAATTTGCTGCACTTAGATTTATATCTTTTTTGTCTAATTCATACTGAAAAGATTCTGAAGCAAGAAGTGATTTCAAGGCATTTTGAGCATCATCGAAATTTCCTTTGATGCCGATAACTTTTAAATTATCTCCTTTTTGAGTAACCATTTGTAACTTTTGAACATCGCTGGTGCCACCTTCAGGGTAAATACAAACTACTTTAATATTTTCTTTGTTTGCAAAACTGTTTAGGGTTGCAGGTCCGGTATCTCCACTCGTTGCAGCCAATATCAAATAGGTTTTTTGTTCATTTTTAGCAATTTGAGATAAAATATATCCAAAGGGTTGAAGCGCCATATCTTTAAAAGCTCTTGTAGGACCGTGATAAAGCTCATTTATAAATAGTGTATCTTCGATTTTCTTGAGTGGCACAGGGTTATCTTTATCATCAAAATTATCATATAGAAAAATTGCTTGTTTGATAATATCTTTATCAATATCCAATTCAAATAAGTCTAATATTTTTAAACACAACTCTTTATATGAAAGATTGATACTTTCATCAATAAATTTTTTATCTAATTGAGGTAAACATTCAGGTACATAAAGTCCTCCAAAGCTTGCAATAGGGCTTTTTATAGCTTCAGAAAAAGTTGTTTTTAATTGTTTTTTGCCATCATTTCCTCTTGTCTGTATAAAATACATTTGCTTTTACCTTTTATATTTTGATTTATTTTATAACCGTACCAATACCGTCACTTGTAAATACCTCAAGCAGTATTGAATGCTCAATTCTACCATCAATAATATGAGCTTTTTTGCATCCTGTGTTTATTGCTTCCAAGCAAGCCTCAACCTTGGGGAGCATTCCTCCATTGATTACATTATTTTCTACAAGAGTTTTAATCTCTTTATGATTCAAAGTAGAGAGTAATTCATTATCTTCATCCAATACACCCGGGGTATCTGTCATAAATATAATTTTTTCAGCTTTTATCGTTCCTGCAATCTTGCTTGCTACTAAATCAGCATTTATATTTAACCCAATACCGTCAATATCTTCCGTAGCAGCGATAGGTGCAACTACTGGAACGAAGCTTTCATTCATCAATTTTTCAATAACTTGTGAATTAATTTTTTGTATATTTCCAACTAAACCATATTTTCCATTATCCTTTGGAGTTGCTATAAAAAAGTTTGCATCTTTGCCTGTGATACCTATGGCTTTTGTTCCGTATCTATTGAATCTTGTAGTGATTTCTTTGTTAATGTTTCCACTTAGTACCATTTCTATTATCTCGATACTTTCTTTTGTAGTAACTCTTAATCCATCAACAAACTCGCTGTTTATTTGTAATTTATCAAGTAAAGATGTTATCTTTTTGCCTCCACCATGAACAACAACAAGCTTTATGCCTACAAGATTAAACAATGCAATGTCTTGTGCAAATTTATCTTTTAAGTCTTCATTTATTTGAGCTGCACCACCATATTTAATAACAAAAGTTTTTCCTGCATATTTTCTTATATAAGGCAATGCATCTAAAAGTATTTGAGCTTTTTCAATTCTTGTTTTCACGCTAACACCTTTGTAAATTTAAGAGATATTCTACTTAATTTTACCAAAATTATCTATAAATTCATCTATATTTTCTAAGATATATGGTTTTATTGTAATATGAAGATTTAATATAGATAAATTAAATTTAAAATTTTCCATTTTAACCGCATCTTTTGTAGTTGTCAATATTGAAGTTGCTCCGTACCTTTTTATAAGATTTGATAATTCAATTTTATTGAAATTATAATGATCTTTAAAATATACCTTCTTTATGATACCTTTTTTAGGTAGATATTTATCTAATCTTTCAGGTTTGGATATAGCTGTTATAAGTATCATTTTATCTGTTTTATTTGTAATCTTTACTTCTCTTTGAAAGTCAATATCTTCCGTGGCGATAATATTTGCCTTTTTGTAAAAACTCTTTGGCTCTCTATATGGACCACTTGGAAGACAAAAAATATTTTGATAATTTTTAAAAGGCTCTAAAAGGATATCAAATTTATCAATTTCACTATGATGAAAAGCATCATCTAAAAATATAGCTTTTACATTTTTATTTTTTGCAAATTCTATACCTTCGATTCTATTAATGGATACAATGACGATAGCCATAGGTAAACTCTTCGCATACAACATTGCTTCATCACCACACTCTTGAACTGTACATTTTATATTGCCAAATTCACTAACGATTATCATATTTTTTGATTTTCTGTTATAACCTCTTAAGATGATAGCTATGTTTGGTCTGCTTTTGCATAGTGATATAAGAAAAGGTGTCTTTCCATTTCCGCCAATACTGAGGTTACCAATACTGATAATAGGTAAATTGAAAGAAATCTTTTTTTTTGTTATTCTCTTTGCTACGACTATAAAGCAGTATATCAGAGTAAAAGGAAGCAGTAAAAAACTAACTAATCTTTGTGATAATTTCTTTGGGTAGAAAAGATATTCCTCTACCCAAAGAAATACTCTGTTCATACTCTCGTTTTTGCTATATTTTTCACTTGTTCACAAATATACATAACTTCTTCGTCACTAAGGCTTGGATAAATCGGTAATGATAAAATCTGTTGATAATTAGTAAGAGCAGTAGGGAAATCATTAACTCTTAAACTATATTTATTTTTATAATAACTTAATAAATGAATAGGAATATAATTTAATCCGGTATGAATATTTTTAGCTGAGAGTTCTCTAGCAAAGGAGTCTCTGTTTTTATCTATTTTAATAATATATCTTGAGTATATATGGTCTCTTTTTTTGACAGGTGTGGAGACATGTCTAACATTTGCCAACTCTTTATCATAAATTTTTGCAATCTCTTTTCTTCTATTAATAAAAGATTCATTTTTATCTAACTGAGCTATACAAAATGCAGCATCAAGTTGTGATAAATCATACTTTACACCTATATCAACTACATCATAAACATAATCAAGATTGCCATATTTTTCCCACGCTTCACTGACTATGGCATGATTTCTTAAAAGTCTCGCTCTTTTATCAAGCTCTTCACTAAATGTTGTCATCATGCCAGCATTTGTAACATTATTGACACTGTGTGGACTAAAACTGAAAGTTGTTAATGTTGATTTTGATAGAGAACCAATTTTTTGACCATTATATGTTGCACCCATTGCATTTGAAGCATCTTCAATGATTAAAACTCCATGCTTGTCTGCAACTTCATATATCTCATCCATAGGTGCTGGTTGTCCTGCCACATGACTTACGAAAACTGCTTTTAACTTTTTATGTTTTGATTTTGTTAAAACTTCATCAAGTTTTATAGGATCAATATTAAAGTCATCTTTATCAATATCAACAAATATTGGCTCAGCATCAAAATGCCTTATTACTTCTGCAACTGCAGGAAAAGCATTTACTGAACATACCAGTTTGTCACCTCTTTTTAAATCTATACTCATCATAGAAAGATGCATAGCTGCAGTACCGCTTGATGTTGTTATTGAATGATTTATATTAATATATTTGGAAAAATTACTTTCTAATTTGTTTGTTTTATTTTTTTCTGTTTGATTTAAGACATCTTTGATTTGATACAATTCTTTATCATCAATAGATGGTTTAAAAAATGGAATATCATGCATATTTAATCCTTTTATTTTATAATTTTACATCCCGTGGGTATAAGAAATCATGTCCTATACTCCTATTGCTAAGTTTTGCAATGATCGGTTGTTTTCTTTTAAAATGATTTTGGTATATCTTATTTATAACCAAATCACACAATTTCGTTTCATACCCTTTTTGCAATAATTCTTTTTTGCTAAGTCTGTTATCAACAAACTCTTGTAATACACTATCTATTTTTAGATATGTATATCCTAAATCATCTTCATCTTTTTGACCCTCCCACAGATCAGCAGAAGGAGGTTTGTTGATGATAGAATTTGGTATCTTAAGATATTGTGCAAATTCAAAAATCTCACTTTTATATAAATCACCTATTGGATTTATAGCACTTGAAAGATCCCCAAACAATGTCCCATATCCCAATAAAAGTTCGCTTTTGTTGCTTGTTCCTACAACTAAGGCATTTTCTTTGGCAGAGATATCGAAAAGTATCGACATTCTGAGTCTCGCACTTAGATTTCCAATTCTAAGGTTATTCATATCTTCTGTTATATATGCTTTTAACATTGGCTCTATTGAAGAAATTTGATATTTTATATCAAATTTCTTAGCTAACTCTTTTGCATGGCTTAAACTATCATCACTGGAAAATTGTGACGGCATCAATACACACAATAAGTGATTGTCAAATGCTTTTTTTGCCAAGACTGCGACAACAGCAGAATCAATACCACCACTCAGCCCAACTACAACATTTTTTATACCGGTTTTAAATACTTCATCTTGTAAAAATTTTATAAGAAATTTTTCAATTAATTCGTATTTTTTAACCATTTAGATTCCTAAAATTCAACTTAGCTATAAAAATTATTTTACTAAAATATCTCTTAATAAATTCTTTTAGATATAATTTAGTCAGTTAAGAATTATATTCCTAAAAAGTAAATGAAAGGTAACAAATGATAAAAATCAACTCAATGCCATTTGGCGAATATCAAACAAACTGTTATATATTAAATAACGGAAAACAAGAACTTATCATCGACCCGGGCGTAGGAGCTACTTCATGGGTTTTAAAAAATGTAAAAAATCCTAAGGCTATTTTAAATACACACGGACATTTTGATCATACTTGGAGCGATTGTGAATTAAAAAAAATCCTTAAAATCCCAATTTATATACATAAAGAAGATTTATTTATGTTAGAAGAAGATATTTTTGAAATGGGAGAAGATAGTTGCAGGGCTGATCATATCATAGAATCTGAAAATGATCTTCAAATAGGAGATTTTAGCATAAGCTTTATACATTTTCCAGGTCACTCTCCTGGATGTTGTATTATTGAAATCGCTGATTACTGGTTTAGTGGTGATTTTATCTTCAAAAATTCTATAGGAAGAGTGGATTTTCCATACTCAAGCCCTCAAAGAATGAAAAAAAGTTTGGAAAAGTTTGGAAAAGTTTCTTATGATAAAAAAGTTTACCCAGGACACGGCGAATCTACAACCATAAAAAATGAACAAAAAAATACCTCTTATTGGTTAAAAATGCTATGATTTTTTAACTTTTTTACTTCTTCTTAATTTAAGTTTCAATACATGTTCAGGCAGTATTACAGCATCAAAAGTTCCTTCAAAAACTTTTATTTCATTGATACTGCCAACAACTCCAACTTCTCTTTTTCTTGCATCTTCAAACCTGGCATGTGCTTCAAATATGATAGTATCTCCCACTTTTACCGGTGCTAAAAATTTACTATTTGCTCCTATAAGAACTACATAAGGCTCATTTACCGCAGCCATTGCAGCAAAATCAGCAGCTCCAAAAGTAAAACCTCCATGAATAAGACCCATCTCATCTACAGCCATTTCTGATGTACAGTTTAATTTTACTTTTGCATAGTTTTCTTTAAGTATTTCTATGTCGCCGCTTAAATATTTTTTTATTTTTTTGTGCGTATTTAAATTTACTAAGTTGTCATCGTTATTGATTATTTCATTTACAATATCAAGTTCATCATTTTTTATTTCTTGCTCATCCATTTTTCTTCCTGCTTATTTTTTATTAATATCGGATTAATCAAGATAAGCTTTAATATAAGCTCTTTTTGGAGCGGGATAGCCTTCTACGGTTAGATTGGGATTAATTGGATCTAAAAAATTCTCTAAACTCTGTGAATCTATCCAATTTGTTTTTCTTTGTTCGTTTAAATCGGTCTTTTTAATACATAAAAGTTCTATTTTTTTAAAACCTGCTCTTTGCAGCCAATTTGAAAGGGCTTTTATAGTAGGGATAAAGTAAATATTGGGTATTTTTGAGTATCTCTCTTTTGGAGTTAAAGCATATTCAAATTCTCCATCAATGATAAAAGTATCAAGTATCAATTCCCCACCTTTTCTTAAGCCTTTTTTTAATGATTTTAAAGTTGAGATAGGATCGCTCCTGTGATATAAAACTCCTAAACAAAATATAACATCAAACTTTTCATCATATTCTCCTAAATGCTCAACCCCTAAAAGTTCATACATAATATCACTCTTTATAAAATGATTTATAAAATCAAATTGTGTTTTAAATAAAGGTGAAGGATCAAATCCAACTATTTTTTTAGGTTCTTCTTTTAGCATTCTAAACATATAATATCCGTTATTGCAACCAATATCTGCAACAATTTTATCTTTAAGTTTAAAATGCGGGTATAAAAGATCGTATTTGATATAGCTTTGCCATTCGGAATCTATAAAGGTATCAAAAACTTGAAAAGGTCCTTTTCTCCATGGTTTTAATGATTTGGCAATTTGATAAATCTTATCTTTTTGAGCTGAAGTTAAATCTTTTGCAGTTATCTTGATGGCATTAGAAAGTTCTATTTTTACATCTTTAATATCAAAAAGCTTTGTTATTTGTTCCCTTATGGGTGCGATATTTTTAAAAAAAAGTGATTTTTCTCTTATTTGTTTTATTTTATCTATATCTATCATTTAACAGTAGGCTCTAAATCTTTAAAATTTATTAGATTTTTATCGCAAACTTTATGGTATATTCCCATAGCATCGTAGTATTCGTGACAATCATTATAGTATCTATCTGATATACCTGTATTATTTACATATAAACATCCACTAAAGAAAAAAAGTATTATTAATATTAAAAGGTATTTCATAAGAATAATGATAACATATTGATTGATTTTTTACAATAGAGGTTTACATGAAAGTTATAGAAATTTTTAAAAAGATTTGCTCAATTACTCATTGTTCCGGGAAAACAGATGAACTAAAAGATTATATAAAAGATTTTTGTGAAAATGAGGGATTTTTTGTTGAAGTTGATACGGTCGGTAATATACTTTGCACAAAAGGCAACCAAGTATTATGCTTACAAGCTCATTATGATATGGTTTGTATTGGCAAAGCACCTAAGGTGGAAGTGTATGAGGAAAATGGATTTTTAAAAGCTAAAAATTCTTCTCTTGGCGCTGATAATGGGATAGGAGTAGCTTTGATGCTATATTTATCACAGATAAAAAATAATATTGAACTTCTTTTTACCAACGATGAAGAAATTGGAATGATTGGAGCAAATGGCTTAAATCTTAAAATTAAATCTAAAAAAATTCTAAATCTTGATACGGAAGAAGAGGGCAAAGTTTATATAGGCTGTGCCGGTGGGATTGATGTTGATGCTGAAAAAGAGTACAAAAGAGTACCTTTTAAAAAAGATGATGAAGTTTATACATTATCTATAAAAGATTTACAAGGTGGTCATTCGGGAGTTGATATAGATAAAAATATACCAAATGCTATAAAAGAACTCGGCTATTATCTTGCTGAGTTTTATCCTAAAATTATCTCTATAAATGGTGGTGAAATGAGAAATTCAATACCAAAAAATGTGGAAGCACTTATCGTAGTTGATAAAAATTTTAAATTTCTACCTAATAAAATGGTAAATATAAAAAAAATACAGACAAATGAGAAGTTATATTTTGAAAATTCAAAAGAAATTATAGATATGATATGCGGTTTTAGCAATGGAGTCAGGAGATTTGATAAAAAATTGGGCATTCCAAGTATAAGTGTAAATTTATCAAAAATTCAAACTTTAAATGATAAGATAATCTTACAATTATTTCCAAGAGCAAACGAAAATGAGTTTTTAAAAAAAATAAAAACTGAAATTAAAGCATACTTTGAAAATTTGGTATATAAAGTATATTTTAGTCACGAATATAATGCTTGGAAACCCGAAGTTAATAAATTTTCCGAAGAAGTTTTGGAATTTTGTAAAAATGAGTTTAAAAATGCAAGTTTTAGTGCTATTCACGCAGGACTTGAGTGCGGGATACTGTTGGATAAACTTGGAGATGATGTATTTATAGCATCTATCGGTCCAAATATCTTTTATCCTCATTCAATACAGGAAAAGTGTGATATAGAGTCTGTAGAAAGATTTAGTTCAATTGTTGAAAAAATAGCGAGGTAAAAATGTCATTATTAGAATCAAAAAAAATACCACTTGGAACAAAACTTCCAAAATTTAGTTTGGAAAATCCTTATGGTAAAAAGTATAATATGTATGATAAAATCGGGCAAAACGGACTGCTTGTTATCATAACTTGCAACCACTGCCCTTATGCACAAGCTGTATGGAATAGAGTTAAAGAGGTAGCTGAATTTGCAGATAAGTTAGGAGTTAATACCATAGCAATAAATCCGAATTTACACCCAAACTATCCTGAGGATTCTATTTCTAAGATGAAAGAAAAGATTGAAGATGAACAACTTGATTTCCCATATTTAGTAGATAAAACACAAGAATTTTCAAAAGCTTTACAAGCTGTTTGTACTCCAGATATCTATCTTTTTGACAGAGAGGGCAAATTGTATTATCACGGTAGAGTTGATGATAATTGGCAAGATGCAAAAAAAGTAAAAAAAGAGGAGCTAAAAGATGCTTTGATGCTTCTTTTTACAGATAAAAAGCCACCTAAAATACAGTATCCGTCTATGGGATGTTCCATAAAATGGCTCGATACGGTTGTAGGCTAAAAAAGTTTAAATTAGCGGATTCATCCAAAGGTGCAATAGCAAGCGAAAATCGTTGATATATATCCAATTTCTCCTAACTTGGTTTAAAGCTTTTTGTACTTTTGCAAACTTTGGTTAAAAAACATTCGCTATCGCATTTCGGATTTTTGGCTGTGCATATATATCTGCCAAACAGTACCATTGCCTGATGAAAGATATGTAAATCATCTTTTAAAATTTTTACCAAATCTTCTTCTGTTTTATTTACAGTTTTTGAAGAACTTAATCCAAGCCTATGTGATACTCTGAAAACATGGGTATCTACAGCCATAAGATTTGCATTTGTGTATTCTATCAAAACCACATGAGCAGTTTTTTGTCCGACACCCGCAAGAGTGATAAGTTTTTTTTCATCCAATGGAATTTCCCCATCATACTCATTGATAACTCTTTTGGCCATTTTTATAAGGTTGACTGCTTTGTTGTTAAAAAAAGAGCAACTTTTTATAATATTTTTTACATCATTCTCATTGGCATTTGACATATCCGCAACAGCAGGATAAGTTTTAAAAAGTTCAGGAGTTACAAGGTTTACTCTTTTATCGGTACATTGGGCTGAAAGTATCACAGAAACCAATAATTCATAAATATTACTATACTTTAACTCAGTTTTGGCATCTTTATAGTGTTCTAAAAACTTTTCTTTTATAAAAGCTATCTCTTTTTTTGTTGCCTTTTTCAAGATCGACTCCCTCTTTATACATTTAGTCATAAATTATACAATATAATGGCTCAATTCTAAATAATTGCAATATTTGGCTGCTAACTCTTGACAAATTGAAAAAATATGACTATAATTTCACCTCTATTGCTTGGTGGGGTATAGCCAAGCGGTAAGGCAACTGGTTTTGGTCCAGTCATCAGGGGTTCGAATCCCTTTACCCCATCCACTCAAAAATATCGCGGGATAGAGCAGTTTGGTAGCTCGTCGGGCTCATAACCCGAAGGTCGGAGGTTCAAATCCTCCTCCCGCAACCAAGTTTCTTAATTTA
>Ga0256829_1001209_pt1 | contig 22055 bp, 28 predicted proteins | sample 131447metaG_FD_185979 | JGI IMG/M metagenome (GOLD analysis project Ga0256829, IMG submission 185979) | Hydrothermal vent microbial communities from Lau Basin, Pacific Ocean - 131-447 | ecosystem: Environmental > Aquatic > Marine > Hydrothermal vents | place: Pacific Ocean: Lau Basin | collected...
GCTGAGCAATCCGTAAATTTGCCGAGAATTCAATTAACCGATATTGGCAAAAAAAGCGGTGGTGCAACGGCTGCTGAAGTAGCCCAGATTCTTTCATCAAAGCTGCTGGGCAATGTAAAAAGCTCAGTTGCTAAAATCGGTGTGAGTAAATACTTAGGTAAAGGTGCGGCTGCGTTAAAAAAAGGTGCTTTGGACAAAATTGGTGCTGGTGCTACAGGTGTTGGCGGCGCAGCAGGTGATGCGATGAAAGGCTTGTTTGGTCAATAGTCCTAGTAGATAAACTTAGAAACTTATCCGACATGGGTATTTTTCTAAGTTTAACGATTTTTCATACTTCTTCTCATAACGCCATGCTTTCCATGCAATAAGCATTTTCCGCCATGATGGGATGCGTCCTGAATGTTGCCAAATATCAAGGTTAAAGGATTTCATGCGTTTGAGTTGGGCATAATAAATAGCAGCCATGATAATGGCGGGGCGCAGACTTATACGATCTTCAAGAGGAAGTTGTTCGAGGGCTTGCTGGTAAGCTGACTCAGCTTTTTCAGCGTAATATGTGAGTAAGCCTTGTAGATTCTCATTCATTTTACCATCACAAATATCCTGATCAGTAACCTTAAAACGGACACGCTCTGTTTGTGGTAAATAAATGCGACCACGCTGCATATCTTCTTGAACATCACGCAGAATATTGGTCAGTTGTAATGCATTGCCGAGTGTGGTGGCAAAGTGGCGTGATTGACGCTTCTTATAACCAAATATTTCAATGGTCAGCAAGCCAACAACGCCTGCAACACGATAACAATATAAGTTTAAATCACTTTCTTTGATAAATGCTCTGCCTGAAATATCCGTGAGCATGCCATCGAGCATTTCATAAAAGAGCTCTTTATCCCAAGCGAAATGTTGTATTGCCCAGTGCAACTCATGCCCGACTGGGTGATTAGCTTGACCTTCAAAAACACGAGAAATTTCATCATGCCATTGGCAAATTTGTTGCTCGGCTTCATGTTTATCTTCGATTTCATCAGCAATATCATCCACTTCACGACAAAAGGCATACAATGCCATCATGGCACGGCATTGTTGTTTGGATAAAAAACCAAAAGCATAAGCAAAGGATGAGCCTGATGCTCGAGTTTTTTCTTTGCAATATGCCTCAGGAGATAGGGCTTTGGGTGATGGGCATTGAGCTGTCATACTGTTTTGGTATTCAATGCTTTGATGATGCGTTTTGGCATAAGTGTGCTGCTGAGAATCGGTAAAATCATCTGCATCCAATCATTACGCTCCAGATGTGGACGTTGTATCAGCGGATTATCACAACGCTCTGTTGCCGATAATATGCTCATGCCACCATGCAGGGTTGCGGCAATTTGTAAGCGAAAACGAAAGGGAAGCATAGGTAATAATTCACTGCCTTGATGAAATAAATCACGTGTGAAATCAATGGCATGGGTAATGGCAGGTGCGGCTTGTTGATGGCTAGTTTCGCCCGATAATAGAGTCTCTGATGTGATGTTTTCGGCAGAGAGCCATGATTCGGGTAAGTAACAACGACCTTTGGGGTGATCAATGGAGAAATCTTGCCAGAAATTGGTTAGTTGCAATGCTGTGCAAATACAATCAGAGGCGCGGGCTGCTTTGCTATCGTGAATACCATGCAATGCCAGCATTAAACGTCCGACGGGGTTGGCGGAATGTTTGCAATAAAATAAAAGTTCCTGCTCAGTCGCGTAGCGATTAATTGTGCAATCCATACGAAATGCAGTCAGTAAATCATGCAATGCTTGTACAGGTAAATGAAAACGTTTAATTGCATCAGCAAGGGCTAAGAAAACAGGGTGATCAATATCTTCTTCGGTGCAACGCTCCAGCAATAGTTCCCAAGCATCGAGTTGTTTGATGCGTATTTCAGCAGTGGCATCACCTTCATCCGCCATATCATCTGCGGCACGGGCAAAAGCATAGATAGCGGCGACCGCAGGGCGCAAATCAGCGCGAATGAGTTTGGATGCTGTGGGGAAATTTTCATAATGTTGCGCTGCGATTCCTTGGCAGTGCTGGTAGGCTTGCCGTATTGTGATTTCGGATGCTGGAGATGCAGAGCTATGCGCAGACATGGGGGCATATTATAGTTTCCTATGTAGCAATCAACAGAAGGGGAGCTTTAAGGCATGAAAATAGTGGTGGTTGGTGGCGGCATTATAGGTTGTTTAACGGCGTGTTTCTTAAAACAACGTGGTGCAGGTGTGGTGGTATTGGAGCGCGGCACAACAGGGCAAGAAGCATCTTGGGCAGGGGCTGGCATTTTGTGTCCGATTCACCCATGGTTATATCCTGATTCGTTTTCTCATTTGATGGATGCCAGTCTTGCGATGTACCCTAACTTTCGTGCCCAGCTTGAAGCAGACACGGGCATCTCGATTGAGTGGCGAAAATCGGGTTTGTTGGTACCATTTTTTGATGATGATAAGTGTAACCATTGGCAGCCTGCACTTGATTGGTCCAAGCGTTTTAACTGGAATATTGAGCAACTTGATACAGCCCAAACATGCCAGCTTGAGCCGACACTCTCTCCACAGGTCACAAAGTCATTGTTATGGGCTGATGTTGCACAGTTACGTAACCCGCGTTTGTTACAGGCAGTTCGTGTTTGGATGCAGAAGCTTGGTGTTGAATTACACGAACACGCTGAAGTGAGCTCATTATCAAGCACACAAGGCGTGGTAACAGCTGTGCAGTGCGCTGATGGTAAAAAGGTTTCAGCAGATCAGGTGTTACTGGCAAGTGGTAGCTGGAGTGGGGAGCTTGCAGAGCAGTTGGGCTTTGCATTGCCTATCAAACCAGTCAAAGGGCAAATCGTGTTGCTTAAAGGTGCAGCAGGATTAATGAAATCTATTGTAAAACATGATGATGCTTATTTTGTACCAAGAGCTGATGGTCGAATTTTAGTAGGGGCGAGCATGGAGTTTGTTGGTTTTGAACGCGGTAATACCGAACAAGTAAGCGATCAACTGATGGCATCCATGCAAAAAATTGCACCAGGATTAAAAGATTTAGAAATGGAGCATCAATGGATGGGCTTTCGCCCTGGTAGCCCTGATGGCTTGCCTTATTTGGGGGATGTGCCAAATATGAAAGGACTTTGGGTGGCATCGGGTCATTATCGTAATGGTGTAGGCTTGGCTCCGATTACTGCGGAAATCATGAGCCGTAAGATATTGGGTGAAGAAGTAGCATTGGATATGTCAGATTTTTCTGTTGATCGAGATATAACATCATCCACGTTAGGTTTTCCATCTGAATAATTAGCTAATCTGGTACTCCCCAATAAAAACTGTTTCAACACTTCCTTCAAGAATCAGATTATCGGGAGAGCCTGATACCAAGACTTTTCCACCAGGCATTTCAATGGTTTGCGGGCGCGTATGGTCTTCTACTTTCCAAATAGCCGCAGCAGTGGCGCATGCGCCTGAGCCGCAAGCCGATGTTCGTCCTGCGCCACGTTCGATAATGTCGATATAGACATGGTCAGCAACTTGCCCTGTGACAATTTCAATATTTCGATTTTCGGGGAATGATTCCACGGCTTCAAAGAAGACAGAGTGGGGGTTGCCAATTTCTACATCAACATGGGCATCGGTTTGATTGGTTATTTGGGCAGCACCCATTTCCACAGCGATACCGTTGTCTGTTTTCTTAGCTGTTACGATGCGATCATTCAAAGCAATGGAGATAGATGTTTTGTTCAGGCTCTCCAGTAGCAATGCACCCACACAACGCAAACCATTGCCACAATTTGCAGCTTCTGTTCCGTCATTGTTGAAAATACGCATGTGTGCGTCGGCATTTTCGCTAGGCGTTAGGATAAGTAGTTGGTCACAACCAATGCCATATTTCCTTTCGGTGATGGTGCGGACAAATTCATGGGTGCATTCAGGTAATTCATACTCAAGACCATTCAGTACAATAAAATCATTGCCCTGTGCCTGCATTTTGGTGAATGGAAGTGTTGTGGCTGCCATTATTTGCGATGCTCAACTTCAACCGTGGTATACACGCCGCCACGCACATTAAAAATAGCCGTAACTTTTAAATAACGCGGATCCATCGCTTCGATCAAATCGGATGCCATCATGTTGGTGACTTGCTCGTGAAAATGTCCCTCATCACGAAAGCTCCAGTAATAAAGCTTGAGTGATTTAAGCTCGACACATAGCTCATCGGGAATGTAATCAATTTTAATTTCTGCAAAGTCTGGCTGCCCTGTTTTCGGGCATAGGCAAGTAAACTCTGGTGAGTCAATTTTGATATGATAATCACGCTCTGGATTCGGATTGGGGAATACTTCCAGTGTTTTGGATGCTTCGGCAGTGGGTTTGTTGCCCAGTTGGGTAAGATTCTTGGTAAGTGACATGGTTAAACCTCAAAATGTTCGATTATATCGGAATAAATAGCGGTAAGTGTATCCAATTCATGGGTGGCTACACACTCATTGACTTGATGAATGGTTGAGTTGGTTAAACCTAACTCTGCGATAGCGATACCCGCAGCGGCAATAAAACGTCCATCGGATGTGCCGCCACCGGTATCACGCAATGTTTCAATGCCTGTGATACGTTTAATGGATGCACATACGGTATCCAAAAAGATGCCATCAGGCGTTGAAAAGGCAGTGGCAACATGATCGAAGTCTGCTGTGATTTTACAACCTTCACATGCTGCTTCAATCAATGATTTAATTTGCTCGAAATTGTTGCTTGGATTGTAACGAATATCCAAAAATGCTTCAGCAGAGCCAGGAATCACATTGCTAGCACCTGTGCCACCATTAAAATTGGTAATTTGACAGGATGTGGCAGGGAAACCTTCAGCAGCTTTACCCCAATCAATATCGGCAATGCGTGCCAAAGCTGGTGCGGCACGATGAATGGCGTTATCAGCATCTTGTGGATAGGCAGAGTGCCCTTGTTTGCCATGAAATGTGATACGAGCCTGTACCACGCCACGACGACCACGACGAATCGTATCACCGACTTTTTTAGAGCAAGATGGTTCACCGACAATTACTGCATCTGGCAGTGTGTTATTGGCTTGCATATATTCAACAATGCGAATGGTGCCATCAATAGAATCACCTTCTTCATCGGAAGTAATCAATAATTGCAGGGTAGGTAAGGGGGTTTGTTGAGCGCAAAGCTGGGCGATGGCTGCTAACCAGCAGGCAATACCTCCCTTCATATCTTGCGTGCCACGCCCATGTAGGATGCCATCTTTTACGACAGCTTCAAAAGGTGGGTGTGTCCAAGCTTCGATGGGACCGGTGGGTACAACATCGGTATGCCCAGCAAATGCTAATGTGCCTTTAAGCTCGCCAATACGTGTATAAATACTATTGGTAATACCACCTGTATCCACGGATGTGCGCACAAAACCCAATGGTGCAAGCAATCTCTTGATGTAGTTCTGGCAACCTGCATCTTCAGGGGTCGGTGATTCGCGACGAATCAATTTAATGGCAATATTAAGCGCAAGCGATTGGTTCATGTAGGTTATATCCTTTCAAATGATTCGCATCGACGTTCAATGCCATCAAAACAATGCTGCTGTGTTGCCAGTCGTTCAATGTGTTTGATTGTTGCGCAGTCTATGTGTTCAAAGACTTCCATGAAAGTTGTCTTTTCATTTTGCATGCGTTTGTAGAGCTTTGCTTGGACATGAAGCTCACGCTGAACATGCTCTATCCATGCTTGAAATAGGTTTTCTTGCTGACTTTCAGCATGGTACCAAACAAAGGCAGAGACGGTTTTATTTTCAGGCATGACAAGCTTTAAGGACAGTGATTGGACTACCATTTTCAAGCGATAATGGTGTATTATTTTCTACAGACTCAATAGGTAAGTGGGCAATGCCAAAATGTTCACCAGATGTATCCGTAGCTGCTGAAGTTAGCATACCTATGTTGCAAGTGCTTTGGATAGGGCAGGGAGTGTTGCATAAATTTCCTTCAATTTTAATATGATAGAGTTTTTTCTTAATGCCATTTCGCCAATGCATACGACTGGTAACTTCTTGCCCGACATAACAACCTTTATCAAAATTCACACCATTCATTTCAATAAGATTGGCATTTAACGGATGTATGGAGGCATCCCAATCCCGTCCAAAGCGTGGTGTGCCATAGATGATAGCTGCATTCTCCAAATCTTCTTCGCTGTATACGCCCAACATCTGATGCAATGCTTTGTGAATATCTGTGTTAGCCATGATAAGCCAGTTACCCTGATTAGCAGCTTCATGCATTTCTATGCAGGCTTCGATGGGTTGTTTGATACTTTGAATAATTTGTTGCGCATTTTCGCCTTGAACAGATAAAACACTCAAAGCCTCAACCTGCCCCAAACGAATATCATGCCCCAATGCAAAGCGGTGCAACCGCTCAACCAGTGCTGCAGCATAAGCACTTTCAGTGATCATAATAAGCTCATTGCCAATATCGATGATATGCATATCGGCAATCATTTTCCCTTGCGGGCTAAGTACGGCTGTATAAATAGGGGTGTTGGGCGTAAGTAAATTTATATCTTGGGTGATTTGCCCCTGTAAATACTTGCGAACGCTGTCTCCTGATGTCTTTAAGACAGCAAGGGATGTACGATGGCAGCATAAGGTTGATGGTGAAGGCGAATCTATCATGACGCTATCATGGTGGGTCATACTGATGAGTTCAAGCCTTGGGGTTATGGTGTTATTAAGGAAGGGCATGCTCACATAGCCAGTTAAATGAAATTTTGTAAACGGCGCTGTCAATTCTTACTCTTGCACATAAGGGCACCAAGAGTTGGAGCTGTGCTTTAGGTAGCAAAAATACGAAAACTTTTGAATTTTTACATAAATAATGTTTGATAACCTTGTTAATAAGAGTCTATAATTCCGATATGCAAGGATATAGAAAGAGATTAGTTCTTCCTGAAATCCAAATACCATCGCTAATCATCCACTGACGTAAGGTCTCTGAAGATATGTTGATACTATGCATTTCCAATAACTTTTCTGCCGCAAAGGTTGGACCAAAATCATAGTAGAACTCGCGAACCAACGACAAAGCGCGAAGCTTTACTTCATCACGTATCTTACGATTACTTTCCTTACCACGGTTCCCGTGTATCAATCCATTAGCGCCATGCAGTCGATACGCTTTAGCTAAACGCCGAACTTGGCGTGTGCCCAGCCCTATTCGTTTTGCTGCTACGTTTTGTTTTATATAACCATCAAGGTATAGGCGTATGACTTCCGTTCGTGACTGTTCCTGCTCGCTCATATGTAATAACTCCGCTTTCATTCGACACCCCCAAATCAAACTCTAAAGGGGACATTTCTATTTTGCTAAAAGCGGACTTTTTCATTTTGCGCCTACACATCCCATTACAATATATAATTCAAACAATTCATACCCTAGAATGGCAACTTTCCCGCACAAAATCAAATAATTATGTATTATGTCCCCTGAATTCTGCATTGTGTCCCAAATGGCACTAAGTTAAGCATTTTGTAATTATTCAGCACCTCTAAAAATTAGTCTAAGAATGTTGAAAAATAACACCTTCTTCTCCCATGCTTCTAACCATTATATCTTAGACTGCGAAACATATTTAAGCCAACGTAACACTGAATAAAATTACTTCATAGCACGAAATGAAAACACTCATTTTCGGTGAAGTGCAAGGCAACTCTTCACTTATTTAAAGTGTGAAATAAAAGTAGCTAGAAACGTTGGAAATACTGTATGAGCCGCTTAACTTAGTGCCATTCGGGATGTTATCCTTTGATGATAAAAAGGAATGAGTTTTCGTTAATTAGCTATGGGTAAAGGCAATGTTGCCAGTGGAATACTACCAGCGATCTTTTGATGTGCGTAAGTGGGTAAAGACATCCAGAGCATTTTCTTCGATATGCTTGGCTGTGGCATAAGTATGTATAAAAGTATCATTCAATGGGCGTAGAAAGGGGTTGGTTGCTTTCTCCAAGGCTATACTAGATGGAATGGTGGGTTGCTTTTTCATGCGGGTTTGCGTATCACGATGAATACGGCTTTCTAGTTCTTTATTGTTGCTATCAATATCACGTGCAAAACGTAAGTTTGGTAGGGTATATTCATGGGCGCAATAAACTTGGGTATTATCGGGTAATGCGCCTAGCTTTTGCAGGCTTTGCCACATTTGTTCAGGTGAGCCTTCAAACAAACGCCCGCAGCCAGCACCAAACAAAGCATCACCACAAAAAAGCGCATTATCCATCACATAAGCAATATGCCCTAAGGTATGTCCGCTTACATCCAATATCTGAATATTAAGCCCATCAAGCTTGGGGAACACATTTTCTGAAACTTGTATATCAATGCATGGAATACGCTTTGCATCGTCAGCAGCTCCAATTACCGTGCAATTCCAGCGTTGTTTGAGTGCTTTATTGCCATCGGTATGATCCCAATGGTGGTGGGTGTTTAAAATGTGGGTTAATGATTTGCCTAGACGAGCACAAGCCTGATTTACCACGCTGGCATCAGCGGGGTCAACCACGGCTAAAATATCACTATTTTTTGCTTCAATAAGATAAATATAATTATCATTGAGGGCAGGGATTTGATGCACGTTAAAGTGTTGATGTTGATAAGACCACATGGTGGGCTAGCCTAGCCCGTATTATAGATATATTGAAGTTGAAAAGGATGTTTATGTCACACGGTTCAAGTAAAGCAGTTGTTACGGCAATTTTTGGAAACAGTATTGTGACAATTGCAAAATTTATTGGTTTTGCTTTTTCAGGCTCCAGTGCATTGTTAGCTGAAGCTGTACATTCGCTCGCCGATACAGCGAATCAATGCTTGTTGTATTTGGGCTTGAAACGCTCCATGCGCAAGGCCGATACCCATCATCATTTTGGTTATGGGCAAGAGCGTTATTTTTGGAATCTTATATCCGCCGTAACCATTTTCTTTTTAGGCTGTGCTTACACGATTATGCATGCTGTTGAACAAATTCAACATGGGCATACGCCTGAAATATCTTGGGTGCCATTTATGATTATTGGCATTGCTTTTGTGGTGGAAGGTTATTCATTTTTCGTAGCACTCAAAGAGTTTCTTAGCCAAGCCAAAGAGGCGGGCAAATCTGTTCGTCAGTACCTTGTGGAAACACGTGATCCGACTACCTTAGCGGTATTGATTGAAGATAGTGTTGCCATGTTAGGGCTTGTATTTGCATTGCTGGGTATAGGTTTATCCTTTTGGACTGGCTCTGCCATCTTTGATGGTATTGCGGCAATTTGCATTGGTATTTTGATGGGTGTTTTGGCATATTTTTTAGCGGCAACCAATCGTAAATATTTACTTAATCACTCGGATGATGGGGTAAATGATGTCGCTGCAAAATTATGGCGGGAAGATGAACAAGTTCAGCGTGTTCAACGGGTCAACAGTATTGTGTTGTCACCTGAAGAAACCTTATTGATGGCTGAAATTGAGTTAAGAGAAGAAACGATTTTTGCAGATATGTCTGAGGCTGAGGTTGCACAAGCCATCCGTTTTATGCACAAACTTAATGCCATTCGCCGCTCATTAGAGGAAGATGTAGCTCGAATTTCACCTGAGGCCAAACATATATTTATTGAGTTTGCCTCACCTCAGGATAAACCTGACGACGCGAAGGGTGGTAAGGATTCATGATTCCGCATAAACTCGCAGCCATAGTTATAAATTGGTGCGTATCTGTTCAGATTGCCGCTGATTTGTTCGAGACCTAGGGAGGTGCCGATTAACTCTGGATGAGTGGATATGCGATTCAAAATTTTCAACCCCAAGGCGGCAAGCGTAAGTAATAGCACCGCTATTGTTAAGTTTTCCAACGCCAGCGTTGGTAATTTTGGGCGCATAGACACCATGCATTGAGTTAATCAGCACCTCCCAAGGCGGAAAAGCGCAACTTACTTCTGTAAGTGAGCATTTTCTAACACAGGTGTCGGGTGAATCGGTGGTGAGCTGAATAGTTACCATATATTTTTATTAGATAGAACGTAAAAAAAGGAGTGTTTTATGAGTGTATTGGTTGGTAAACAGGCCCCAGGATTTACTGCAGCAGCAGTGATGGCAGATGGTTCGATTAACGAGGAATTTTCTTTGTCTGATTATGCAGGTAAAGAAGTAGTATTATTTTTCTATCCTTTGGATTTTACCTTTGTATGTCCATCGGAATTGATTGCTTTTGATCATCGCATCAAAGATTTTGAAAGCCGTGGCGTGCAGGTAATCGGTTGCTCAATTGATTCTCAGTTTACCCATGCTGCATGGCGTAATACTGCTGTAAACGATGGCGGTATTGGTGAAGTTTCTTATCCATTGGTTGCCGATGTAACAAAAGAAATTGCTGCTAATTATGATGTATTGATTGGTAATGAAAGCCTTCAAGATGATGAAGGTGATATGATTCACCTATTGGGTGGCTCTGTTGCATACCGTGGTTCGTTCTTGATTGATAAAAATGGCGTAGTACGTCATCAAGTAGTCAATGATTTACCATTGGGTCGTAATGTGGATGAAATGTTGCGTATGATTGATGCACTTCAATTCCATGAAGAACATGGCGAAGTTTGCCCTGCTGGTTGGAATAAAGGTGATAAAGCCATGGTTGCGGATGCTGATGGTGTGGCATCTTACTTGGCTTCGGAAGCAGATAAGCTTTAATCTGAAGTATCGTAGTTCATTCAAAGCAGTCTGAGGAAACTCAGGCTGCTTTTTTATGGCTGGTTAAATATTATCGAGAGGGACTATGTAATGGTTGCAGCAATATTGGCAGGAGAGGGTAACATTACCTTCATCATCTGCTAAATCTTGTAGTTCATGGTGTGCAATGCCTGTTAATACCGCCTTCATTTTCTCAATACTACAGCCACATTGGTAGCTGTAATGATCATGACCAACCACTTTGCATTTTAAATGATCAAAAGCAGCATGTAATAGTGCTTCGGGATCATCATTGAGCAGGGCATCATCGCTTATAGCTGCCATAGCTTTCACCGCTTCAAACCAATCTTTTTCTTGGCAGCCCGGCATAGCTTCAATAAAGAGTGCTAAATTGGGTGTTAAAATAATATCAGCCTGTATTTGCACCGATTGATTAAGATAATGCAAGATATGATCGGCAAGGTATTCCGAATCATGCTCAATGGTGGACACATACGGTGTACCAAAACCCATATCGCGCACTGTGGAAATATGCAGCGGGCGACCCATCCATGCAGAAATACCTGTTTCCTGTTCATTGCGATGACCAGCATGATTTTCTTGCCAATTCAAATAACCACGCACATGCCCTGGGCGAGCCTCTGCTAAAATACGACGAATGGGCGCATGTGGTTGGCTGGGGTGACTATCAAGCTGCAATACTTGCCGCACACCGCCTTTACTTACGCTTAATAATACAATGGATGCCAATAGTGTTCTGCCCATCATTTCTGCGGGCATGCCACTCAAACCATGTATAGACATGGCTTTTTCAACAATATGTGTGCCACGAATAATCGCGCCACGGGTATGCGCTTCGGGTAATAAAAAACGAATCAGTGTATCTGTGTTTTCAGCCATGTATGAACCTCAAGCAGTGTTGGAAAAGTCTGTATTGCGCCAGCTTCATAAAGCTCATTGGAAGAGAAAGATACTGTGATACCAATACCAACACTACCAGCACGCTTGGCAGCTTTTACATCAGCAGTGCCATCACCAACCATGATCGTATTCTCAGGCTTTGTTTGTAGCGTATCACAAGCAATGAGTAGACTTTCAGGGTTTGGTTTGTTGGCGCGACCATCTAACTTGCCAACCACTGTATGCACCTTATCTGACCAACCCAAATGGGCTAATTGCTCTTCAGCACGGTGTTGTCCTTTGCTGGTGACAATGGCGACAGGTATGTGCAACTTTTGCAACCAATCCAATAATTCAGCCGCGCCAGCAAGTGGAAAAATGCCCGTAAAATAATCTTCATCATGAATCTCTAAGAAACGTTTAGCAGCTGCTTCTTTTTGCTCGCCAAATAGGGCAGTCATACTGCAATCACCTTTACCTGTATGACGGCGAATATCAGAATCAGACATTTGCGCCAAACCGAATTCTTGTAGTGTTTGATTCATGGCACGGACAATGGGCGCAAAGGCATCCACCAATGTGCCATCCATATCCAACAAGACAGCTTGGATGTTATGCCCCATGAAAATCAGGCACGACGCAGTGCATCCATAGCTTCAAGCATCCAGCCACGAATTTGCATGGTGGTTTTGCCTGGTTTTCCATCACCGATGATTTGCTCATTGATACAATAAATCGGCATGACCGCATTGGTTGTGCTACTCATCATGGCTTCTGTTAAACCTGACTCAGTTAGCTTCCAAGGCCGCTCTTCTACGCTTAACCCATGCTCTTTTGCCACGCGAATCGCCATATTACGGGTGATACCACCCAAGACTTGATGATCCAGTGGGTGAGTGACCAAAACACCATCAATGATAGCAAGAATATTGGTCGCGCAGCCTTCTAATACATGAGCTTCTTCATCCAGCCAAAATGCTTCATCGGCATTTTTTAATGCCGCTTCTTGTTTGCCTAAAACACTGGCGAGCAAGGCAATAGATTTAATTTCACAATGTTTCCAGCGAATATCTTGTAGCGTAATGGCTTTAACACCCGATGCTAATTTGGCATCGCTTGGTTTGGGTAAGTTGCGGGAAGTGATAATGAGTGTGGGTGTCAGCTCACCTTGCGGCAAATGTGAGCGAGGAGCCGCACCACGGGTGATTTGGATATATACCATGGCATCTTCAAAAGGGTTACGCTTATAGGTTTCTTGCACCAATGTTGCCATTTCTTCCAAGCTGCATGGCAAAGGAATGCGTACTCCTTCGCATGAGCGTTGCAAACGTTCCAAATGCGGCTGTAAATCCAAGAAAGTACCCGCAAAACAAGCGACTACTTCATAAATACCATCAGCAAATTGAAAACCACGATCTTCAATATGAATAGTAGCATCTTCTAGTGGGGTGAAACGACCGTTCACATAGGCTGTAAGTTGTTGGTTCATGAGTGTTTATTCTCGCTTTCACTATCAGCCTCGTTGGCTTCTTTCTCTTTCCACCACAGACGTAAATCATCCCATTTGCGACCAAACCATGATGCTTCAGGCACATCACGTGCCGCTTGCATAGGAATATGCACCAAAATATTGGCAGGTTTGCTATCATCTTTACCTAACACCGCATCAATGCTGCCAATTTCTTGACCTTTAGTGATGGGGGCATGCATGGGTGAATCATAACGTAGACGAAAGCTTAATTGTTTTTCAAGACCTTTCGGAACAGTTACCCAAACAGGTGCAGCAGGTTTGAGCCATACATGTTCGGATGTGCCGCCGTACACATCAATCTGACGGCGAATATCGCGCTCCATGGGGCGCAACGTTACAAAATTACGAAAACCATGGGTTAGCAGAACTTTTGACTGCTTGGCACGTTGATGATCGGATGTTGTACCAAACACAGCCGATACAAAGCGTGTTTGATCATGCTCGGCTGATGAAACAAGGCAATAACCAGCTTCTTTAGTGTGTCCAGTTTTTAGACCATCAACTTCAGGCATACTCCACAATAGGCGATTGCGATTGGGTTGTTTGCGACCATCATAGGTAAAACTTTTTTCTGAGAATACTCCATAGTCCTCGGGGAAATCACGCCATAAAGCTGCGGCCAATATTGCCATATCCATAGCCGAACTATGATGTCCTTTTGCTGGAAAACCTGTGGCATTCATAAAGTGGCTATGTTTCATGCCCAATTCTTTGGCTTTTTCATTCATGCGCTGTGCAAAGGCTGATTCACTACCTGCCAAATGCTCTGCCATCACAATACAAGCATCATTGCCAGAAAATGTTGCAATGCCATGGATAAGGTCATCCACTTTGGGGTGCATACGTGGCTCTAAAAACATGGTGCTACCACCAATCTTCCAGGCTTTTTTACTTACGTTTAGTTGTTCATCTTTATGCAAACGACCGAGCTTTAAATCTTCAAAAATAAGATAAAGCGTCATCATTTTGGTAAGGCTTGCAGGTGGCAACTCTTCATTGGCATTATGCTCAACCACAACTTGCCCAGAGCGCGCATCAATCAATGCCCATGATTTGGCTTCCAAGGTTGGCGGTGTGGGCCAGTTGGATGCATATGTTGCACAGCTAAATAATACTGTTGTGATAAAAATAATGGTTTTCAGAAAGGTCATGACCAACTCTCCTAGAGCGTGTTTATAAATTGTAAAAAATGGGCTATTTAATCATTTATTTGAAAAAATAGTTTATCTGCTTCAGCAGTCCATTCTATGGATTGGGGTAATGCAGGTTTTTCAATGCGCAAAGTATGCGCGTGCAACATTAAGCGTGCATGATTTTTTCCTTGATAGCGCCTATCCCCCAAAATCGGGCATCCTATGTGTGATAAATGCACACGCAATTGATGGGTGCGTCCTGTATGCGGAATAAGGCGCAATAATGCTGTATTTTCATGTCTTTCAAGCACTTCTACTTCGGTATCACAAGCCCGGCCATTGTCACTGACATGGAAACGACCAAGGCGATCTTTTTTCTTATCAATGGCTAAAGTAATGCGTTGCTTATCCCATTCTGGGGCAGGGGAGACCACGGCTAAATATGATTTCTGTACATGGCTATGCCAAAGTTCTTGCAGCTTTTGCAATTGTTTGGGATTCGATGATAACAACATCAACCCCGATGTATCCTTATCCAAGCGATGTACAGGACGTAAAAATTTGGCTTCTCGCGGTGTCATGCCTAGGTGTTTTGCCAATTCATCTGGAATACAACCCTTGCTGCGATGAAGTGCTTCCTGAGAATATTGACCACTACGTTTATCAATCAAATACAAGGTCCGATGCTGCCACAGCAGTTGATCAGCTGAAAAAGGGATGAGTTTTTCATCATCAATGGTGACCATGCGTAAATGCTCACCACCTTTCAGCATGGTGCCTGCTTTGCGGCAACGTTTTTTATTCACATAAATGCTGCCTTCATCAATAGCGCGGCGAATTCTGCGGCGTGATAAGGGAATATCAGCACTTAATGCTGCCAATGCACTATCAAGACGCATCGCTTCTTTGGCCTGAAATATAAAACGGTAATCTTGCATTATTGAGCCTCTAGTGCGTTTAAAACATCATCATGGCTTGTGCATAAGGTGAGCATATCAAAGCCATGATCAACCGACATAATCAATGAATCTTGCAATGTCGATACAATGCCTGGCCACATATCGCCATAAAGAATCAATGGGCGATCTTTAAGAATATTGATGGCTCGCAAATCCCAGCTCATAGCAAGCTCGGAGAGTGTGCCCAAACCACCTGGTAAGACCAGCCAAGCATCACAATCTTCAATCAAATGCTGCATGCGTGAAAAAAAATCATGGGCACGCACTTCTTCAGAAAAAGTATTATCGGGAGGTGTTGGAAAGCATTCCAAGGTAATACCACGTACATGACCACCGCCAGCGCGAATACCCTGTGAAAAAGCTGCCATCATGCCTTGATGACCACCCGTTAGCCCATCAAAGCCATGTTCGGCGAGTTTCTTGCAAAGCTCTTCAACATCATAAAAGCGCGGGTCATCCTTGGCAATACGCGATGAACCAAAGGCTGTAATACGGCGACGCTGTAAAGTCATGGCTATTCAATCACCACAACAGTGTTGTTATAACCCTGTTTTTGAAGTGATATAATAATACTTTCAGTTTCAGATACCTCATGAAATGGACCAATGCGAACACGATACAAATCAGGCCTGCTTTTATGATGAATACGAATGCTTGGGAAAGTGTCAATAAGCTCTTGGCGTAATTGATTGGCATTGCTACGAGATGAGAAAGCACCCAATTGCACATAAATACCACCATCTTGCGTCGCTGCTGGATAAGACACTGCTCTATTAGAAACTTGTCGGGTGGGCTTGGACAGCGCAGGAGGGTTATTGCGTGTAGAGCTTACATTATTGCCATCCAATGCTTGCACGCGAACATGGGCTGTTCCCTTTTTATCATAGCCAAGCGAGCGGGCGGCGGCATAGGATAAATCAATAATGCGGCTTTTGACAAAAGGTCCGCGATCATTCACGCGCACAACCACTGAGCGTCCATTATCTAAATTGGTCACACGAACCATGGTTGGTAGGGGCAAGGTTTTATGCGCAGCAGACATGGCATGCATATCATAACGTTCACCATTGGCAGTCTTTCTGCCGTGGAACTTCTTGCCATACCAAGATGCAGTTCCTGTTTGGTCATAATTCCTAGCTGACTCTAGGGGATAATACCACTGCCCCATGACCTTATAAGGCTTGCCTCTTTTAACATAACCACCTTTTCCAGAAGGTAGCGATGCTGATGCATGTTTGTGGGATTTGTAAGATGGGTCGGATGCCACATGTGATTTTCCACAACCAGTCAACATCACAGTCATGCCTATAAGACATGCTAAAAAGTATTTTAAGAATGCTTTTTTATGCATGCGTATTACAAGCCTTACAATCCATCAATTCTGCCAACTCAGTGATTGCCATAGCATAATTATATGAGCGATTCCAGCGTGTTATAACATAAAAGTTATAATGCACTAGAGCGATTTCTTTGCCTTTTTTGGTGGTCATTTCAATCAGTGTGACTTTATCATCATCGTGCCAACGTTGATCTAATTTGGGCAATTGATGACGAATATCAGATAATTTCACCCAGCCCTTAAAACCTTTTTTGGCATGCTCGATGAGTTGTTTATAGCTACTTTCTTTGCCCAGCCAATGCGCAACAGGGCGTGAGCCATCCCAGCCATGTTTGTTAAAATAATTGGCAACACTGTTAATAATATCGGCAGAAGAGTGCCAAACATCACGTTTGCCATCACCATCTGCATCGACGGCATAAGCACGGTAAGAGGATGGAATAAACTGCGTCGTACCAAAAGCACCCGCATAAGAGCCTTTAAATTGATTGGGATCTAAGCCTTCTTCTTTGCATAACAGCAATAATTCGCCTAGCTCTCTACGAAAGAATTTTGCCCGACGCGGGTAACCTGTTGCCAAGGTATAAAGTGAGCTAACTACGGGATCATTACCACGATTAGCACCATAGCGCGTTTCCATGCCCAAAATCGCTGCAATAATCTCTTTTTGTACACCATATTTCTTTTCAGAGTCTTTAAAAACATCTGCGTTCTTTTCTAAATAAGCATGACCTTTTGCAGCCAGTCTTGGATGCACGAATAATGGACGATATTGGGCATAACTACGAGATTCATACGGTGCTTTCATGCGTGTAATAATACTTTCATCATAGACAGCATGATTAATCGCTGCGGCAACGTTTGCGCGAGGTAAACCTGTTTCTTTTACCAGCTGATCAATCAGTGTTTGCCGCGTATGATCAGATTGTTGTGCCCAGAGAATGCTAGGTGATGCTGCCAGTGCAGTAATTCCTGCAAGGCTGGCTTTCATCGCAGCACGGCGTGATACAAAAGAGGGTGTATTATTAGACATGGTCGCATGCTAAACATCCTTGAACTTGCTTGAAAGGGTAAAATCTATATAACCCTGTGCAGAGATTTTTTAGTGAGGAAATATGATACCTTGGGAATTGTTGGATAGCAGTAATGTCGTTGGTGAGGCTGAAAAGCTGACTCTTTCTCGCCGTGGTGATGAGTATTCTATCAAAACAGGTTATTCAGAGCTTATGAACAGCCGCATGCATGGTTCTGAGGATGCCTTGGCAGAACTTGGCTGCAAGCATCTAAAAAACAAGCCTAAAGCGCGTGTGCTGATTGGTGGTTTGGGCATGGGCTTTACACTTGCTGAAACGTTAAAACATGTTGGCGATGATGCAGAAGTCATCGTTGCAGAGCTTGTTCCAGCAGTCATTCAATGGAATAAGACATATTTGTCGGCATTGGCAGGGCATCCACTGCAAGATAAACGGGTAAGGGTGCATCAAGGTGATGTGGGGAACTTGATTCGCGCTGAGAAGGGCGGCTTTGATGCCATTCTTTTGGATGTTGATAATGGTCCAGAGGGGCTGACACGTAAAGAAAATGATGCGCTTTATAGTCTTGCAGGATTAAAGGCTGGTTTGGCTGGGTTGCGAGATGGGGGAATCTATGGTGTTTGGTCTACCTTTCCTGATGCTCGTTTTACCAAACGCATGCAGCAAGCAGGTTTTAAAGTTGAAGAAATTCGAGCTAGGGCACATGGCAAACGTGGCAGCAAACATATGATTTGGTTGGGTGAAAGCAGGTAGCCTGTAACCCTTTAAGAATTTGTTATACCTTTATGCTGCCCTCAAGGTATGTGATTGCCTTTCCAGCTATCAAAACACGCTTGCCAAGCAACTCGCATTGAAGCTTCCCTCCTCTTTTGGATAACTGAGCTGCTGATAGTTTGTTTTTACCGAGTTGTTTTGTCCAATATGGTGTTAACTCGCAATGTGCAGAGCCAGTCACTGGGTCTTCGTTAATACCGCATCTTGGCGCAAAGAAGCGACTGACAAAGTCAGTTTTTTCGCCCCGTGCAGTAGCAACAACACCGCGACATTCTAGCTTATTTAATATGCTAAAATCAGGTGATAGCGATACAATATCAGATTCATTTTCATAGACCGCGATATAATCATCCGATTTCCACACTTCGACAGGCTCTTTGCCAAAAGCTTGAATAATTTCAATGGGTGTTTCACATTGAGAGATAGTGGACACTGGAAAATCAAGTTCTATCAAATCATTTCTTTTTGTAACTTTAAGCTCGCCACTCTTTGAGTGAAATACGATTTCATTACCCTGAAATCCTAATGTTTCAAATATAACATGGGCAGTAGCAAGGGTAGCATGACCACATAAATCAACCTCAACCATCGGGGTAAACCATCGAATATGGTAACCATCGCCTTGTTTTATAAAGTATGCAGTTTCAGATAAGTTGTTTTCTTGAGCTATGTCTTGCAATAGGTCATCGGGCAGCCATGCTTCTAAAGGAATTACCGCAGCAGGATTGCCTTGAAATACTTTTTCAGCAAATGCATCAATTTGAAAAATGGATAATTTCACAATATTGTCCTATACATTTTTATCCGACCACACAGCAAACTCATTACCATTTGGATCACAAAAATGAAAACGATGACCACCAGGGAAAGAGAATATTGGTTTTATGACTGAACCACCAGTATGCTCTATTTTTAATTGCGTTTCCTCTAGGTTTTCACTATATAAAACAACAAGAGCACTGCCATTAGACGTTAAAGTCGATAAATCTGATTTGAAAAAACCACCGTTTATACCCGCATCAGAGAAGGCAGTATATTCATCGCCATAATCAACAAAAGACCAACCAAAAGCAGACTCAAAAAATGATTTGGCGACGTTTATATCTTTGGCAGGGAATTCAACATAATTTATTTTCTCATGCTCGCTCATCCGTTTAACTCCTCTTATCTGGCCATGTTTCAAATTTCTTCAACTTCCCATCATGTTCAATATCATACCAAGGAGCTTTCAGGCTAACCCAGATATGATTTGTTGGTCTTACCTTTGGATCATCATCCAAGGTGCCCAAACGAACGATATAGTGCTCTTGTGGGTCTCTATGTGCATAGATTTGGGAACCACAATTGGAGCAGAAATACCTGCGTTTATTGGGAGAAGATTCGTAGGATTTAAGTAACTTTTCGCCTGATAGAATATGGAAGTGTTTGATTGGAACGGCAGAAACAGAGGAAAAGGCTGCGCCATGTGCTTTTCTGCAAGATGTGCAGTGGCAATGCGTTATATCATTCATTTCACCAGATATTGCATATTTGACTTCGCCACACAAACAACTTCCCTTAATCATAAATTACTCCAATTTCTGAACAATATAATAACACCCTAACAAAACGCCTTTAATGATGCTGGTTACAAATTATTTTGAACCATTTCTTTAACTTTATGAGCCTTCATGAAATGGTCTAATTTATGCGTTTGAATCCACCAAGTAGCTGCTTCCATGAGTAATTCTGGATCATCATTTTTGTTTGCAAAGAAAGCATAAAATGACAGTCCCACATTATCACCCTTACTTTCTATTTTTTTATTGCAAACATTGATGATTTTAGCTCTTAATTCTTTTCTCATAACCTTAATATTCTCCGTAATCGAAAGGGATATAATGATCCCATTGATTCAAGCTTCTCTCGATTTTTTGGTTAGCACAGTTTTCCGATGAGATCACCAAATCCCCAAATTACTGTGCCAATCATTGTAATAACAATACCTGAAAATATTTTACCCCCAATCTTCCTGTCTTCTTCGTTAGTGACCATTGTATTACCGTCAGAGTCTCGTTCAGCGAAGCCAAAAGATGAAGCGTTAGCAAGGTAAATACCCTTAACAAATGATGGTGAACTTATTAGAAGTAATCCAGCAATTGTAATGAGCGAACCAAAACGAGAAAACCAATACCAATCTGAGTTGATGATAGATAGAGCAGCACCTAATAAAGCCATTGATAAAGCAAATACTATTACGCCCTTCTTGTTCCCAAGGGATTTTATGTATCGATCAAAATTATGGATGTCATGTTTACTGGTATTCATGTAACTCCTGAAAAAGGGGACGCTTCCCTTTTTATCATTTTATCTCGAAAAATCATTATAAACCATATATTTAACTTCATTTTAGCCCGTTAAAGGGTAGCGTCCCGAATGGCACTTTGCTCTCACAATCTAACCTTATTCGTTAGCAGTATTACTCATAAGTTGCTCACTTCCCCTTCTTCAACTAAAACTTTTTCCATATGAGGAAAAGAAAACTCGCGTAGTGTTGGATTACCTGCTTTTAAATCACTAATTATTTGTGACAGGTTTCTATTTTTAGCATCTTTTCCCACAATATTATTAAAACCTATCACTGCAAACGAATTTGTAGCCCTTTGAGGAGCATCATTTATATATTCAAGGTATTTTCTCAAACTCCCTTTCGGGGCGTAGCCTCCCCATGCCGAACACAAGAGATGAATGGCATTTTTTAATTCGCGGTTTAATGGATGTATTTGTGTTACATCACCTTTTTTTCCTTTACCTCCGCCACCCTGTCTACTTTCGGCTTGAAATGGGTTAAAGAGGGTGATCGGTGTATGACCTGTTAACTGTAGAAATTGATCTCCGCAATCATAACCAACCGAAAAATTTTCAATCTCTTTTGTTTCCTTATGCTCAGCTTCGAACAGGTAATATTTATCCGTAATTGGACCGCAACAACCATTTATTTTTTGTCCCGCAAGTAAGCGAATATATACAATAGGTTTTATATTGTACGAATCAACTATTCTTTTTTTGGCTTCACTACCTCGACAATTTGATAAACTCATGACTTCTCCATGACTGCTAACTAGGTAATACGTGTACTCGATTGTCCATGTATTACCCTCCTATATACGCCCTAAATTTCCTTGTTGTTGGATATTAAGTCTCAAACAAGGACTTATCCCGTCATATTATTGATAGTAACACTGCTAAAAAAGCTTCATGAGGTCAATTTTCACAGTTTAAAGGCTACTTTCTGTATGTGCGATGTGTTTTTGAAGGGGTTCGGGGGACAGTGTTTGGGGGACGCAATACATAATTATTTGATTTTGTGCGGGAAAGTTGCCATTCTAGGGGTATGAGAAAAAGGGGACGCTTCCCTTTTTATCAGAAACAGAAAAAGGGGACGCTTCCCTTTTTATCATTTTATCTCGAAAAATCATTATAAACCATATATTTAACTTCATTTTAGCTCATTAAAGGGTAGCGTCCCCTTTTTTCCTAGACGAGCCCGAAACTTTGGCTTTTTGCACCCTAACAGCAAGCAGCTGATTCAGATTTTACAATTCATCTGCAAGCTCGACCCCAATCAAGCCTTGGCATGGGTTCGCAAACGACCAGCCATGTGT
>Ga0256829_1001210_pt1 | contig 22044 bp, 22 predicted proteins | sample 131447metaG_FD_185979 | JGI IMG/M metagenome (GOLD analysis project Ga0256829, IMG submission 185979) | Hydrothermal vent microbial communities from Lau Basin, Pacific Ocean - 131-447 | ecosystem: Environmental > Aquatic > Marine > Hydrothermal vents | place: Pacific Ocean: Lau Basin | collected...
ACATCTTTTTATTTTTAATTCACTTTAAAGATGCAAGTAAACTAAAACAGTTTTTACTGCTCCCTTTTTGGGTTTATTTGATGATGCTGCCCTTTTCTCTAGCAATTTTTGGTAATTTTAGTCTTTACCATCCGCTTTCAATCATTTGGACATCCCTGTTTACTCTTTTTTATCCATTGGCTATTGTTTTACATGTAAGCGGTTTTGGCAATATTTTAGATACCCCTTTAGAATATCTTTTACATGTAAACACGCATGCTGTACAGATTTTACTTCCAAAAGGCTATTTGATAGTAGAAATTTTACTCTCACTCGTAGCTATTTTTAGTAAAAAAGCCCTCTATCTACTTTTAAGCTATAGCTTTTTTATTTTTATATATTTCATCTATAATGTGGCATAATTTTAACCCGTAAAGAAAAATAATCCATGAAACATAAATCCATAAAAACAGAAACATTAAAATAGCGAATGAACCGTACATTGTCGTATAAGATTTATTTAAAAACACATAATAAATAAAAGCATTTTTGCTCAAACTAAAGATGATAGAGACAATAAAAGAGCTGATAGCAGATGCTTTTGGGCTGATTTTTGCATTGGCAGATATTTGAAAAATCAAAAAGAAAAGCCCCCAAATAATAATATAAGGAATGAGCGGCAATATATTAAGCCCTGATGTAAGAGAATTTGAAGCCATCAGCGTTGCAATATAACCCGTAATGTAAAAAGAGATACCAAGAGCTATAGGTGTCAATGTAAGCAGTGTCCAGTAGGTTGTAATACTTTCCCACAATGTTCTTGATTTCGCATGAAAAATTTTATTTGCAATGTATTCAAAATTTTTAAAAAAAAGCAGCGAAGAGACTAGAATAGCCAAAAATCCAATAGCACCCATTTTTGATGAATTTTGTAAAAAACCATTGATTTGAAACATTACACTCTCAGAATTAACAGGCATAAGATTTGAAAATATAAAACCTTGAATCTTCACGTAATATTCTGAAAAAGAGGGCATAGAAGTTAAAATTGCCATCATTATAAGTAAAAGAGGAATGATGGTAAATATAGTATAAAAACTCAAACTTGCCGCAAAAAGTGTTAATTCTTTGTCAACAAAGGAGCTGAGAAAGAGTTTGCCCTGCTTTAGTATCTCTTTGAGTTTTTCTTGCATAATATTTTAATTTAGTCCCATTTTTGCAGGATTAAGGATGTTATTTGGATCAAAAGCTTTTTTTATTGATTTAAAAAGTTCCATCTCTGCATTGCTAAAAGCCATTTTCATATAAGGTGCTTTTGCCAAACCGATTCCATGCTCACCCGAGAGTGTTCCACCCAAATCAACAGTCGCCTGAAACACTTCTTCTATGGCTTTATAAGCAATTTTTACCTGCTCAGGGTTACTACCATCTACCATAACGTTTGTATGCACATTGCCATCACCTGTATGTCCAAAACATGGAATGTTTACATTGTACTTCTTTGCTATTGCATAAAATTTTTCCAATAATTCCGGTAAAGCTGCACGAGGCACAGTCACATCTTCATTGAGTTTTTTACTCCCATAAATACTGAGTGAAGGTGATGCATTTCGTCTTGCGAACCAAATATCTGCTGCTTCTTTATCATCTTTTGCTACTTTAAAGTCACTACATCCGTTTTCACGAAATACTTTCTCAATTTGTGCAAGTTGAAAATCTAAATCATCTTCAAGGTTTCCATCTACATCTGTTACAAGCAAGGCTCCGGCATCTACTGGCAGACCTTTATGAAAAGTCTCTTCGACCGCACGAATTGTAAGATTGTCCAAAAATTCCATGGCAACAGGTGTTACACCACTTGCCATCGTTTTATAGACCGCTTCCATCGCCGCATTGACAGATGAAAATATCCCCATCGCTGTTTTTGTTAATTTCGGCTTTGGAATAAGCTTGAGTGTGATTTCAGTAAGTACTGCCAAAGTGCCTTCACTCGCTATTAAAATACCGCTGATGTTGTAGCCTGCCACATCTTTAATAGTCCGCTTACCCGCTTTTATAACATCACCATTTGGAAGCACTGCACGCGTAGCCATTACATAATCTTTTGTGATGCCGTATTTTGCAGCACGCATACCGCCAGCATTTTCACTCACATTGCCACCAAGTGTTGAATAATCTTGGCTTGCAGGATCTGGCGGATAAAAAAGCCCTACTTCTTCTACGGCATGCTGTAAGTCCATATTGATAACACCCGGCTGAACGATGGCAACCATATTTTTCATATCTATTTCAAGAATTTTATTCATATGTTTTTCCATAGCGAGGACTATGCCGCCTTTGCTTGGCAATGCTCCACCCGTAAAACCTGAACCGGCACCACGCGGTACAATTACAATTTTATGTTCATTACAATATTTAAGTATTTCACTTATATCTGCTTCATCTCTGGGAAAAATAACCGCATCTGGTTCAAAGTGTTCCCGTGTTGCATCATACGAGTAGGCTAGTAAATGTGCCTTATCACTATAAATATTTTCTTCACCGACAATGTTTTTGAAATATTGTATATGCTGTGCATCTATCATTTTATTTTCCTATAGTAAATTCATCTAGCAAATAATGCAATTTTGGATTGCCATTTTTAATAATTTCATAAAGTTTTTTATTTGTTTTGTTATTTTCAACTAAAAGCTCATAATAATGTGGTGCATAAGAGTCCATTCTACTACTTCCCGCACCCCACCAGTCTGCATCAATCTTTTTAACCCGTGTATAAAAAGGCAAATGTACTTTTGTTTGCTTGAGTTTTGCATCACTAATACTTAAAATTTTAAAGCTTTTTATGTCAATTGTATAGACTTTTTGGTTTAGATAGATAAACAGCAAGCCTACACTACTTGCATTTGCCATGGCTCTAAAATCTGCTTTTTGTGGTGTTGGATGTCCACGAAAAGAGAGCACAGTTGCAAATAAATCGGGGTGTATCCATTGTGTTTTGACACTTCTTGCTATTTTATAATAAATCGTTTCATTGGGTGCAATTAACAAAGAACGAGAATATCCAAAAGCAAGTTCAACGGTATCGCCTACCTGAACCTTCCATTTTCCGTGAGGAAGTGCATCATTTTGCAGAGCATGAAAAGGACTCATTTTAATTGTAGCTGTCTGTGTAGCTTTATCAAAACTCTGCACAACGGCATTTTTAAGTATAGCACTGTGTGCAGGGCTGATTTGGTGTACTATAAAACCACTTACTCCAACATCTATTTTATCTATTTTAATTTTTGCAGTTTCATTATCATTATCAACTGCAACTATGGGTGATTTTATAACAGCGCCAAAAAGTTCAAACGCAAGAATTGTGAGTAAAAATATCTGTTTCATATCTCTTCTTTATTTTTTATGTATGATTATATCCAACAAACCTCAGACTAAGCAAAAATTTGCTAATCTTTGCAAATAATTTTTTACAGGTTTGCTTTAATGATACGATTTTTCATATTTTTATTACTTACAACATCCATTTTTGCAGCAGAAGTTCATCGGTATCGTTGGAACAATGGTGAGTCATATTTAGTTTTTTTACAAAATAATAATCTGCCTGTTCGTAAGCTTTATTATAATCTCGATAAAGATGACCAAAGACTCACAGAAGAGATGCGTACCGGCATTCATTACCAAATATTAACAAGCAAAGACGGTAGTATTAAACAAATTTTATTGCCACTCAATGATGAACTCCAAATTCATATATATAAAAACAAAAATAGCTATAAATTTGAAGCTATTCCCATTATAAGCACCACAAAAGTAGAAGCTTTTCATACAACTATTACAAGTTCACCTATGTACAATATTTTAAAAGAGACAGGCTCGAAAAAACTTGCACAAATTTTTGTTTCAAGCTTTAAACACTCCCTTAACTTTAAAAACGACATCCGAAAAGGCGACGAACTTGTTATGATATATAAACAAAAATACCGTTTGGGAGAAGTTTTTTCTATGCCTACCCTGCAAGTGGCGATGATAGAAATGCGACATAAAAAGCACTTTATTTACCTTAATGATGATGGACGCTACTACGATGAAAATGCCCATGAAGTTGAAGGATTTTTACTCGCACGACCAGTTAGAGGAGGAAGAATATCTTCTTATTTTACCAAAAGAAGATGGCACCCAATTTTACATAAATGGAAAGCCCATTTAGGTGTTGATTATGCGGTTAGACGCGGTACTCCTGTCCATGCAGCAGGTAGAGGCGTTATTGTATGGATAGCAAGAATGGGAACGTATGGTAATCTTATAAAAATTCGTCACGCAGACGGATATGAAACACGTTATGCACATTTAAAATCATTTCGTAGAGGCATGCACCGAGGAAAACATGTTAAAAAAGGGCAAGTGATAGCGTATGTCGGAACAACGGGACGCTCAACCGGTCCGCATCTACATTTTGAACTGAGAAAACGCGGACGTGCCATCAATCCACTCAGAATAGTGCAAGTTACAACCAAAAAGCTCAAAGGAAAAGCGAAAAAAGCCTTTATACGTTTAAAGAAAAATTATAATGAAAGTGTAAATCTTCATCTTAATAATAAAACACACTATAAAAAGCCTCCTCCTTTTGAAAATATGGGCTATATTCATCTTTTAACAGAGAAAAAAAATGGGTAAAATTACCGCAATTAAAGCACTGCAAAATCCAAATTTTGTAAAACCTATAGAAATCCATTACCTGCAAAACGGCATACAAAAAAGATGGGAAGCAGTACTTTCTCATGACAGTGTTGCCATACTGCTCTACCATACACAAAAAAATGCCTTTGTTCTTGTAAAACAATTACGCGTCACAGTGCTCAATAAAAATAAAAACAATGGCTACATGTACGAACTTTGTGCAGGCATAGTAGACAAAGAGTGTTCAATCGAACAAATTGCAAAAGAAGAAATTTTAGAAGAGTGTGGCTACAATGTTCCTGTGCAAAATTTGGAAAAGATAAGTGCTTTTTATACAAGTGTAGGCATATCTGGAACCCATCAGACACTTTATTTTGCTGAAATTGACGAAAATATGAAAGTAAATGAAGGCGGAGGCTTAGAAGAAGAGGAAATTGAAGTTATTGACATCCCTCTGAGTGAAGCAAAAAAATTTATGTTTGATGAGAGTTATCAAAAAACAACTGGAGTTTCTTTGGCTTTTTATTGGTTTTTTGATAATAAGAGGGGTGGTCAACCCCTCAGTTTATAATAGCTTCGTAAAATACCCCACTATTATCATAAAGACAAAAAGTCTTAAAAGCATCATTTGCCCTTTCCTGGTAGCACTCCCGCCCAGCACTGCCCACTAAGCCAAAAATTTGGCAAAAAAAAAGCCCTACTACTTATTAAAAAGTAGCAGGGCTTCAGTAACCACCATCAGGTGACCAAACCTAACAAGGGCAACAAATGCTTTACGAAAGAATTATAACATACATTTCTAAATTATACAAATTCAATAGGATCCATATCTACTTCAGCTAATGGGACCTTGCAGTTTCTCACCGCTTTTATAATGTCCGTACTTTTATTAGAACGAAGCAATATCTCAAATCTGTACTTATTCGCTACTTTTTCAATAGCACACTTTTTGGCACCGACAACTTCCACACCTTTACATGTAAGCAATTTTTCATGCATTTTTCGCATTTCATCTTGTGCCTTTGCTCCGTTTTTATGTGCAAATAAAATGCGGCAAAGCTTTTTATACGGTGGATAAAGTTCTTGTCTAAAAAACTTCTCTTCTTCTAAAAAATCTTCATATTTATTTATATAATTTTTAAAAAACTCTTCATTAAAAGTTTGCACTACTACCTTTGCATCTTGTGATCGACCGCTTCGTCCTGCGACTTGAATCAAAGATGAAAGTGCTTTTTCTCTTGCTCTGTAATCACTCATATTGAGCATATTGTCCATACCAAGTACAACTGCCAAGGTTACCCCGTGATAATCATGCCCCTTACTAAGCATTTGTGTTCCCACAAGTATGTCAATCTCTTTGTCATTAAATCTTTTTAAGGCCTTTTTTAGCTTATTTGCAGTGGTTATGACATCTCGGTCAAATTGTTCTATCTTTGCCTCAGGCAGCATCTCTTTTAAATTAAGAACAGCCTCTGCTGTACCAAGTCTTGAACTTGTTAAATTTGGACTTTTACATTCAGGGCATACCTGAGGAATTGCCTGTGTAAAATTACAATAATGGCATTTCAAAGCATGAGAATGTTGATGCACACTCATTCCAACACTGCAAAAAGCACACTCAATCGTATGTCCGCAATCTTGACAAAGCAAATATTTGAAATTTGCCCGAGTTGGTAAAAAGACAATAGACTGCTCTTTTTTATGAAGTACTTCTTTGAGACTCTCAATAATCAAAGAAGAAAGGCTCTCTGCACTTTTTTCATACATAAAACTTTTTTCTGAGCTAAAATGTCCGCCTTTAAGCCTAAAATGGGGAAATTTCACATAAGAATTAAGTGAAGGAGTAGCACTTCCAAGAACTACATGTAGATTATATAATTTTCCCATATATATGGCTAAATCTCTGGCATTATAACGAGGTCGTGAACCTGATTTATAACTCTCGTCATGTTCTTCATCTACAACGATAAGGCCCAAATCTTCTATGGGTAAAAAAAGTGCTGAACGTGGACCGGCTATAATTTTCGCACTGCCATCATATATTTTTTCTAAGGCAAGTTTTTTCTGTTTTGGGGTGAGTTTTGAATGCCACATTACAAAATCATCGCCAAAATGTTCTTTAAGACGTTTTGACATTTGTGGAGTCAGAGAGATTTCAGGCATTAAAAATATGCTTCTTTTCTCCTTTTGAATCATCTGCTCGAAATATTTCATATATATTTCTGTTTTACCACTGCCTGTATCACCAAAAAGAAGAGCAACTTTATGTTGTTGTAAAAATTCTAATGCCTTTTTTTGTTTTAAGGAAAGCAAAATCTTTGATTCATTTTTTTGGCTTTTATGATGCATAGCCCAGGTTGAAACCTGGATTCCGAAGGTGTTGGCAAGGCTTCCCGGAAGCAAGGTTTTAACCTTGCCCCAAAACGGCATCATTAAAGCAAAGGCATCACCCAAAGAACAGATATAATATGAAGCTATGAATTTAGCCAGTGCAATCTGCTTGTCTGAAAAACAAAATTCACTCTGCTTTATAATTTCATTTGTTTTAAACTCAGGTTGTTTACATGGTGAAAGTACAACGCCTTGCACTTCTCTGTTTCTTACATGTACAGAAACTCGAGTGCCTATAGGTATTTCATAATTTGCATGATAGGTAAAAGGCTCAAGTGGTGAACCTATAATAGATATGAGGTAGTAGTTCAAATATATAATTTCTTAATTATCTATCTCAACAATTTGTTTCGTTCCATATATAATAGTTGCAGCAAAAAGCACTGCAACTATTATAATTGCTATTGTTGCTAAATCCATATTACAAATCCTTTAGTTTTTTAATATTATTATGAATACTCTTTGATATCACAATAAATAAAACAAATAATAAAATAATTAACACTATTGCTGTCCAAAAGAGTACACCTTCATTCCTAGACAAATACAACTTTGAAACACCGGCACCTAATGCCAATATAATCGCGACAACAATATTTAGATAACTTTTCAATGCACCTATATGCTCTTTTATTTCATCTATTTTAGCCATACCTATATTATAACTAAAAACAATTAATTTATCATTTTTTTACAAGTATCGCCTGTGTTTGCGGCGGTTGTATCGCATTTAAAAACGCCTGTTGTACTATTGTAAGTAAATGGAACATTCACGCTATCGGCTTTAAAATTATAGTTTTTTCCTGTACCATCACTTACAGACCAGTGACCATCGGCAGTTCCTTTGGTAATACCATAATTTAAAAGCTTTCTTGTCCCATCACCTGTGAAAAGTGTATCATTATTATCACTTAATTTTGGTATGTAAGTATTTATGCCTTTTATAAGCTGACTTTGTCTCTCAGAAAGTATAGCAGAACGAATAGCCATAACATCTGAACGCCCTTTTGCGACATCAGCCAAATTTTTCGTTGTAGCAAATTTCGGCAAAGCAATAGCCGATAAAATCCCTAAGATGACAATAACAAACATTAATTCAATCATAGTAAAAGCGTTTTTTGATTTTCGCATTAAAATTTCCTTATATATCTATTTAATATAGTAGCATTTTTTTAATTATTTAAGTTTAAGATTTATTGTTTTTTAAAAGATTATAGTTGATGTATACATTCCCAAGCAGGAACTTGGGAAAGAGAAAAGGATTATATCTTACTGAACAGCTCCAGCCGTAGTAGTACTTAAAGTCCATTTTGGGGCTGTAGTCGCATTCCCATCTGTAAAGTTAATACCTTTAGAGGCACCTTTACCTGCTGCCACTGTAAAACTACAATCACCATTATCAGTTAATTCTGATGGCATTGTGTCTACATATGTAGCCACTAGAGTAGCACAATCTGCAGAAATATTTCCATCATTCCCATCTGCTAACGATTTTGCCCACACAGACGGTCCCACAGTCCTATCTAAAGTTCCAACAAATGCTTTTACCTTTGCATCATGTGCCTGATTTGAAACCCCAATAAACTTTGGCAGTGCAACTGCCGACAAAATACCTAAAATAACGATAACGAAAATTAATTCGATCATTGTAAAACCAGCTCTTTTCATAAGAACTCCTTATTTATATAAAATTGGATTACACTAGTAATCTTAAGAGTCATTATGAGCCAATTTTCATTAAAGTTTGCTTAAAGCAAGTAGCCGATTTATTTGGAATAAAAGTTGCTTATTTATTTCTACATGTAAATAAGGAGCCTTTTATGAGTATAGAAATATCTAAAACACATGCACTTTTAGCACGGGCTATGGATTATCGTGCCCAGCGTCAAGATATGATTTCATCCAATATTGCTAATGCCGATACACCTTATTATAAACCAAGAGACATACGTTTTGAAGATGCACTCATTGCCAAAGAAAAAGAACTCTACAAAGATAATTCGCACCAATTGCAAATGGCAGTTACTAATGAGAAAGATTTACAGCCAAAGAGTGAAACATCATCACTCAAACCAACACTCTATTTTAGAGATGGACATATGGCTCGTAATGATGGAAACTCTGTTGACATAGATGTAGAAACAACAGAAATGAGTAAAAACTCCATTATGTTTAATGCTATTGTTATGGCAGCAAAAAAAGATACTGGCATCTTTAAAAGCGTTATTGATGCATCATCAAAACTAAGCTAAGGAAAACAACTTGAGTAATTTTTTAAGCAGCTTTGACATTAGTGGTTATGGGCTCTCAGCACAAAGAGTCCGTGTCAATACAATTTCAAGCAATATAGCCAATGCACAAACAACTAGAACAGATGAAGGCGGGCCTTACCGTAGAAGAGAAGTTGTTTTTAAAGCAATCAACTTTAATGATATTTACAATAAAGAACTTGGTAAAGATACACAAAGTGCATCTTATGAAGACCCTTTAAATGAAGGACAATTTGGAGAAAAGGTAAATCCTGCTATAATGAGTGTAGTAGTTGACAAAGTTGTAAGAGATGACAGCAAGCCTCTTATGAAATTTGAACCAAACAACCCTGATGCAGATGCAAACGGCTATGTGGCATACCCAAATATTAATCCTGTGGTGGAAATGTCCGATTTAGTAGAAGCAACACGCTCTTACCAAGCAAACGTAGCGGCATTTCAAAGTGCAAAAGATATGGCAAATTCTGCTATATCACTTTTACAATAAAGATGGAGATGTAGATTATGAGTACAATTATTAATAACATAGCTACCCCGTCCACAGCTGACCTTTTAAAACAAAAAGGGGCTGTAGAAAAAGGTGGTGGTGGTGAAGCATTTGCCGAACATTTAAAATCAGCTCTCAATGAAGTCAATGCGACTCAAAAAGAGAGTGAAAAGGCTGTCGCTGATTTAGCAACAGGGCAGGTAAAAGATTTGCACCAAGCAGCCCTTGCCATAGGCAAAGCTGAACTAAGTATGAAACTTATGTTAGAGATTAGAAACAAAGCATTAAGTGCATATAAAGAGATTGGCAGAACGCAACTGTAGTTAATGGTAAACCGCAACAAAAGTAAAAAGATTCTCCTTCTTTACGTACTCATTTCTCTCGCTTTTTTGGTCTTTTTAAGTGTCATGCTTCTTATGGCAACAAAAGCACGAAATATGCCTTCTTTATATACCGTAGAGAGTTCAAAAGCCCAAAGAGGAAGCATTATAAGTGCAGACGGCTTTCATATAGCAACAAGCAAAAAACTTTACAAAGCCATTGTTGATACCAGATATATAGACCCCAATAAAAAAGAACTTTTTGTTAAACTCTTTAGCATATACTCCGGCATAAAAGAAAAAGCAGTACGAAATAGACTCGCAAAACGCAAGGGTATTGTCGTTTTAAGTTATAACGTTCCTCAAATTCAGGCACACTATTTAAAAACACTTGCCCGTGAGCTTCGCCGATTTAAAGTATTTTTAGAGTTAAAAAACCCCAGAACGGGTCTGCTCTCAGTACATGGATTAAGCATTATAGAAAGTGGTGAGAGCCGCGAATATCCTTATGGTACACTTTTAACCCCCATTATAGGCTATCCGCATAAAATAGAAGAAGACGGCTACACTTCCATCAAAGGCGTTAAAGGGCTTGAAAAAAGATTTGATGATGCACTCTCACCAAGACAAGACGGATACAGCAGAGGAAAACGCGATGTCAACAGCTACATCATTTTAAATAAAGATAGTTTTACCAAACCAAAAATGAATGGTCTTGATATTAAACTCACCATCCCCGTTTCTTTTCAAATCAGAATAGAAAAAATGCTCGATGCTATGAAAAAAGAGCTGCAGGCAAAAGAAGTTATGATAGCCATTATGAACTCGCAAAAAGGGGATATATATGCCCTTGCCAGTTCTAACCGCTACCTTCCAAAAGCGATTAAGAGGAGTGATTATCCATCTTTAAATAGCAATATGATAGAGTATAGCTTTGAACCGGGAAGTGTTTTAAAACCCATCACCTTTTCGCTGCTACTAGAACACAAACTGGTGAATCCTTATGATTTGGTCAATGGACATAATGGACGTTTTAGAATGGGTAGAAAAGTCATCACGGATGAGCATAAATTTGACTGGCTTTCAGCTGAGAATGTCATCGTTTACTCTTCAAATATCGGAATGGCACAACTTGCACAAAGGCTTTCAGGATATGAATTTCATAAAGGTTTAAAAAGTTTTGGTTTTTCTACAAAATCAACACCTGATTTAATTTATGAAAAAACAGGTTCTATTCCAAGTGCTAAAAGACTTGAAAATCAAATTTATAAAGCGACCTGTGCCTATGGTTATGGTATACGTGCAAACCTTATGCAGCTGCTTCGTGCGTATTCTGCATTTAACAACAATGGACGTATGGTACGACCTAAACTAGTGCAAAGTTTTATTGATGAACATGGAAATATTAAAAAAATAGCTTATGAAAAACAGGTTCAGGTCATAAAGAGTGCAACAGCACAAAGAATGCATAAAATTTTAATCAAAACGGTCAATGAAGGAACGGGGAAAAAGGCTATTACAAAAGGCTTGGAAATTGGCGGAAAAACCGGAACAGCACATATAGTTGAAAAAGGGAAATACGTACGAAAATATAACACTGCTTTTATGGGATTTGCCAATGACAAGAAGCATAAATACAGTATAGGTGTTGTCGTTATTCAGCCTAAAAAAAGCCAATATGCTTCACAAACGGCTGTACCTGTTTTTAAAAAAGCGGTTGATATTATGGTTGATGAGGGCTATTTACAACCAAATATTGTCAAGTAATCTTGTTTTGCCAACCAGTGCTTCCACCAAAATAATCGTATTGCCAAGCTCAATTTCTTCTATCATCTCAAAATTACGGTTAAGTATTTCTATATATTCAATAGATAAAGGTGCTAAAACTTCAAACATTGCTTTTTTAATCTCTTGGGTCTTTAAAATATTTTTACCAATAAGCTGTGATGCCGTATACAAAGATTTGGGAATTTTAAGAGCCTCTTGTCTCTCTTTTTCGCTTAAATAAACATTTCTACTACTAAGTGCCAAACCATCACTATCACGGACTATATCAACAGGAACAATGCTGACATTCATAAAAAATTGTTTTACCATAAGAGAAATAAGATGCAACTGCTGTGCATCTTTCTTTCCAAAATAGGCTTTATCCGCAGAAACAATATTTAAAAGCTTCATAACAACCGTTAAAACACCGCTAAAATGCCCCGGTCGTGTGGCTCCTTCTAAAATATACCCGCGAACATCAGGTGCACAGACTTTCACTTCATCATATGAGTAAATATCATCAGCTTTTGGAAAGAACAAAACATCAACACCGCACAATTGACATATTTTTTTATCGGCTTCATCTTTACGGGGGTATTTGTCTAAATCTTCATCTGCTAAAAACTGTGTCGGGTTTACAAATATGGAAACAACAACAATTTCATTCTCTTTTTTAGCATTTTTTATAAGTTCAATATGCCCTTCATGTAATGCTCCCATAGTCGGCACAAAACCAACACTTTTATGTATCTTTTGTAAATATTTTTTTAATTCAAAAGGATCTGAAATAATCTTCATTTTAAGCCCTGCTATAATATAATTGCAATTATACCAAAAAGCGGTAGGTGGTGAACTATGGACAATTATGAATACACAGAACTTTTAAAAAATATTGCTATAAAAATGAAAAATATTACCGGTGTTGTTGAACCTGAGAAATTAGGTGCAAGACTTCAAGAGATTCAGGAACTTGAAAATAATCAAGATTTTTGGAATGATGCAGATAATGCGGCAAAAATACAAAAAGAAAAAACACAATTACAAAGAAAACTTGAGAAATATAATGTTGCAAAAGATGCTGTTGAAGATGCACAAGAACTCTATGAAATGGCAAAAGAAGAAGATGACAGTGAATCGCTTGAAACTCTCTATGAAGATGCCCCCACTTTAGAGGGACAAATACGTGCTATGGAGATTGAAGTCCTACTCAGCGGCGAAACTGATGCCAACAATGCCATAGTTTCTATTCATCCAGGAGCAGGAGGAACGGAGTCTCAAGACTGGGCAGAGATGCTGCTGCGTATGTATAAACGCTGGGCTGAGAGACGTGGTTTTAAAGTCGAAGTTTTGGATTATCAAACCGGAGAAGAAGCGGGAATCAAAGACGTTTCAGTCCTCATAAAAGGAGAAAATGCCTATGGATACCTCAAAGTTGAAAACGGTATTCACAGACTTGTACGCATCTCTCCATTTGATTCTAATGCCAAACGTCATACTTCTTTTGCTTCGGTTATGGTCTCACCTGAAATAGATGACGATATAGATATAACAATAGAAGACAAAGATATACGCGTTGATACCTATCGTTCAAGTGGAGCCGGCGGACAGCATGTCAATAAAACAGAATCTGCAATCAGGTTAACGCATATACAAACAGGCGTAGTCGTACAGTGCCAAAATGACAGAAGTCAACACAAGAACAAAGCAACTGCTATGAAAATGCTCAAATCACGTCTTTATGAGCTTGAACTCGAAGAACAAAAAGCAAAAGAAGCAGGTATTTCCAAAAGCGAAATCGGTTGGGGACATCAAATACGTTCTTACGTTATGCAACCCTATCAACAGGTAAAAGATACAAGAAGTAATGAAGCCTATTCTAATGTTTCGGCTATTTTAGACGGAGACATCGATGCTATGATAGAGGGTGTTTTAATAGCACTAAACCGTTCTTAATCGTTCTCTTTTTTTAAAAAGCTGTAGGCCAAAAATAAAACGCCAAAAATCATTGCAAAAATAGTCAAATACTCCAACTGTTTTTGTTGTTTACTTGCAAGAGACTTTGAAAAATGAGACATATTGGGCTTTGTTGTCTTAGTACTCTTTTTATGTCCTGAGATACTTGCTTCCATACGTGCAACATTTGCAGCTGCAATATCATTTGCACTCACGGCTACAGTTTTTGGCATCGCCCAAAAATGAACTACAAACCCAAGTATCAGAAGAAATGCCCCAATTGAACGCAGTATTACTATTTTATATTTAAAAAAAAATTCCATATCCCTCTTCTTTTGCTTTTTATAAAGCAAATTATGTCAAAATCATGATATGAATCTACTTAAAGAATTTTTGCTTGATGATACGTGCTCTTATCTTGAGAATAAAAAACAAACAACTCATTATAAAATTATAGAAAACTGTTCTGCCGGTTCATGTCAAAACCTTATTGAACGTGGTTACAGACGTTTTGGAAAAATGTATTTTAGACCTATTTGTGCTACATGTACAGAGTGTCAAAGCATTAAAATTGATGTCAATAATTACATATTTACCAAATCGGCAAAAAGAGTGATGAAAAAAGCAAAAAATCTTCGAACCCATATACAAATCCCTACAATGACGCAAGAACATCTTGATTTATTTGATAAATATCATCAATTTATGCACGAGAAAAAAAGTTGGAACTATACAAAAACTACAGCTGAGCACTACTTCAATTCATTTGTAACAGGGCATGAAGATTTTGGATATGAAGTATTGTATTATGATGAAGAGCGGCTAATAGCCGTAGATTTAATAGATATTTTAGAAGATGGAGTATCCTCAATCTACTTTTATTATGATCCGGATTATGCCAACTACTCTTTAGGGCGACTTTCACTTTATCATCAAATTAAATTTGCAAAAAGTTCAAAGAAAGCATGGATTTATTTAGGCTATTATGTGCAAGAGTGCCCTTCTTTGTCATACAAAGCACAATACAAACCTTATGTTACACTAGAAGGAAGGCCACATGAGCATGAAACCTTTAAATGGTGTTAGAAAGCTCTTTTTTTTGCTCTTGTCTAATTTCTAATTTCTTCTTTTGCAGTTCATCATCAAGTTTTTTCTCCAATTTTTCTTGTTGGAGTTTATCATTTTTTCTAATGCGTTTAATTTTTTCTATTTCACGCAATTTTTTTGCATTCATAAGACTTTTTCTATACTCTTTTTTTGCTCGTAACTTTTTATCATCATCTAAATACTTTTGAACTAAACCTTCTGGATTAATCTCATTTGAGTGAGAAAAATAATAGTTAATGATTGCATTTTTATTTTTTTTCTCATCTATTAATCCCGTATTTATAATCTCTGAAAAAAGTTTTGAATTTTGATTTTCTATAGCTAACTCTAAATTTCTTTGTGCAGAACGTACAAAAAAATCATTTGTTTGAGAGAAATCTCTAAGTTTATTTAAATACTTCATTTTATCATGATTAACTCTTTCATCAAGAGCAAATCCATCTTTTTTTATCTTTTTAACACTTGCTACATAGTCCTGCAATTTTTTTTGATATACATCATAGGCATCAATTTTTTCAAGTTTTTCGATTTTGTTTACATTGTTGTAAATCACATCTCCCAAGGCTGAAAAAGCTTTTGGATTTTGTGCATAAAGAACAATGCTTAACGTTATAAGAACAAATATTTTATTCATTTTAATACCTAATATAAATTTCTATAATTATAACAAATTTTTGATTTTTTATTGAGAAAGAATGCACTCTCATAATTGAGAGTGCATAAGGAGTAAAAATTTGTAACGAGTTTATTAACCGTTACGTTTTTTCTGAATCTCTTCAGATACATTTCTTGGAACTTCTTCATAATGATCAAATTCCATAGCGTATGTAGCACGCCCTTGAGTTGCTGAACGAAGGTCAGTTGAGTAACCAAACATTTCAGATAATGGAACAAATGCATCAACAATTTTGTTTCCAGCACGGTCACCCATGTTGTTAACTTGTCCACGACGACGGTTAAGGTCACCGATAACATCACCCATATAATCTTCAGGAACTTCAACTTCAACTTTCATCATTGGCTCTAAGATAGATGGATGTGCTTTACGACATGCTTCTTTGAAACCCATAGACGCAGCAAGTTTAAATGCCATTTCATTTGAATCCACATCATGGTAAGAACCATCATATAATGTAACATCAATATCTTCCATCGGATAGCCTGCAAGAACACCATTTGACATAGATTCTTCACAACCTTTCTCAACTGCAGGAATATATTCTCTTGGAACAGATCCACCTTTGATTTCATTATGGAAAACGAATCCTGTATCTGGTTCGCCTGGCTTCACTTTTAAGAATACATGACCATACTGACCACGACCACCAGATTGTTTAGCATATTTGTACTCTTGATCAACAGCATCTTTGATAGACTCACGGTAAGAAACCTGAGGAGCACCAACTTCAGCATCAACACTAAATTCACGCTTCATTCTGTCTACAAGAATTTCAAGGTGTAGCTCACCCATACCTGAAATAATAGTCTGACCAGTTTCTTCATCAGTATGTACTCTAAATGATGGATCTTCCGCTGCAAGTTTTCCTAAAGCAATACCCATTTTTTCCTGATCAGCCTTAGTTTTTGGCTCAACAGCAACAGAAATAACTGGCTCTGGGAAATCCATACGTTCAAGTACAACTTTTTCTTCACCAGTACATAAAGTATCGCCAGTAGTAGTTGATTTAAGACCAACAACAGCACCAATTTCACCTGCATAAATCTCTTTAACTTCTTCACGCTTAATCGCATGCATTTTCACGATACGGCCAATACGTTCTTTTTTGTCTTTTGTAGAGTTATGAACGAATGAACCGGCTTCAAGCGAACCGCGGTATACACGAATAAATGTAAGAACACCAACAAATGGGTCAGTCATGATTTTAAATGCAAGTGCAGCAAAATCGCCATCATCAGTTGAAGGAACTTCTACTTCTACTTCTTCATCATCCATTAAAGTACCCATAATAGCAGGTGACTCAATTGGAGATGGTAAATAATCAACAACAGCGTCAAGTAATGTCTGAACACCTTTGTTTTTAAATGCAGTACCCGGAGTCATAGGAACAACAGCCATACCGATTGTTGCAGATTTAATTGCCGCTTTAATCTCTTCTTGTGAAATTTCTTCACCTTCTAAGAATTTTTCAGCAAAATCATCATTTCCATCAACTTCAGAAAGAGTCTCGAGCATTTTTTCTCTATACTCATCAGAAATTTCTTGTAGTTCTGGACGAATGTCTTGTATATGGTAGTTAGAACCCATTGCAGCATCTTCATCCCATACAATTTCTTTCATTTGTACTAAGTCAACTACACCTTCGAATTTGTCTTCAGCACCGATAGGTAACTGAAAAGGCATTGGATTCCCTTTAAGACGTTCTTTAATCTGTTTTTCAACTTCATAAAAATCTGCACCGGTTCTATCCATTTTATTAACAAAAACAATAGATGGAACTTTATAACGGTTACGTTGTCTCCAAACTGTTTCTGATTGCGGTTGTACACCACCAACAGCACAGAAAACTGAAACAGCACCATCAAGTACACGCATTGAACGCTCAACTTCAATAGTAAAGTCAACGTGGCCCGGAGTATCGATAATATTTATCTGTTTTCCTTGCCATTCACAAGTTGTCGCAGCAGAAGTAATTGTAATACCACGCTCTTGCTCTTGTTCCATCCAGTCCATAGTAGCAGCACCATCATGAACCTCACCAATTTTATGCTCAACACCAGTATAGAAAAGAATTCTTTCTGTTGTTGTTGTTTTACCTGCATCAATGTGAGCAGCAATACCGATGTTTCTTACATCTTCTAGTTTGTGACTTCTTGCCATATTAGTTTCCTATTACCATCTATAATGAGCAAATGCTTTATTCGCTTCTGCCATTCTATATGTATCTTCTTTTTTCTTAAATGCACTACCTTTATCGGATGATGCGTCCATGAACTCATTTGCTAATCTCTCAGCCATAGTTCTTTCGTTTCTACTTCGAGCAGCATCAACTAACCATCTAATAGCAAGAGATTGTTGACGCACTGGGCGTACTTCTACTGGAACTTGATAAGTAGCACCACCAACACGGCGACTTTTAACCTCTATAATAGGTTTAATATTCTCAATAGCTTCATTAAATGTATCTATTCCTGATTTTTCTCCACGAGAGCCAATGATATCCATTGCACTGTAGATAATTTTTTCAGCTGTAGATTTCTTACCATCTAACATGATTTTATTTATAAATTTCGTTAAAATTTTGCTTCCATAAACTGGATCTGGCATAATTTCACGAACGGGAGCTTTTCTTCTTCTCATTTGTAATTTTCCTTACTTCAATTTGTATTCTTCAAATTTACTCAAAATTAACTACTTAAAGTTAATCCTGTAGCTATTGAATTTAAATATTAAAAAAATAATCTAAAATTATTTTTTAGGACGCTTAGTACCATATTTTGATCTAGCAACAGTACGATTAGCAACACCAGCAGTATCTAAAGCACCACGAACGATGTGATATTTTACACCAGGTAAATCTTTAATACGACCACCACGTACAAGTACGATAGAGTGTTCTTGAAGGTTATGACCCTCACCACCGATATATGAAATTACTTCAAAACCAGATGTTAATCTAACTTTTGCAACTTTTCTTAAAGCCGAGTTAGGTTTTTTTGGTGTAGTTGTGTAAACACGTGTACATACACCACGACGCTGTGGACATGAGTTAAGAGCTGGTGATTTTGATTTTTTAATCACACGTTTACGCTCTTTACGAATCAGTTGATTGATTGTAGGCATACAATTCCTTTTTTCTTAAATTTTCCAGTAGAATAAAACTCACTAAAAAATTTAGAGAGTTATAGACACGAAATAATACAGAAATTATAATTAAAGTTAGCTTATTTTAAGATTTAATTAAAGTAGAGTTTAGCTTAGTGTGCAGATTCAGTGATGAGAATAAGGAATTACCCTTATTCTTCTTCACTTACAAATTCTAGTTCTTGGTCTTTATACAGACCAGTTCCAACAGGAATAGTACGACCAATAATAACGTTTTCTTTCAAGTTTTCAAGATTGTCAACTTTTGCCGAAACAGCAGCTTCTGTCAATACTTTTGTAGTATCTTGGAATGACGCCGCTGAAATAATAGAGTCAGCTGAAACCGCAGCACGAGTAATACCAACCAAAAATGGTTCTGCAATCGCAGGACGACCGCCAAGACGAATGATTTTTTCATTTTCTTGAGCAAATTTCACTTTAGAAATTAAATCACCTTCTATAAATTTCGTATCACCTGATTTAACAATTTTAATCTGACGAAGCATTTGAGTGAAAATAACTTCAATATGCTTATCAGAGATATTAACCCCTTGAGAACGATATACTTGTTGAACTTCAGATACAAGGTAATTATAAAGTGCTTTTACTCCCATAATACGTAAAAGCTCATGTGATGATAAAATACCTGTTGTCAATCGCTCACCAGCGTGTACAAAATCATTTGGATTTACAACACTCTCATGTGATTTGTCTACAAAATACTCTTTGACAATACCATTTTCTGCATTGCTTACAATAATTCTTACTTTTCCACGAAGCGGTTTACCAAAACTAACAACACCATCTATTTCAGAAATAAGTGCTGTTGCTTTAGGACGACGACCTTCAAAAAGTTCAGAGACACGAGGAAGACCCCCAGTAATATCTGATGATTTTTGCAATGCTTTTGGTGTTTTAGCTAAAATATCAGCAACTTTCACTTCTGCTCCATCAGCAACGTATACAGATGATTTTGGCTCAACTGCGTAACGCAAAAGTTCACCATTCTCTGTTGCAAGCACAATAGCAGGTTTATATTCTGAAGAGATATGATCATTAATCATTAAACGTGTTTTACCAGTCAATTCATCAAGCTGTTCACTTGCAGTCGTTCCGACAATAATGTCTTCATATTTCACAACACCGTTTGCTTCAGAAATAATTGGATTAGAATATGGATCCCATTCAGCAATAACAACTGATTCATCAGATGAAGGTTTAGCTATAATAGTATCTCTATCAACACTTTCATTGTCATCTGTAACAATCACTGAACCACGTGCGATATAGTGACGAACACCTTCACGGTTGTTTTCATCAATAACTGCTGCAAAAAGACCTTTTTCAACAACTTCATAACCAGATTTTAGTCCTTCAAATCTCTCAAGGTAATCACCTTTAAGTAAGAAGTACTTCACAGTACCCTTTTCTTTAGCTATAAGTTTCTTTGTTACTGGGGCACCATCATCAACCATAAGTTCTGATGCATACGGAATACGACTTGGTACATTCCATCCGTCTTTAATCGTTTCGACAATAGAGTCAAGTGCTTCTACATGCTCTCCATTTTTATGAGGGAAATAATATTTTCCTTCAATTTGTCCACTTACACCTGCAAGTTCATTTGGTTTTGCAATTTCTAGTTTACGGAGTGAATAACGTACAGTTTCAGTATCTGATTTTATACTAATGATAACTTCATCATGAATAGTCTGTACTTCAACAGTACCTGCAAATGGTGCTTTAATTTTTGGTTCAACCAATAAAACACCAGCGTTACGACGGTTTGCAACAATGTTTTTACCCTCTTTATTCTTATATGTTTTAAGATTATAGTAACGGATAAAACCTTCTTTTTCAGCAATAACTTGGCGTTCTTGTGCTGTAGAAGATGCTGTTCCTCCAACGTGGAATGTTCTAAGAGTCAGCTGTGTTCCCGGCTCACCAATTGATTGTGCTGCAACAATACCAACAGCTTCACCAGCTCTAACAATATGACCGGTTGCAAGGTTTACACCGTAGCATAAGGCACAAATTCCTTCTTTACTTTTACATGTAGTCGGTGTTCTAATAACAGCTGTCTTAATACCTGCTTCAGCAATCACTTTTGCTGAAACTTCATCAAGGAGTGTGCCCTCTGCATATAATATTTCATTTGAAATAGGATCAATTATATCATCAGATAAAACACGACCATTAAGTCTATCTTCTAAAGATTCAATTAATGTATTGTGATCTTGAATATCAGAAATTTCAATCCCTTCATGTGTATGACAATCATGCTCAACAATTTTCACGTTTTGTGAAACATCCACAAGTTTACGTGTCAAATAACCCGCATTTGCAGTTTTAAGTGCTGTATCGGCAAGACCTTTTCTAGCACCGTGAGTTGAAATAAAGTACTCAATTACATTCAGACCCTCTTTAAAGTTAGAAATAATCGGTGTTTCAATAATATCACCAGATGGTTTAGCCATCAAACCACGCATACCTGCAAGCTGACGAATTTGTGCAGCAGAACCACGCGCACCTGAATCTGCCATCATATAAATTGAATTAAATCCATCTTTATCGTTTTGAACAAGTTGCATCATTTCTGCTGCAAGTGTATTATTTGTATCTGTCCAAACATCAATAATTTTATTATATCTTTCTTGTTCCGTTAAAAGTCCAGCTTCAAATTGCTTTTGAATTTCAATAACTCTTGTTTTACTCTCAAGAATTTTTGCAGGTTTCATATCAGGGACACGAATATCATCGGCAGAAATTGATACACCGGCCTCTGTTGCATGTTTATATCCTAAATCTTTTAAACGGTCAAGAAATGCAGCAGTAACACCGATACCACCAATTTTTTGTACATAATCAACTATTTCATTAATAGCTTTTTTCTTCATAATTTTATTCCATAATTCAATAGGAACAAATTCAGGAAGAATATCTTTAATTAAAAGACGCCCTGCAGTTGTATGAATAATGCGACCATCAACACGAGTTCTTACTTTTGCATGTAAATCAAGTGCATTATGTTCTAGTGCAATTCTAATTTCATCAACATTAGCAAATAGTTTGTTAGAGCCTTTCACCCCATTTTTTTCTAAAGAAATATAGTAAAGACCAAGGACCATATCTTGAGAAGGCGTAGCAATTGCTTTTCCTGATGCAGGAAGCATAATATTCATAGATGCAAGCATAAGTACTTTACATTCAGCAATAGCAGCTGAACCAAGTGGTACGTGAACCGCCATTTGATCCCCATCGAAATCGGCA
>Ga0256829_1001211_pt1 | contig 22026 bp, 16 predicted proteins | sample 131447metaG_FD_185979 | JGI IMG/M metagenome (GOLD analysis project Ga0256829, IMG submission 185979) | Hydrothermal vent microbial communities from Lau Basin, Pacific Ocean - 131-447 | ecosystem: Environmental > Aquatic > Marine > Hydrothermal vents | place: Pacific Ocean: Lau Basin | collected...
GCTGGCTGGTCACAACTGAAAACGATGCTGGAATATAAATGCGCTCACGCAGGCATCGTCTTCAAGGTCGTTCGCGAAACCAACACCACCCGCGCCTGTTCGTCGTGCGGCTCGCTTAGCGGGCCGCCGGGCGTCAACGGGTTGCGAGTAAGGGGCTGGGAGTGCGTGGAGTGTGGTGTACTCCACGACCGGGACGTGAATGCGGCCCGGAATATCCTCAGTCTCGGGGCAGGACGTTGCCCTCAAGAAGTTGGAATCCCCGTCCTTTAGGCGGGGAGGACGTCAAGTCTCTGCCACCTTTGTCGTACTAGCATGTTACATTACGCTCAAACGCCGACAACGCCCAGCGTTGCTGCATTGCAACAGCAATTGACATAAAAAGAGAGTGCCTATGTCTACGACGAGTAAACGCCCCCTGTACATTCCTTACGCCGGTCCTTCGCTGCTTGAAATGCCGCTATTGAACAAAGGCAGCGCGTTTACTCAGGAGGAGCGGCTAGCGTTTAACCTGATAGGCTTGTTGCCACAAAAAGTCGAAACCATTGATGATCAGCTTGAGCGTGTTTACCGCCAGTACCAGCAGTGCCATAGCGATTTAGAGCGCCATATTCACCTTCGTGCCATTCAGGATGACAACGAAACGCTCTATTTCCGTCTTGTCTCTGAGCATCTGGAAGAGATGCTGCCGATTATCTACACGCCGACGGTTGGCCAGGCGTGCCAGGAGTTCTCCAATATCTACCGCAATCACCGGGGGTTGTTTATCAGCTACCCGGACCGCGAGCATATGGACGATATCCTGCGTAGCGCCACCAAAGATAACGTGAAAGTGATCGTGGTGACCGATGGCGAGCGGATTCTCGGCCTTGGTGACCAGGGTATCGGTGGCATGGGCATTCCTATCGGTAAGCTGGCGCTCTACACCGCTTGCGGCGGGATTAGCCCAGCCTATACGCTGCCGATCATGATCGACGTAGGCACCAATAACCAAGCGCTGCTGGATGACCCGATGTACATGGGCTGGCGCCATGAACGGGTAGGCCAGGAAGAGTACGATGCTTTTATGGCGGAGTTTATTGCTGCCGTGAAGCGCCGCTGGCCGAATGTGCTGCTGCAGTTTGAAGATTTTGCCCAGGCTAACGCCGTGCCGCTGTTGGAGCGCTACCGTAACGAACTGTGCTGCTTCAACGATGACGTGCAGGGCACGGCCTCTGTGGTGGTAGGTACGCTGATGGCGGCCTGCCAGGCCCGCGAAGAAACCATTGCCCAGCAGCGCGTGGTGTTTGTTGGCGGTGGCTCTGCCGGTTGCGGTATTGCCGAGCAGGTCGTGGTCGCCATGGAGGCGGAAGGCCTGACCGAAGCGGAAGCGCGGGCGCGCATCTTTATCGTCGACCGTGACGGTTTGATGACCACGGATCAAACGTGGCAGCGGGATTTCCAGCGCCGTTTGGCCCATGACTCTTCGCTAGTGGCGGAGTGGAACGGCCAGGGCTTGGAAGAGACCATTGCCCAAATCAAACCGACGATCTTGATTGGCGTATGTGGCCAGCGCGGTATCTTCACCGAGCAGGTGGTACGTACCATGCACGCAGGCTGCGAACATCCGGTGATTATGCCGCTCTCGAACCCGACCTCCCAGGCGGAAGCGGTGCCAGAGGATGTGATTCGTTGGACCGATGGCCAAGCGCTGGTAGCCACCGGTAGCCCGTTCGCACCGGTGGTCTATAACGGCCGCACCTATCCGATTGCCCAGTGCAACAACGCCTACATCTTCCCAGGCATCGGTTTAGGTGTGATTGCGGCCAACGCCAACCGCGTGACCGATGAGATGCTGATGAGCGCCTCGCGGGCGCTGGCCCGCGAAGCGCCGCTAGTGAAAGAGGGCAAAGGTGCGCTGCTGCCACCTCTATCGCGTATTCGCGATATCAGCAAGTCGATTGCTTTTGAGGTGGCCGCACAAGCCCAGCAGAACGGCGTTGCGTTGAAGACCAGCGGTACAGCGCTGCGCGAGCGTATCGAAAAAGCTTGCTGGTCGCCGGAGTACCGCTTCTATCGTCGTCGCGCCTTCTAAACAGGCGCGCTGGCAAAAAAAGCCCCCACCGAGGTGGGGGCTATGCAAGCATTGGAAGGTCGTACCTCTAGGCTGCGCCGATCATCTTGCGCAGCACGTAGTGAAGGATACCACCGTGGCGGTAGTACGCCAGCTCATTGGCGGTATCAATTCGGCACTTGGCATCAACGGTACGTTCCCCGTCGCTATTTTTAATCACGACTTGAACGGTGCCGCCGGGGCTTAAGTCGTTCAAACCAGCAATCGAGATCTCCTCATCCCCTGTTAATCCCAGGCTTTCACGGCTTTCGCCTTCCGGGAACTGTAGCGGTACCACGCCCATACCGATCAGGTTAGAGCGGTGGATACGCTCGAAGGATTCGGCAATGACTGCGCGCACGCCTAGCAAACGGGTGCCTTTGGCAGCCCAATCCCGCGAGGAGCCGGTGCCGTACTCCTTACCAGCAATCACCACCAGCGGCGTGCCTTCCTCTTTATATTTCATTGCGGCATCGTAAATCGCCATCTGCTCGCCGCTCGGCACGTGGCGGGTTTCGCCACCTACCACGCCGTCGAGCATCTCGTTTTTGATGCGCACGTTGGCGAAGGTGCCGCGCATCATCACTTCATGGTTACCCCGGCGTGAGCCGTAGGAGTTGAAGTCGATCGGCTTCACGCCGTGCTCTTGCAGGTAGCGCCCGGCGGGGCTATCCGGCTTGATAGAGCCAGCAGGCGAGATATGGTCGGTGGTGACGGAGTCACCCAGTATCGCCAGTATGCGGGCGTTCTTCACGTCCTCGATGGCGTCTGGCTCCCGCTGCATGCCTTCAAAGAAGGGCGGGTGCTGAATATAGGTCGATTCCGGCCACTCGTAGACCTTACCCTCCGGCACTTTGATGGCTTTCCACGTCTCATCGCCTTCGAAGACGGCACCGTACTCCTTTCGGAACATCTCGGTGTTCACCTTCTCGACGGCACTGGCGATATCGGCCTGCGAAGGCCAGATGTCTTTCAGATACACCGGGTTGCCGTCGCTGTCCTGGCCGAGCGGGTCGGTGGTTAGGTTGCACTGCACGTTGCCCGCCAGTGCATAGGCAACGACCAGGGGTGGCGAGGCCAGCCAGTTGGTTTTGACCAGTGGGTGAACGCGGCCTTCGAAGTTGCGGTTGCCCGACAGCACCGAGGCCACGGTGAGGTCGCCGTTGTTGATGGCTTTTTCAATCTCCTCCGGCAGTGGCCCAGAGTTACCGATACAGGTAGTGCAGCCGTAGCCCACTAGGTTGAAGCCTAGGGCGTCTAGGTCATCGTTAAGATTGGCGGCGGCGAGATAGTCGGTGACGACTTTAGAGCCGGGGGCCAACGATGTTTTTACCCAAGGCTTGGTGGTCAAGCCTTTTTCGCGGGCGTTGCGGGCCAGCAGGCCTGCCGCCATCATTACGCTGGGGTTGGAGGTGTTGGTGCACGAAGTAATGGCGGCGATGACTACCGCGCCGGGGTCAAGGCTGAAGTCCTGCTCGCCCATGGTGACGGACTGGCTGTCACTGTGTTTAAAGTCGTGCTCGTAGCTACGCTCAATACCCACCGCTGTTTGGCCACCTTCCGAAGCAAGTTTGCCCTTCTCGGTGGTGGGGAGTGCTTTGCCGTCCTCTTCCATGACTTTGTTAAAGGCGCTGGCCATATCTTTCAGGGCAACGCGGTCCTGCGGGCGTTTGGGGCCTGCAAGGCTTGCTTCTACCTCGTTCATATCCAAGCTGAGTGTGTCAGTGAACACCGGCTCGTCACCCGGCTCACGCCACAGGCCTTGGGCTTTGCTGTAAGCCTCAACCAACGCGATCTGGCTATCTTCACGACCGGTTAAGCGTAGGTAGTTGAGCGTTTCGTCATCCACCGGGAAGAAGCCGCAGGTGGCGCCGTATTCCGGGGCCATGTTGGCAATGGTGGCGCGGTCCGCCAGCGGCAGGTCTTTCAGGCCATCGCCGTAAAACTCGACGAACTTACCTACCACGCCTTTTTTGCGCAGCATTTCGGTGACGGTCAGCACGAGGTCGGTGGCGGTAATGCCTTCCTGCAGCTTGCCAGTCAGCTTGAAGCCAATCACCTCGGGAATCAGCATGGAAACCGGCTGACCCAGCATGGCGGCCTCGGCTTCGATACCGCCCACGCCCCAGCCCAGTACGCCGAGGCCGTTAATCATGGTGGTGTGGGAGTCGGTGCCTACCAGCGTGTCGGGATAGGCAAAGGTTTTGCCATCTTCCTCTTTGGTCCATACCGTGCGGCCCAGGTACTCTAGGTTCACCTGGTGGCAAATACCGGTTCCGGGCGGTACAACGCTGAAGTTATCAAAGGCTTTCTGGCCCCAGCGCAGGAATTCGTAGCGTTCGCCGTTGCGCTGCATTTCGATATCGACGTTTTCTTGGAACGCCGTCGGATGACCGAACTTATCGACCATCACCGAGTGGTCGATCACCAAGTCCACTGGAGAGAGCGGGTTGATACGGGCGGGATCCTCGCCCAGTTTTTCCACCGCCGCGCGCATGGAGGCGAGGTCGACCACGCCAGGCACACCGGTAAAGTCTTGCATCAATACCCGCGCCGGCCGGTAGCCTATTTCACGGCTGGATTTACCCTCTTTCTGCCAATCTACCAGGGCCTGCATGTCTTCCTGGTCGACGCTTTCATCGTCAGCGAAGCGTAGCTGGTTTTCGAGCAGGATTTTGAGCGTCTTGGGTAGCCGGTCGATATTGCCAAGGGCTTCAGCGGCTTTGGGCAGGCTGTAATAGTGGTACGTCTGGTTGCCTACCTCTAACGTATGCTGCGTATCGGGTATTTTGCTCATGGCTTTCTCCTCTGATTGCTTGGCGTTACGCGACGGTCACTCTTTTCTTGGTATGGCGAATCAATAGTATGGCTTATTAATAGCACATGGGTGTTTCACCATAGAGTTTCAAGGCATCTTTGCCTAATAGCGTAGACTAACCCTTGTAATAGCTTGTACTTGGCGCCATTTCAGGCAGACTCTCTTGCAACGTTATTTGCTCAATATTGTGACAAAGGTGGTGTCATGGAAACGCGTCATGAACGTTTGATTATTCTTGGTTCCGGCCCTGCAGGGTATACCGCAGCGGTGTATGCAGCACGGGCTAACTTAAAGCCGCTGCTGATTACCGGTATGCAGGCAGGTGGCCAATTAACCACTACAACCGATGTGGATAACTGGCCCGGCGATGCCGAGGGCGTCCAGGGGCCTGAGTTGATGGAGCGCATGAAGCAGCACGCCGAGCGTTTCAATACCGAGGTGCTGTTTGACCATATCAATGAGGTCAGTCTAAGCGAAAAACCGTACACCCTGAAAGGTGACAGCGGCACCTACACCTGCGATGCGCTGATTATTGCGACCGGTGCCAGCGCCCGTTACTTGGGGCTGCCCACTGAGCAGCAGTTTATGGGTCAGGGTGTTTCTGCCTGCGCCACTTGCGATGGCTTTTTCTATCGCAACCAGGAAGTGATTGTTGTAGGCGGGGGCAACACCGCCGTGGAAGAAGCGCTGTACCTTTCCAATATCGCCTCTAAGGTGACGCTGGTACACCGCCGCGATACCCTACGCGCCGAAAAAATTCTGCAAGACAAACTCTTCGAGAAAGCCGAGGCGGGCAAGATTGCTTTGGAATGGTTCTACGAAGTAGAGGAAGTGCTGGGCGACAACACCGGCGTGACCGGCGTGCGGGTGAAATCTACCAAAGATGGCTCCACCAAAGAGATCCATGCGCCGGGGCTGTTTATTGCTATCGGCCACAGCCCCAATACCGGCATCTTTGAAGGCCAGCTGGAAATGAACGGCGGCTATATCAAAGTGAAATCGGGCAGTGAAGGTAACGCAACGGCGACCAGCGTGCCGGGTGTGTTTGCCTGTGGCGATGTGATGGATCATATCTATCGCCAGGCAATTACCTCAGCGGGTAGCGGTTGCATGGCCGCGCTGGATGCCGAGCGCTATCTGGATGGCATTGCTTAATTAGGTATATGTCTGTTGCTAGAAGATCTCATTAGTCGCCACAGCTAATGGGGTCTTCATCCACTCTAGCTCGGCCTGGAGGATTAATCACCAAGCTTTTACCTGACGTTTGTGTCAGTTCATTAGTAGGACAAATATCTAGTGTCCGGGCCCCGTAGCCAACTTTTCCCAAATATGTATAGTAAAGATAGCTAACGTTAGCGTTCGTTCTGCTAATCGACGTAGCGCCTGATGTGGCTGTGAAAAAACGTACGATATTTTGATTCGGTATGCTTTCCGATGGCTTTCCGATAAATACTACTAACTCACCACTCCAATTATCTGTATCTGATAAACAATCGTTTCTGTCTTTGTTGATAGGGCAAACCGTCACGTCACTGCGCTGTGTAATCGCCGTATTGCGAGCCAGCGTTAAGGCTGTTTGTAAGCGATTTACTTCGCTGGCGACCGCCGAACGCTCTCCCAATGCTTGAAAGCTGGGAAGCCCCCAGGCCGCCAGCATGCCCATTAAGGCGAGTGCCACCAGCAACTCAAGCAGTGTAAAGCCCGTGTTGTTTCGCCTAGCGATGTGGTGAGGCTGTGCCATAGTCTCTCTCAGTAGCTTGACCTGTTGAAACGCATCACTATGCTCATTCTCTTTATGCCGCCAATGCGCTGGTACTCTGTTAGCGGCTCTTTTAGCGACTCTATTAGCAATAGTGGGCAATATTTGTGAGCGATTTCTTAATTATAGGCGGTGGTGTTATTGGTATGATGACCGCGCTGCAACTGGCAGATGCAGGTCAGAATATCACGCTGGTGGAGCGTGGGGCATGTGGGAAAGAGGCTTCTTGGGCAGGCGGGGGTATTGTGTCGCCGCTCTACCCATGGCGGTACGGCGAGCCAGTATCGCAACTTTCCCGCTGGTCGGAGGGTGTCTATCCGACGCTGGCACTGCGCCTGCTGGAAGAGACCGGCATCGACCCGGAGTATCGCCAAAAGGGCTTGCTCTACTTAAACGTGGATGACGATGATGCGGCACTGCACTGGGCACGCCAGTTAGGCAAACCGTTGGAGCGGGTAGATGCCGCTTTTGTGCATCAAAAAGAGCCAGAGGCAGCCGCACCGGGAGGCAGTGCGCTCTGGATGCCCACTCTGGGCAGCGTGCGCAACCCGCGCTTGGGCCAAGCGCTACGGGCGCGCTTAGCCGCTATGCCCAACGTCACACTCATAGAGCAGTGCAGCGTGCAGGGGTTTATTCAGCGCCAAGGCCGCGTGGTGGGTGTTGATACCAACCAAGGCGAGCAGCTGGCCGAGCAGTTGGTGGTATGCGGCGGTGCTTGGGCGGCCCAGTTGCTAGAGGGTTTGAACGTGCGCCTGCCGGTGCGCCCCGTTAAAGGGCAGATGATTGCTTATCAAGCGCCCCCAGGGTTAGTGCAACGTGTCGTGCTAAAGGATGGTCGCTATGTGATTCCCCGTAGCGACGGGCTGCTGCTGGTAGGTTCGACCCTGGAAGAGGCGGGCTTCGATAAAGCCACTGATGAAGAGGCGTTGGTCTCGCTCAAGCGGAGCGCGGAGAATATTATCCCCGCGCTGGCAGATTGCCCCGTAGCTCACCATTGGGCGGGCCTGCGCCCCGGCTCGCCAGAAGGCATACCGTTTATTGGCGCACTGCCCGATTTTCCGAATGTGTTTATTAATGCCGGGCACTACCGTAACGGCTTAGTGCTGGCGCCTGCTTCGACCCACCTGCTGGTAGACCAGCTGCTGGGGCGTAAGCCGCTGATGGATCCTGCGCCTTATCAGCCAACGGCTGCGCGTTTGGCGTAAAGGCGGGGAGGCTTAGCGATTGCTGCTGTCTTCCTGCTCCTGCAAAAAACGGTCACGATGCGCGCTACAGCAGAACCACTGTTCCGCATCGCGCAGCGCCTCGTTTTCCGGTACGTGAACATCACACCAGCGACAGCGCACCATATTGCCGCCCTCATGGCGGGGAGGCGTTTGCTGCTGGTGGCTCAGTTTATGTTGGCGGTAAATACCGTACAGCTTTAGGCCTGCATACAGCAGCACGGCAAAAATAATCAACCGAATGATCAATAGATTCATCCTCAATGGCTCCCCAAGTGGGAAAGGCGGTTACAAGGCGTGACTGGCGGCAAGACTTTCGTTGCTTTCAGCCCTCTTAGTGCTGTGTGGCCTTTGCCACTTGGCATGCCTTGCGGGACAATGCATCTACTATATAGATGCCACCGTATTCCGAAGATTCTCAAGAGATTTTAACGCCCATGCAAGACTTAACGCTGGTAATGGCCCAACTCGACCCTCTGGTGGGAGATATTCCCGGCAATGCCGCGCGTGCCATTGAGGCCGTGCGAGAAGCGAGGATTGAGCATGGGGCGGATATTGTTGTCTTCCCCGAGCTTTTTTTATCCGGCTACCCGCCGGAAGATTTGCTGCTGCGCCCCTCCATGGAAACCCGCCTGCGGGAAGCTCGTGCCAAAATGGCCGAAAAAATTGCCCGTGATGTGTTGGTGATTATTGGCTACCCCGGCGTGCGTGAAGGCAAGTGCTATAACCTGGCGGGTGTGCTGTACAACGGCCAGTGGGAAGCGGAGTACGCCAAGCAGGCGCTGCCCAACTACCAAGTGTTTGACGAGCAGCGCTACTTTACCCCCGGCACTGAGCCGCTGGTGTACGAACATAAAGGCGCCAAGCTTGGCCTGCTGATTTGTGAAGATTTATGGGAGGGCGCGCCGGTAAAAGCGGCCCATGAAGCGGGCGCCGAAGTGCTGATCAGCCTTAACGCCTCGCCCTACCACCAGGATAAGCCCGCCGAGCGGCTGCGCCTTTTAGAGCAGCGTGCCCAAGAAGTGCAGCGGCCGATTGTTTACGTCAACACCATCGGCGGCCAGGATGAGCTGGTGTTTGATGGTGGTTCTAGCTGTGTGGATGCCAGTGGGCAGTTAAAGGTGCTGGCACCCTATTGGCAGGCGGGCTTGATGCCCATCCAGTTGCTGCAAACCAGCGCGGATACCTGGGAGCCCCAAGCGGGAGAGATTGAACCCGACGTCGAGCCGGAAGAGAGCCTCTACTGCGCGTTGGTGACCGGCCTGCGCGACTACGTCAATAAAAGCGGGTTCAAGGGCGTCGTGTTGGGGCTTTCTGGTGGGATAGATTCTGCTCTCTCGCTGGCCATTGCGGTGGATGCGTTGGGGCCGCAGCGGGTGCAGGCGGTGATGATGCCTTACCACTACACGGCGGATATCTCCAAACAGGATGCCGCCGAGCAGGCGAACCTGCTGGGCGTGCACTATGACGTGATGCCCATCGAGCCGATGGTGGAAGCCTTTATGGGCACCTTGGCAGAAAGCTTTGCTGGCACTGAGCGGGATACTACCGAAGAGAACCTGCAGTCGCGCTGTCGTGGTGTGCTGTTAATGGCCATTTCCAATAAGAAAGGCCTGATGGTGCTGACCACTGGCAACAAGAGCGAAATGGCAGTGGGTTACGCTACCCTGTATGGCGATATGGTGGGCGGCTACAACGCTATTAAGGATGTGTATAAAACTTGGGTTTATCGCTTAGCCCGCTGGCGCAATACTCAGTCTCCGGCGATTCCCGAGCGGGTCATTGAGCGCCCGCCTAGCGCTGAGCTCGCCCCTGATCAGCAGGATAGCGACTCGCTACCCGACTACGATGTGCTGGACGCCATTTTGGTCCGCTACATCGAAGGGGATATGAGCGCCGAGTCGATTATTGCGGCAGGCTTTGAGGAAGAGGATGTCTATAAAGTCGTCAAGCTGGTGGATCGCTGCGAATACAAGCGTCGCCAGGCCCCTGTAGGAGTGCGGGTCACGCCGCGTGGTTTCGGGCGTGACCGTCGCTACCCCATTGTGAATGGCTGGCAGCCTGGGAATTAATGTAAGCGCTCACTGGCTTAAGGCAGTACCGGAGGAGGGGCCAAGCTTTTCCAATCACGGTGCTTTCGGTTAGCTCAAGCTTCAGCTTGTGGGGCGAGGCACCGCTTAGGATTTGATAAGTTATTGTTAAGTAAGTTTTATTAGGCATGAGCGCAATAAAACCACGCCGAAGCGTGGTTTTATTGATGCATGGGGTGTACAGCTTAAACGTGGCGGCCGCTAGTGGCCTGATTCAACGCTTAATCGCTGTTGCCATGTTTGGGCGTAAAGCGGCCGTTTTGAAGCTGCTCGTGATCCGGCGCGTTTTCGCGCAATACAGTGAGCACCTCGCGGGCGCGGTCGTCCATGCCTAAGCCTTGATAGCCCTCCACCATCGTGGCTAGCGCATCACGGGTGGCGCTGGACTCTGGGTAATTTTCGATGACCCAGCGGCCCCGCTCAACGGCGGCCAAGAAAGCACCGCGGCGCAGGTAGTAGTCAGCCACATGCAGTTCATGGCGGGCTAATAGCTCACGCAGATAGACAATGCGCTGCTGGGCATCCGGCGCGTACTGGCTCTGCGGGAAGCGCTGAATCAGTTCGCGGAAATCGTTGTAGGCATCCCGCGAGGCGCCCAGGTCGCGCTTGGAAATGTCGATCAAGCGCAGGCGCTCTAGGCTAAAACGGCCTGCCTGCCAAGCGGACAGCCCGCGCAGGTAGTAGGCGTAGTCCACCTGGGGGTGGTCTGGGTGCAGGCGGATAAAGCGGCTAGCGGCAGCGCGCGCCTCTTCCCAGTTGCTGTTTTCGTAATAGGCGTAAATCAGCTCAAGCTGGGCCTGTTCGGCGTGGGGGCCGAACGGATAGCGAGTATCCAGGGCTTCAAGGCGCTCGATAGCAATCGGGAAGCGGTTGCTATCGAGTGCGGTGCGTGCCAGCTCATACAGCTCGCGCTCTTGTACCCCCGCAAACTCATCTTCCTCTTCCGGGGTCGTGTCGTTGCTAGCGCAGCCCGCCAGGAGGGCAAGGCTCAAGGCTAGGGCGCCAAAGCGGTTGGCAGCGGAAAAAACGCGCATCATCATCCTCGTTGCAAACAAGCCTCAATCACCGAAAAGCGACGATGGCCATAAGTAGAAATGGTAGAATAGGTCGCAGTTAGCCCACTATAAAACACCTAGACGCAAAACGCAGGTTTAGCGACACGTTAAGCGTATTATGTGACGTAGTTGGGCGGTTAGCGTCTTAGAGAGGTTATTCATGTCTCGTATTGTTGAAGCCACGCAGCGGGTGCCCGCATCATTAGCTGGTGCACGTTTGGACCAAGCGGCGGCGGAGTTGTTCAGCGATTACTCCCGCGAGCGCTTGAAAGCGTGGATCAACGCCGGTGAGCTCACCGTCGATGGTGCCAAGGTCAAGCCGAAAGCCAAACTGCACGGCCATGAAGTGCTGACGCTCAACGCGACCATCGAAGAGGACACGCGTTTCGAGCCCCAGGACATTGCGCTGGACATCGTCTACGAAGACGATGACGTCATCGTCATCAACAAGGCAGCGGGCATGGTCGTGCATCCGGCGGCGGGCAACCCGGATGGCACTTTGCTCAATGCGCTACTGCATCATCACCCCACGCTGGCGGAGGTGCCGCGCGCGGGGATCGTCCACCGTTTGGATAAAGATACTACCGGGCTGATGATGGTCGCCAAAACCCTGCCAGCCCAAACAGTCCTGGTGGAGCAACTTCAGGCGCGTACCGTTTCGCGTCAATACGATGCGGTGGTGATTGGCAAACCCGTGGCGGGCAGCACCATTGATGCGCCGATTGGTCGGCACCCGAAAGACCGTAAACGCCAAGCGGTCACGGCGTCCGGCAAACCCGCCGTGACTCATTTTCGCGTGGTAGAGCGCTTTCGTGCTCACACCCACGTACGCTGCCAGCTAGAAACCGGTCGCACCCACCAAATCCGCGTGCATATGGCCCACGCCCGCTATCCGCTGATTGGCGACCCGCTCTACAGTGGCCGTGCCAAACTTCCGCCGGGGGCTGCCGGGCCGTTAAAAGAGATTTTGCGCGAGTTTCCTCGCCAAGCGCTGCATGCTCGCAAACTGAGCTTTGTGCACCCCGTCAGTGGCGAAACCCTCACTTTTCAAGCCGATCTGCCCGATGATCTACTAATGTTATTGGACTACCTGCGCGAAGATAGCGAGACCATGCGATGAGCGATGCCATTGACCTGCGCCCGACGCTACTGCTACCGGATTGGCCCGCGCCCGCCAACGTGCGGGCCTTTGTGACCACCCGTGAAACCGGGCCAAGCCAGAACGACTTTGCTGCCTTCAACCCGGCAACCCACGTTGGTGATAACGCTGACCATGTGGCGCTGTGTCGGCGGCTAATGCAGAAAGAGATCGGTGATGACCGCCCGCTGCTGTGGCTAAACCAAACCCATGGTGCCCGGGTGCAGCAAGAGTACCAAAGCACTCCCCCAGAAGCAGACGCCGCCGTGGCTAATAGCAGCGAGTACGCTTGCGTGGTACTCACGGCAGACTGTTTGCCGGTACTGCTCTGCAACCGCCAAGGCACCCAGGTCGCGGTAGCCCATGCGGGTTGGCGGGGGTTGGCAGGCGGGGTGCTAGAGGCTACGGTGGCCGCGATGAACTGTGACCCCAGCGATATTTTGGTGTGGCTAGGTCCGGCTATTTCCAACGCCCAGTTTGAAGTGGGCCCGGAAGTTTATGGTGCCTTTGTAGCGGTACATCCTGAAACCGCCGATGCCTTTGATCACAGCCCCTATCGGCTTGGTCACTACATGGCTGATTTATATCGGTTGGCGCGCTTTCGCTTAGAGGAGTTAGGGATCCATCATATTAGCGGCGGGCACTTCTGTACCGCCTGCGAATCGCGCTTCTACTCCTACCGCCGCGACAATGGTCACACCGGCCGTATGGCGAGTGTGATCTGGATCAACTAAGAGTCACTTGAAATACGTGGATATGACCCCACCTAACTTGTCAAGCTAATCGTCTTTAGCACGTTCAACAACAAGTTATCGGGAAGCGCCGTGGGTCCAAACGCACGGCTACCCCAGGAGGCACTCCATGCGATTCGATAAATTCACTGCCAAATTACAGGCTGCCATTGCGGAAGCGCAGTCCCTCGCGGTAGGCCACGGCCACAACCAGCTTGAACCAGTGCATCTGCTGCTGGCGCTGATCGACACCAAAGATACCGGCATTAAAGCGCTGATTGAAAAAGCCGAAGGCAGCAGCTCGCGCCTGCGTGACGGCTTGCAGCGTCAAATGGACGACCTGCCCAAAGTCAGCCAGTTCGATGGCGATGTTCAACCCTCCCGCGACTTCGTTAAGCTGGTTAATCTCACCGACCGCGAAGCGCAAAAGCGCGGCGACCAGTTTATTGCTTCTGAGCTTGTGTTGCTGGCTGCGCTGGAAATGAACAGCGCCATTACCAAGCTGATGAAAGAGGCTGGACTCAGCCGTAAAACGTTAGAGGCGGCGATCGACAGCCTGCGTGGCGGCTCCCGCGTTGATGACCCCAACGCCGAAGATCAGCGTGAAGCGCTGAATAAGTACACATTGGACCTCACCCAGCGCGCGCTGGACGGCAAGCTCGACCCTGTGATCGGTCGCGATGACGAAATCCGCCGTACGATTCAGGTGTTGCAGCGTCGCACCAAGAACAACCCGGTGCTGATTGGCGAACCTGGTGTGGGTAAAACCGCCATCGTCGAAGGCCTGGCTCAGCGCATCGTTAACGGTGAAGTACCCGAAGGTTTGAAAGAGAAACGCGTGCTGTCGTTGGATATGGGCGCGCTGCTCGCCGGAGCCAAGTTTCGCGGTGAGTTCGAAGAGCGCCTGAAAGCCGTGTTGAAAGAGCTCTCCCAAGAAGGGGGACGAGTGATCCTGTTCATCGATGAGTTGCATACCATGGTGGGCGCTGGAAAGGCCGATGGCGCCATGGACGCGGGCAATATGCTCAAACCAGCGCTGGCGCGTGGTGAGCTGCACTGTGTGGGCGCCACCACGTTGGATGAGTACCGCCAGTACATTGAAAAGGACGCCGCGTTAGAGCGCCGCTTCCAGAAAGTGCTGGTGGATGAACCCACCGAGGCCGATACCATCGCCATTCTGCGTGGTTTGAAAGAGCGCTACGAAGTGCACCACGGCGTTGATATTACCGACTCGGCGATTATTGCCGCCGCTAAGCTTTCTACGCGTTACATTACTGACCGCCAACTGCCGGACAAAGCCATCGACCTGATCGATGAGGCAGCATCGCGGATTCGTATGGAGCTAGACTCCAAGCCCGAAGAGATGGACCGCCTTGATCGCCGCCTCATCCAGCTCAAGATGGAGCGGGAGGCGCTGAAAAAAGAGACCGACGAAGCGAGCAAAAAACGCCTGGAGGCGCTGAATAACCAGATCCACGATTTAGAGCGTGAGTACGCTGACTTGGATGAGATCTGGAAAGCGGAAAAAGCCAGCATCCAAGGCGCGGCGCAGTTTAAAGCGGAGCTTGAGCAGGCGCGTATTGATCTTGAGCAGGCGCGTCGCCAGGGCGACTTAGGCCGTATGTCAGAAATTCAGTACGGCAAGATTCCCGCGCTGGAGAAGAAAATCAGCGAGGCGGGTGAGGGTGAAGCGGATACCGCTAGCCACCAACTGCTGCGCTCTAACGTCACGGAGGAGGAGATTGCTGAGGTGGTCTCCCGCTGGACGGGCATCCCAGTGTCCAAAATGCTGGAAGGCGAGCGGGATAAACTGCTGCGTATGGAAGAGGCCCTCCACGAGCGCGTCATCGGCCAGAACGAGGCGGTCGAGGCCGTCGCCAACGCGGTGCGGCGCTCGCGGGCTGGCCTTGCCGATCCCAACCGTCCTAACGGCTCGTTCCTGTTCCTCGGCCCGACCGGGGTGGGTAAAACCGAACTATGTAAGTCACTGGCAAACTTCCTGTTCGATACGGAAGAAGCCATGGTGCGCATCGATATGTCGGAGTTTATGGAGAAGCACTCCGTGGCTCGCCTGATCGGCGCGCCTCCCGGCTACGTCGGCTATGAAGAGGGTGGCTACTTAACCGAAGCAGTGCGCCGCAAGCCCTACTCGGTGCTGCTGCTGGATGAGGTGGAAAAAGCGCACCCGGATGTGTTCAACATTCTGCTGCAAGTGCTGGAAGATGGCCGCTTAACCGATGGTCAGGGTCGTACCGTCGACTTCCGTAACACCGTGATTGTGATGACCTCTAACATGGGCTCAGACATTATTCAGCGCATGGGCGGGGATGATAATGATTACGAGCTGATGAAAAACGCGGTGATGGAGGTAGTGGGTAATCACTTCCGCCCAGAATTAATCAACCGCATTGATGAGGTGGTGGTGTTCCACGCACTCGGCCAAGAGCAGATCCAGGCCATTGCCGGTATTCAGTTAGAGCGCTTGAAAGGGCGGCTCGCGGAACACGACCTGAGCCTGGAGATTAGTGACGATGCCATGGCGCAGCTAGCGGTGGTGGGTTTTGACCCTGTGTTTGGGGCGCGGCCACTCAAGCGGGCCATTCAAAGCCGCATTGAAAACCCGCTGGCTCAAAATCTGCTGGCAGGCAAGTATGCCCCAGGCGATACCATTCACATTAGCGCCAATGAAGGCGAACTAGTGTTTAGTTAATTGCGCAATGAAATAGGGCAAATGCCCCGTCAGCACCGCTGGCGGGGCATTTTTTTTGCGCTTACTGCGACCTTTGTTGCGTTTGAAGGGATCGGAGGTTGACAGGCTAAGGGCGCTAATGGAATCTTGTGGGTTCCTGATTTGCGGGCGCGGAACCAACGGGCAACCCCTGATCCCCGCGTGAAGGGTAGGCTCACGCCTCTACCCGCCGAAGGACTTCCGGGCTTAGGCTAACCGCCTGACCTGGCCAACGCCCCGACACGGCAAACCGCCGTGTAAGGGAACCGCTCTTTATGGTTGCCATAAATGAGCATTCCCGATGAGAGTGCAGGCCCTAACCGGGCCATATTGCCAGGGTTTGGCATCAGGTGCCGGCATGGGCCGGCAGCGGCATACCGCCGCACTCGACCCCGCAGGATGTCCTGCGGATCGCACTCGAGACCTCCAGGGGAGAAACACAGTGGAACTGCTTTCCGGCGCAGATATGATCGCCCGCTTCTTGCAAGATGAGGGCGTCGAGTACATTTATGGTTATCCCGGTGGCGCGGCGCTGCATATTTATGATGCGCTGTTCCGCCAAGACAAAGTGAAGCACATCCTCGTGCGGCACGAACAGGCAGCCACCCACGCTGCCGACGGCTATGCCCGTGCCTCCGGCAAGCCCGGCGTGGTGCTGGTGACCTCTGGCCCCGGCGCTACCAACGCGGTGACTGGCATTGCGACCGCCTACATGGACTCCATTCCCATGGTTGTTCTGTGCGGCCAGGTCATGAGCCACTTGATTGGTGACGACGCCTTCCAGGAAACCGATATCGTTGGCGTGACGCGTCCTATCGTGAAGCACAGCTTCTCGATTCGTCACCCGTCCGAAATCCCAGAAGTGCTGAAAAAGGCCTTCTATCTGGCATCGACCGGTCGTCCTGGCCCGGTGGTGGTCGATATCCCCAAGGACATGACCGCGCCCACCGAGCGCTACGAGTACGTGTACCCGAAGAAGGTCAAACTGCGCTCCTACAATCCGGTGACCCGTGGGCATACCGGGCAGATCAAGAAAGCCGTCGAGATGATGCTGAAGGCCAAGCGCCCAGTGTTCTATACCGGTGGCGGTGTGGTAACAGGCAAGGCAAGCGAAGGCTTGACCGACTTGGTGAAGCAGCTTGGCTTCCCGATTACCACCACGCTGATGGGCATTGGCGCGTACCCGCAAAGCGACCGCCAGTGTTTGGGCTGGCTGGGTATGCACGGCTCGTATGAGTCCAATATGGCCATGCACCACGCGGACCTGATCATTGCCATCGGCGCACGTTTCGACGACCGCGTGACCAACAACACGTCGAAATTCTGCCCCACGGCCAAGATTATCCATGTGGACGTCGATCCCAGTTCGGTCTCCAAGACCGTGCGTGCCGACGTGCCCATCGTCGGTCCAGCCGCCAGTGTCATCAACGAGATGATCAGCCTGGTGCAGGGGCACGAGATTGCCCACCCCGAAGCGTTGGCCGACTGGTGGCAGAAGATCGACGGCTGGCGCGCCGAGCGGGAAGGCAAGCTCTATGAGCCCTCCAAGCCCGGCGAGGCGCTGAAGCCCCAGGAAGTCATCGAGGCACTGTGCCGCGTCACTCGGGGCGAAGCGTACGTCACCACCGACGTGGGCCAGCACCAGATGTTTGCTGCGCAGTACTACAAGTTCGACAAGCCCAACCGCCTGATTACCTCCGGAGGCCTGGGCACCATGGGATTCGGCTTTCCGGCCGCCATGGGCATCAAGCAGAACTTCCCCGAAGACGACGTGGTATGTGTCACGGGGGAAGGCAGCTTCCAGATGATGATGCAGGAGCTTTCCACCTGTAAGCAGTACGGCGTGGGCGTCAAGATCGTCAACCTGAACAATGCATCGCTCGGCATGGTGCGCCAGTGGCAGGATTTGAACTATAAATCCCGCCACGCACACTCGTATATGGAGTCGCTGCCCGATTTCCATATGCTGATTGAGGCGTATGGGTTTACCGCCATCACCGTGAATACGCTAGATGAGTTGGAACCGGCGCTTGAGCGTGCCTTTGCCAACAAGCATGAGCTGGTATTCCTGGACGTGAAGGTGGACCCCCATGAGCACGTCTACCCGATGCAGGTGCCGCTGGGCGCTATGCGTGACATGCTGCTGTCTAAAACGGAGCGTACCTGATGCGTCATATCATCTCGATTCTGATGGAAAACGAACCGGGTGCGCTGTCACGTGTGGTCGGGTTGTTCTCCCAGCGTAACTTCAACATCGAAACGCTAAACGTTGCACCGACGGAAGATCCGTCGCTGTCCCGCTTAACGGTAACTACCATCGGCGACGACCGGGTGATTGAGCAGATCACCAAGCACCTCAATAAGTTGATTGATGTGGTAAAGCTGGTGGATCTCACCGAAGGCAACCACATTGAGCGTGAGCTGATGCTGGTGAAGGTGAAAGCGCTTGGCGCTGCCCGCGATGAAGTTAAGCGTACGGTGGATATCTTCCGTGCGCAGATCGTCGATGTGACGCCTAGCCTCTACACGGTGCAGATTACCGGCGACGCTTCAAAGCTGGATGCCTTCCTACAGGCCATGTCGCCGGTGGGCATTCTCGAAGTAGCGCGCACCGGGGTATCCGGTATTGCCCGAGGCGATAAAGTACTGTCCTTGTAAAGGTTCGCTTTACAGTAGTGCTTGTATTGCTAAAAGCCGCCCATTATTCGCTGGGCGGCTTTTTTTGTACTGTGCTTTAGTGATAAATAGTGCGTTAACGTGGATTAACCGCCGCCCAAAACGCATCAATCATCGGGTTTTTTAACCGTCGGTTCAGCACGCAGAGGCCGACATCATAGTGGGGCAGCTCCGGTTTGACGTTAAGTACCTGTACCCGTTCCGCCAGCGGGCTATTATCCAGCACGATCTTGGGGACAACGCCCACACCGAAGCCAAGCCCGACCATACTCACAATCGCTTCGTGCCCGGCTACCTGGGCGTAAATGCGCGGTGCAATACCCATGGCTTTGAACCAGGTGTTGGCGTATTCCCTGGAGAGGCCTGCTTCCGACAAAATCATCGGCACGTGCTGCCACTGCTCTGCGGTGGAGCTTTCTGGTTGAGGCGGCAGCCACGCGTGGGGCTCGGTGGGTGCAATGAACAGCAGTGGCGAGCGGGTCAGCGACTTGAAGGCCAGCGCGCTAGGCGGAATACGCGGGCGAGGAGTAATCGCCATATCGTCTGCGCCTTCCAGCACTCGCGACATCGCATCGGCGGGGTCACCAGTATGCAGCTTTAGCTCAATGCCGGGGTGGCGTGTACGTACATCGCTGAGTAATTCATACAGAAAGCTGTAGCTCGCCGTGACCGAGCAATAAATGCTGATCTCCCCGCTGAGTTGTGCTGTGGTGGCGGCCAAGGTGCGTTTTTGGGTTTCCCACTGCTCTAGCGTCTCTTTGGCATAGTGTTGGAACGTGATGCCTTGAGGGGTTAGCGTCACGTGGCGGTTATCGCGCTCGAATAGGCGAGTGCCTAGCTCGCTCTCTACCTGTTGAATAGAGCGGCTCAGCGTCGATGGGCTGATGTGGCAAAGCTCGCTGGCACGGCCAAAATGCAGTGTGTCGGCCAGGGTGACCACGTGTTTGAGTAGACGAAAATCCATAAAGGCCGACACCCTAAGCGTGATTTCATAATATGAAATAGTATGTTGCAAACATAGCGTTTTACGCAACGGCTGCTCTATCGTAGAGTGACCTCAACGCCGAATCCCAGTGCTGCATAAGACGGCACGGGTGGCCATCAACGCTGACCTATACGCTATAAAATTTGATATTACCGACTTCTGGAGTCTCGCCATGCACGTTTATTACGATAAAGATTGCGACCTGTCCCTGATCCAAGCCAAAAAAGTTACTATCGTTGGCTATGGTTCGCAGGGCCATGCGCATGCTAACAACCTGAAAGAGTCTGGCGTTGATGTCACTGTCGCACTGCGCAAAGGCTCCTCTTCTGCAGCGAAAGCAGAGGCGGCTGGTTTAAAAGTGGCGAGCGTGCCGGAAGCGTGCAAAACCGCTGACGTGGTCATGATCTTGGCGCCGGACGAAAACCAAAAAGCCATCTACGAGCAGGAAGTTGAGCCGAACCTGAAAGAGGGCGCGACGCTGGCGTTCGCCCACGGCTTCAACATTCACTACAACCAGATCGAGCCGCGTAAAGACCTCGACGTGATCATGATCGCGCCGAAAGCACCGGGCCACACCGTGCGTTCCGAGTTCGTCAAGGGCGGCGGTATTCCCGACCTGATCGCGATCCACCAGGATGCCTCTGGCAACGCCAAAGAGCTGGCGCTCTCTTACGCTGCAGGCGTTGGCGGTGGCCGCAGCGGTATCATCGAGACGACCTTCAAGGATGAAACCGAAACGGACCTGTTCGGCGAGCAGGCGGTCCTTTGTGGTGGCGCGGTCGAGCTGGTGAAAGCCGGTTTCGAAACCCTCACCGAAGCAGGTTACGCACCGGAAATGGCCTACTTCGAGTGTCTGCACGAACTCAAGCTGATCGTCGACCTGATGTACGAAGGCGGCATTGCCAACATGAACTACTCCATCTCCAACAATGCGGAGTATGGCGAGTACGTGACCGGCCCTGAGGTGATCAACGACGAGTCTCGCGCTGCAATGCGCAATGCTCTCAAGCGCATCCAGACCGGCGAGTACGCCAAGATGTTCATCCAGGAAGGCAACACTAACTGTCCGTCCATGACCGCACGTCGTCGCCTGAATGCCGAGCACGAAATCGAGCAGGTAGGTGCCAAGCTGCGCGGCATGATGCCGTGGATTGCTGCCAACCAGCTAGTCGATAAATCTAAGAACTAATCGATCAACTGAGTTACTAACGCCCCGAGGCTCTGTCTCGGGGCGTTTTTCGTGTGTCTACGGCAATTGGCTGGCTGCCTTGGCATCACCGTGTAGAATGAGAAGAGATCACTTTTCATGTGACTTCACTTCAAATGGATGACACTTATGACCCAGGATGCTCGCGACCAAGAGCACGAAAATACGCAGCCTTCCGATACGTCGGCCAGCGGTGAATCACCCCAGCAAACATCAAGTAGTGATGATGTCGGCAATGAAGACCTAGCTACCGCGTTCTTACGGGAAACCGAGGTCGTTGAAGAGGCCGTGGAGGATGGCAAGAGGATCCGCCGTAAAGGCATCTACCTCTTGCCTAACTTATTCACTACCTCTGCGCTCTTCTCTGGCTTCTTTGCGGTTGTGGCTGGGATTAACGGTGAGTTCACATCCGCAGCGGTCGCCATTTTCATTGCTATGGTGCTAGATGGCTTAGATGGCCGAGTTGCCCGGATGACCAATACTCAAAGCGAGTTTGGCGCGGAGTATGACAGTCTTGCCGATATGATCTCGTTTGGCATGGCGCCTGCACTGGTTGCCTTTACCTGGATTTTGCAAGACATCGGTAAAACCGGTTGGGTGGTCGCGTTTCTGTATGTGGCTTGTGCCGCGCTGCGCTTAGCACGATTTAATGTACAGATTGGTAGTGTCGATAAAAAGTGGTTTATCGGTTTGCCCAGCCCGTCTGCAGCGGCGCTGGTTGCTGCCAGCGTATGGACGTTCCATAGTTTTGATGCCGATGCATTTGGCTTCAAGCTGTTGATGCTCGTCGTAGTAGGTGCGGCAGGTATTTTGATGGTCAGTAACATCCGCTACTACAGTTTTAAGGATCTGGACTTCAAAAAGCCCGTACCTTTCGTTGTACTGTTGGCGGTAGTGCTTGGGTTCGTGATGATCTCCGTCGAGCCTTCGGTCATGCTGCTGCTGCTATTTGCGGCTTACGTCTGTTCAGGCCCTGTTCTGGCCGTTATGCGCAAAGCAAAACCCAAGCGCTGAACTTTTTTGAAAATTTTTCACATTAGCTCTTGCCAACCCGGCCGCGAATCCGTAAAGTACGCATCCGCTGCCGGGGACGCCCAGCGTTACCAGCGGTGAATGAGGTTGAAAGCCTCTGGTTTGTCAGGAAGTTAGAGCCATCTTGTTGTCGTTTAGATCGCTCGCTTCACTCGCTGAAAACAGCGGTTGACAAACATCAGGAAGTGCGTAGAATACGCCTTCCTCGCTGAGGAGGCACGGTTCAGGTCATCGAGCCCGTCGCAGCGAACTTAAGAAAATTGCTCTTTAACAATTTGATCAGGTAATTCATGTGGGCGCTTGCCGATGAGGGTGATAAATCACCGATTATCAAGGCGAGCGCACAAGAAAGATGTTCACATCTTTCAAATTCGTTTGAACCTTGAGCCAAGTTTGATCCGCTTTTGTTGCCTTCGGGCAGCGAGTAAGGATCGCATTGATCTTAAACTGAAGAGTTTGATCATGGCTCAGATTGAACGCTGGCGGCAGGCCTAA
>Ga0256829_1001212_pt1 | contig 22024 bp, 23 predicted proteins | sample 131447metaG_FD_185979 | JGI IMG/M metagenome (GOLD analysis project Ga0256829, IMG submission 185979) | Hydrothermal vent microbial communities from Lau Basin, Pacific Ocean - 131-447 | ecosystem: Environmental > Aquatic > Marine > Hydrothermal vents | place: Pacific Ocean: Lau Basin | collected...
GCAGGCCGAAATACTGGAAAAAGCAGACAATGGCAACTGGCGGGTGACGACCACACGCGGCGTGGTCCTTGAGGCACCGATCATCGTGGTGGCCGTCGGGGCCGGCAGCTTTGTCCCCAAAAAACCTCCCTATGCAAAACGGGCCGAATTTGAACAGAAGTCGATTGATTATGCGGTTTACAAAATGGAGAAATATCGCGGCAAACGGCTGGTCATTGTCGGTGGCGGCGATTCGGCCCTTGACTGGGCAACCACCCTGGCCCCGCTGGCCAAACGGGTGACGCTGGTCCACCGGCGGCGGGAGTTTCGTGGAAGCCAGGATTCTGCACAGCGCCTGCATGACATGGCCGAGGGTGGCAAACTTGACGTGATATATGGCAATGTCACCGATCTTTCCGGTGATGACGGGCAGCTTTCACAGGTTACCGTCACCACGCTGGAGGATGAGATAAAGACGGTTGACTGCGATTATCTGCTGCCCTTCATGGGGCTGAAGGTCAAGCTCGGCCCGATTGCCGAATGGGGCCTCAATCTTGACAGAAAACATGTCGAGGTCAATCCCTCAAGCTTTGAGACAACCCAAAGGGGCATTTATGCCATTGGCGATGTCTGTACCTATCCCGGCAAGATAAAACTGATCCTGACCGGCTTTTACGAGGCCGCCGTTATGGCCCGGGCGGCCTTTAAATATGCTTATCCTGACCGGAAAATAACCGCAGGATATACCACAACCAACAGCGCCCTGCAGGAGAGACTCGGGGTCGGGGATAAATAACGGCTATTCATCCCCTATTCAGCAGAAATGGGATATAGTGACGATATTATGACTGGAAGGTGCAGATTCATTGTCTTTGGACTTATGGGGGGGCTTCTGGCGCTGTTCCTCGCGGGGATGGTGGCGGCAACCGACAGCTATGCACGAGGCAAGATATATGCCCAGCGGGCGCAACATGCCTATCAGAAATCCCCGCGATATAAAAAAGACCATATTATCCGCCCCCGGGACCGTCGTGAAAAATTCCTCAGGAAAAAATTTCGTCATAACACCGCCCGCCAGGCCCTGAAATCCGGGCGCATTGTTTCCCTGTCAGTTATTCGCGGACGGATCCGGCAAAGTTTCCCGGGCAAAATAGTCGATGTCAGGCTGCTCGACCCCCGGGGCGACAACCGGCCCTATATCTATGCGGTTAAACTTCTGCGTAAAGATGGCCGCCTGCTGCTGCTCAGGGTAAATGCGGCCAATGCCCGGATTATGAGTGTGAGAGGAAATAACTGATGCGGTTGCTGCTGATCGAAGATGATCCTGATCTGTCACGGCAGATGAAGCATGTACTGGAAAATGACGGTTATGTGGTTGATACCTCCTTTGACGGCGAGGATGGTCATTTTCTGGGCGAAACAGAAAGTTATGACGCCATTGTGCTTGATCTCGGCCTGCCGGTTATCGACGGTATTTCCGTCCTGGGCAAATGGCGCAAGGCCGGGATATCAACCCCTGTCCTTATCCTGACCGCGCGTGACGGCTGGTCGGAAAAGGTCGCGGGCCTTGACGCCGGGGCCGATGATTACGTCACCAAGCCCTTCAAGATCGAGGAGGTCCTGGCCCGGGTCCGGGCGCTGATTCGCCGGGCGGCGGGTCAGGCCTCGCCCGAGCTTGTCTGCGGCGTCGTAACCCTCAATACCAACAGCAGCAAGGTGACCGTGGACGGCATGCCGGTTCGCCTGACCGCCCAGGAATATAAATTGCTGGCCTATATGATGCATCATCCGGAAAAGATTATTTCACGAACAGAATTGACAGAACATCTTTATGATCAGGATTTTGACCGCGATTCCAATACGATCGAGGTTTTTGTCACCCGGATCAGAAAAAAGCTCGGCGTGCCGATTATCAATACCATCCGGGGACTGGGATACCAGCTTGCCAATGCGCAGGAATAAAGTGGGCCAACGCCGCAAAATAAACCGGCCATTATGGTTCCGGCTGATGTCCTTTTCCGCCGTCTGGACATTATTTGCCCTGATGCTCGGCGGTTATCTGCTGTCCCTGACTTTCAAGGAGACCATTACCGATAATTTCGATAAACGACTGACCGCGTTGCTGGAAAATCTGATCGGCATCAGCAATATTGATGATAACGGCCAGATCAGCTTCTATCGCATGATGGCGGATTCCCGGTTTGAGCAGCCCTATTCCGGCTGGTACTGGCAGGTCTCGGGCAAAAAACAGGAGCCATTCCGTTCGCGCTCTCTGTGGGATCAAAGCCTGAAAACAGATTTTGCCATCCCGGCCCCCCGGATTCGTTTTTCCATGGTGGAAGGCCCCGAGGGCCAGAAACTCAGAATGGCGCAAAAAGACATCAGCTTTCCCGGCAATCCGGCCATATTCCGCTTCAGTGTCGCCATCGACCAGACGGAAATCAAAACGCAACTTGACCGGTTTGACAATATTCTGATCTATTCTCTGGGGGCACTGGGATTCGGACTGATTGCCTCGGCCTTTCTCCAGGTCTATCTCGGGCTGAAACCCCTGAGGAATATCCGCCGGTCCCTGAGCCGTATTCGCACCGGCAGGGCCGATCACCTGCCGGAGGATTTTCCGTCGGAAATTCAGCCGCTGGCCGATGAAATGAATGCCCTGCTTGATCATAACAACCAGATCATTGACCGCTCGCGAACCCAGGTCGGCAATCTGGCCCATGCCCTGAAAACCCCGCTGGCGGTGATCATCAATGAATCAGCCCTCCATCCCGGGCAATTGTCAAAAGTGGTGCAGAAACAGTCGGACTTAATGCGCCGACAGCTTGATCATTATCTGCGCCGCGCCCGGGTCGCGGCCAGTATAAAGACCATCGCCAGCCGGACTGAGGTCAGGCCCGTAGTGGCGGATATATGCCGGGCGCTGGCGCGAATTCATACAGACCGGCAATTTTCCATACTCCCTGCCCGTGACCCGCTGTTTTTTCGCGGAGAACGGCAGGACCTTGAGGAAATGGTCGGCAATCTAATCGAAAATGCCGCCAAATGGGCGGAAAACACGGTAACGGTCTCCTGCCGGGAAGACGGCAACCGGATCATTATCGAGGTCGCAGATGATGGCCCGGGGATAAAAAAACAGGTGCGGGAGTCAGTTTTCACACGCGGTGAACGGCTTGATGAGGACATTCCCGGCACCGGCCTCGGCCTGTCAATTGTCAAGGATCTGTCGGGATTATATGGCGGCAATATTACGCTGCTGGATCATCCTCCCCACGGGCTTCTGGCCCGCCTGATCCTGCCGGCTGCGGCCCGCTGAATCCTGTTCATGACCGGTTCAGAATGCCTGTGATAGTCTTTTCTCATAACAGACAAACAGGTTGTGAGATGATTAAAACAGCATTTACAGTAATAGTTGCCCTGATAATTTCCCTGATGGTCAGTGCCTGCGAGCCGGGATCAAAGGAAGGGTTTGGAACCATACTTGGCGCCATTGGCGGTGCCGCTGTCGGCGATGCCATAGGTGGCCACGGCACCGGCAAGGTCATCGCCATTGCCGGCGGAACCCTGGCCGGGGCCGCCATCGGCAGCAGCATTGGCCGTTCCCTTGACCGGGCCGACCGGCAGGCCCTGCGCCGCAACCGTCAGGTCGCGCTCGAAACATATCCGTCCGGCCAGACATCCACCTGGTATAATCCGGATAGCGGCAACTCCGGCAGCTTTCGCCCCAGCCCGGCCTATCAGAATAAAAATGGCCGCTATTGCCGGGAATTCCAGCAGACCATCACCGTTGGTGGCAAGACCGAGAATGGCTATGGCAGGGCCTGCCGCCAGCCGGACGGGACATGGAAGATAGTGACCTGAGAGAGATTCTACAGCCTTCAGGCGGTTACGGTTCCTTGTCAATATTCCCTCTCCCCAATTGATAGCGACATGGCCGGAACCGCCTGATTTTCCCCCGATATTACTGCCATGGTGGATTATCATCATCACTGTCCACTTCCCATCACCGACAAGTTGGGCTACAGTCCTGTTCACTCATTCATTTTTAACCAAGGGAACAGGTTATGACATCATTCGGTACATTCGGGATTGCCTTTCTGGTCATTGGCATTGTCATCATTCTCATGGGCGTACAGACCGTACGTCAGGGGTATAATTACACGGTACAGCGCTTTGGCCGCTATACCAAAACCCTCCAGCCCGGCTTTCACCTGATCATTCCTTTCTTTGACCGTATCGGCTCGAAAGTCAGCATGATGGAACGGGTGCTGGACATCCCGTCACAGGAAGTGATCACCAAAGACAACGCCATGGTGCGCGCCGACGGGGTGGTGTTCTTTCAGGTCATGGATGCGGCCAAGGCCACTTACGAGGTCAATGACATGATATTGGCGATTCTCAACCTTACCATGACCAACCTCAGGACCGTGATGGGGGCGATGGACCTTGATTCCCTTCTGTCCCAGCGCGACAGTATCAATGGCCGTCTGCTCGATGTGGTTGATGACGCGACCCAGCCCTGGGGGATCAAGATTACCCGGATTGAAATCAAGGATATCGAACCTCCCCGGGATATTGTCGATGCCATGGCGCGCCAGATGAAGGCCGAGCGGGAAAAACGCGCCAATATTCTCGATGCCGAAGGCTTCCGTCAGGCCGAAATCCTGCGGGCTGAAGGCGAAAAACAGGGCGCTATCCTCGAAGCCGAGGGCCGGCGCGAGGCTGCCTTCCGCGATGCCGAGGCCCGGGAACGCGAGGCCGAGGCCGAGGCCAAGGCAACCAAAATGGTCTCCGAAGCCATAGCCCATGGCGACCCCCAGGCGATCAATTATTTTATTGCCCAGAAATATGTCGAAACCCTTGGCCAGTTCGCCAGCTCGTCGAACGAAAAACTGGTTTTCATGCCATTGGAAGCCAGCGGCGTAATCGGCGCCCTCGGCGGCATGACCGACATGCTGAAAAATATCAGTGCGGCCCCGAAAATGCCCGGCGGGTCAGTCCCGCAATCCGGGCGGTGATACAGGAGACGGACAATGGATTTTCTCGATATAATACCCTTGAATCACTGGACATGGCTGGTCACCGCCCTTGTTCTTCTCGGGCTGGAAATGGCAATTCCGGGGGTCGTCTTTATGTGGATGGCGATTGCCAGCGCGATCATGGGCGGGGTTATATTCTTTCTGCCAACGATCAGCTGGGAAGTCCAGTTCATAACCTTTGCCATTTTAAGCATCATCAGTGTGGTCATCGGGCGCGGGTTCCTCAAACGCCATCCCATTGCAAGTGACGATACCACCCTTAATCAGCGGGGACGGCAATATATCGGCCAGACCTTTACCCTGGCCCGGGATATGGAGAATGGCAAGGGCCGGGTCCGCATCGGCGACGGCACCTGGAATGTTACCGGGGATTTTGACGCCCGCACCGGCGAGAAGGTAAAGGTTATTGATGTTGATGCCACTGTGCTGATCGTGAAGAAGACATAAAGCGCGGGGGCTGCGCCTTACTCATCTGTCATCATTGCCAGCCCTTCGGTCAGGAAATCCGGCAGCAGCGGGACACGGACCATATATTCCACCGTATGGTCATTTCCGGCATCCCTGGCCTCGGCAACGGCATTTTTCCATTCTGCCCTGCTGTAGGTCCCCCGGCCCAGCCACATCAGGGCGACAAGCTCGGCCCGTTCTTCCTCATTCATCCCCTCTATAACGGATTTCAGTTCCTGATAGGCCGAATCACCCTCAAAATTTTCACTGCCGGAATTATCGGCCTGTTCTGCCAGGGACAGTTCGGAATATTGCAGAGGTTCACTGCCATCGGCCAGTTCCTCCCCTATGATGGCGAGGGAGGCTTCCCCCACTTCCCGGGCCATCGAAATTATAAATTCGACTTTATCCTGACTTAAAGCGTCCATATATATTTCTCCGTTCCTGCAAATAGTCTATCACTATTTGCAGGATGCGCCAAGCGATGAATGGACTCCTTGATACATATCAGGAAAAATATATTGGCTCATTCCCGCTATGCCACGGGGGGTATTTTGCCATGATTTTCCGGAAAAGCGTACTGTCCTGATGATAGTCAAACCACCGGCACAGACGGGGACAGGACAATCGTCTGAAGCCCGATATATCCACATGGGCGAATTGCCGGATGAAGGGGAAAACAGCAATATCGACAATCGTCTGACGCGGCCCGAAAAGGAAAGGCGATATGTCAAGCATCCGGTCAAGTTTTTCCAGAAAGAAAAGCCCCCTGTCGCGATAAACCTCCGGCGGATATTCGGGAAAGCGCGAGGCATATTTATAGCGGTCGAGCGCCGCCTTGAAAGGCCCGTCATTTTCCGCCACCAGACTGTCGGCCCGGGCAATATGTTTTTTCCAGCCGTCCGGATCATTTTGCCCAATCGCCCATTTCATGATGTCATAGCTTTCGTCAATGACCCGCCCGTCCGGCAACAAAAGCACCGGCACCGTGCCCTTCTGCGACAGGGCCAGCATTTCGGGCGGTTTGTCGCGCAGCAATATCTCGCGCAGCTCATAACGAATGCCGGCACAGGCGAGGGCCAGCCGCGCCCGCATGGCATAGGGGCATCGGCGGAAACTGTATAATATCGGTAAATTACGGCTCATCCGGTCCTGCTGGAAATTTATCTGGACTTACTGTATAACAGAATTAACCGAAATCAGAAACACGGGCGAGGATATGAGCAAAACATCTACAGGACTTGAAGAAAATATTGCCTCGGGGCTATGCTATGTGTTTGGCTGGCTGTCGGGACTGATCCTTTTGCTGATAGAAAAGGAAAGTCAGGACGTGCGGTTTCACGCCATGCAGTCAATCATTGTTTTTGGCGGATTCAATATCCTGAATATCGTCCTGTCAATCAGCATTATCGGCATTCCGCTGATCCCGTTGCTCGGGGTTATTGCGCTGATATTGTGGATATTGCTGATGGTCAAGGGCTTTCAGGGGAAGCGGTATAAACTGCCCGTCGTTGGCGACCTCGCCGAAAAATGGGCGGGTCAGATAAAGATCTGACGTAATCAGCTGTCCCGTTCCATCCATCTGTGACGGATACCGGCATCAAGAAATTCTTCGCCGTAACAGTGAAAGCCGAGCTTTTTATAGAAGCCGACCACCTGAATCTGTGCGCCGAGTTTCAGGGTTTCAACGTCGGGTTTTTTACCAATGTCATCCATAATATAGCGCATCAGCCGCACTCCGGCATCCTTGCCCCGAAAGCTTTTCAACACCGCAACCCGCTCGATTTTTGCGACTTTCTCCAGAAGACGCACCCGCGCCGTACCACAGGCCACACCGTCCACAAACAGCAGATAATGCTCTGCCTCCCCGTCAAGCCCGTCCATTTCCTCTTCGATGGGGACTTTCTGTTCATCGATAAAAACCTTGGTGCGGATATGAAAACATTTCTCCATATCCTGCGCTGAAGTGACTTTTGTAATGGTAATATCAGCCATTGAACAGGCCGTTAAATTGCTGTACGGCGGCTTTCGGACCCTCTGCGTGATTCCAGATACCCTCGCATACCGCAAGGAAATCTGCTCCGGCCCCGATCAGCGGGCGGGCATTATCCACGGTGATGCCGCCGATGGCAACGCAGGGGGCCTCGAACAGCTCCGCCCACCAGGACAGCAGGCTGATATCCGCCGCCGTGGTTTCTGTCTTTGTCCTGGTCGGGAAAAAGGCGCCAAAGGCAACATAGTCCGCCCCCTGTTCGGCGGCAATCATCGACAGGTGGCGGCTGTTATGGCAGGTCACCCCGACGATGGCATCGTCCCCGACAATGTTGCGGGCCTCGGCACAGGTCATGTCATCCTGCCCGACATGCACCCCGTCCGCCCCGACATCACGGGCAAGATCAGCCCGGTCATTGAGGATAAAGGCCACGTCGCGCCCATGACATATCGGCATCAGAATCCGGGCGGCGGCAATAATATCCGCATCAGACGCCTCTTTCAGGCGCAGCTGCACACTGGCCACCGGCCCGCCATCAAGCGCCGCCGCAAGCTGTCCGGCAAACTCATCCGGCGCAAAGGCGGGCGGGGTGATCAGATAGAGCTGCGTATCGGCCATGCTATTTTTCCAGCACCTTGACGCCGGGCAATTCCTTGCCTTCCATCCATTCGAGGAAGGCCCCGCCAGCGGTTGAAATATGCGAGAACTGCCCCGCCACTCCGGCGTGGTTGAGGGCCGCGACCGTATCGCCGCCCCCGGCAACCGAGGTCAGAGAACCGCTTTCAGTCAACGCCCCCGCCGCCTTGGCAAGGGCGACCGTTGCCGCGTCAAAGGGGGCAATCTCGAACGCCCCCATCGGCCCGTTCCAGATCAGGGTCCGGCAGCCTTCCAGCATAACGCCAAGCCGCGCCACGGTTGCCGGTCCAACATCAAGAATCATGTCATCTGACGCCACCTCATCAACGGCTATGGTGCGGTTTGCCGCCCCGGCTTTAAATTCCTGTGCCACCACAATATCTGTCGGCAGATGAATGCTGCAATTCCGGTCTTCCGCCTTTGCCAGAATGGCACGCGCGGTATTGGCAAGATCATGCTCACACAGCGACGCGCCGACATCAATTCCCTGCGCGGCAAGGAAAGTATTGGCCATGCCGCCGCCAATGATCAGATGATCAACCTTTTCCACAAGGTTGGTCAGCACATCAAGCTTGCTCGACACCTTGGCCCCGCCGACCACGGCACAAAGCGGGCGTTGCGGATTACCCAGCGCCTTTTCCAGCGCCGTCAGTTCGGCTTCGAGCGCCAGTCCGGCTGCGGACGGCAGAATATGGGCGATCCCCTCGGTCGAGGCATGGGCGCGGTGCGAACAGGAGAAGGCCTCATTGACATAACAGTCGGCACCCTCGGCGAGGGCGGCGGCAAATGCCGCGTCATTTGTTTCCTCACCGGCATGAAAACGGACATTTTCCAGCAGGAGAACCGCCTCATCTTCCATGGCGTCCCGGGTTTCCCCCACCACATCACCGATGCAGTCATTGACAAAAACCACCGGCCTCTTCAGGGCATTGGACAAGGGCTGGGCCAGCGGCTCCAGCGACATTTCAGCAACCACATGGCCTTTGGGACGACCAAAATGGGACATGACAATGACCTTTGCCCCCCGGTCCAGCAAAAGAAGAATGGTCGGGACGACGGCGCGGATTCGCGTGTCATCGCTGACCATCCCGTCTTTCATCGGGACATTGAGGTCGGCCCGGACCAGAACGCGCTTGCCACGAAGCGCGCCCAGATCGTCGATATTTCTGTATTTCACCATAGGTTACAGACCGGCCATCACAGCGGCAGTATCCGACATGCGGCTGGAAAAGCCCCATTCATTGTCATACCAGCTCAATACCCGGACCAGATTACCGTCCAGCACCGATGTCTGGGTCGCATCAAAACTCGAACTATGGGGATCATGGTTAAAATCGATCGACACGGTCGGTTCGGTGACATAGGCCAGAATATTTTTCAGCCGACCATTTGCCGCCTCCGCCATTGCCTGATTGATTTCCTCAACCGTGGTTGATTTTTTGGCGACAAAAGTCAGGTCAATCATCGACACATTTGGCGTCGGCACCCGGACAGAGGTCCCGTCAAGCTTGCCGGCGAGTTCCGGCAGCACCAGCCCAACCGCACGCGCCGCCCCGGTTGAGGTCGGAATCATGCTAAGGCCACAGGCGCGGGCGCGGCGCGGGTCCTTATGCAGGGTATCCAGCACCCGCTGATCACCGGTATAGGCATGGACCGTGGTCATAATGCCCTTTTCAATGCCAACCGCCTGATCAAGCACCTGGGCCACCGGGGCCAGACAGTTTGTCGTGCAGGACGCGTTTGATACCACCAGATGATCAGCAGTCAGCGTATCATGATTGACCCCGTAAACCACGGTATTGTCCACGCCGGATGCCGGGGCGGAAATCAGCACTTTTCTTGCGCCTGCGGCAAGATGGGCCGAGGCCTTTTCCCTGTCGGCAAAAAACCCGGTACATTCATAGACAATATCAACCCCGAGGTCAGCCCATGGCAGGTCCGCCGGATTGCGTTGCGCCGTCACCCTGATCGGTCCCCGGCCAATATTGATCATATCGCCGTCAACCGTAACCTCAAACGGGAATTTGCCGTGAACCGAATCCCGTTTCAGCAGATAGGCATTCATGTCAACCGCGCCGAGATCATTGATCCCGACGATTTCTATATCTTCGCGGCCTGATTCGTAAATTGACCGCAGAGCCAGACGGCCAATGCGGCCAAAACCATTGATTGCAACACGTATAGTCATAAATTCAGTCTCCGTTTCCTTGAATTAAAGTTTGTTCTTTACGGCAAGGACTATGGCCTCTGCCGTGATTCCAAAATACTCATACAAATCCTTCGCCGGGGCCGAGGCGCCAAAAGTTTCCATGCCGATAATGATACCATCCCGCCCGACATAACGCTCCCAGCCAAATTTTATCCCGGCTTCAACCGCGACATTTATTGCCGCTGACCCGAGTATTTCAGTCCGGTATTCTTCCGGCTGCTGATCAAAAACGTCGGTTGACGGCATGGACACAACCCGGGTGCCAATCCCGTCCGACTGCAATATTTCACGGGCCGAGACGGCAATTTCAACCTCTGATCCTGTGGCGATGATGGTGACTTTTGCCTCCCCTTCGGCGGCGCGCAATTCATAGCCGCCTCTTGCCACCAGATTTTCACGGCTGTGGGTCAACCGGACCGGTTCCAGCGCCTGACGGGTCAGGGCGAGAATGCTTGGCCGTCCGCTATCCTGCAGGGCGCAGAGCCAGCTTTCCGCCGTTTCCACCGCATCTGCCGGGCGGTAAAGCGCGACATTCGGCATCGCCCGCAGGCTCATCAGATGTTCCACCGGCTGATGGGTCGGCCCGTCTTCACCAAGGCCGATACTGTCATGGGTCATGACATAAATCACCCGCTGCCCCATCAGGGCGCTTAGGCGAATCGCCGAACGGCAATAGTCGGTAAACACCATAAAGGTGCCGCCGTAAGGGATATATTCGCCGTGCAGCGCCAGACCGTTCATCACCGCCGCCATACCGAATTCACGCACCCCGTAATAAAGATAACGCCCCGAATAATCATCCGCCGTGACCGGGGCCTGATCCGGGGTTTTGGTGTTGTTCGATCCGGTAAGGTCGGCAGAACCGCCAATGGTTTCCCGGACAATCGGATTAAGCAAGGTCAGCGCCATCTCGGACGCCTTGCGGGTCGCGACCTTTTTGGGATTTTCCGCCAGATCCTTTTTATAGGCCTCCAGCGCCGCGTCAAGTTCTGCGGGCAGCTGCCTGTTCAGGCGGCGGCTGTAATCCGCCCTGATATTTTCATCCAGCCGGGCAAAATCTGCTTTCCACTGCTGTGCCGCCTTGCGGGAAACCCTGCCCGCCCGGCGCCAGCATTCAAGAATATCCGCCGGAATATCAAAGGGCGCATGGGGCCAGTCAAGGAATTTCCGCGCCGCAGCGATTTCATCCGGCCCGAGCGGCGCACCATGAACAGCCGACGTGCCCTGTTTATGCGGCGCACCGTAACCGATGGTGGTCCGGCAGGCAATCAGCGACGGGCGGTTATCCAGTTTCGCGGCGGCAATTGCAGCGTCTATTTCCTCCGCATCATGGCCATTGATCGCCTGGGTGTGCCATCGGCTCGCGGCAAAGCGGGCAATCTGGTCATCGGACAGGGTGGCGCTGGTGCTGCCGTCAATACAGATACCGTTATCATCCCACAGGACAATCAGCTTGCCGAGACCCAGATGCCCGGCGAGCGAGATCGCTTCATGGCTGATGCCCTCCATCAGGCAGCCATCGCCGCACATGACATAGGTGTGATGGTCAATAATATCGCCCATCCGCGCATGGGACAGCCGTTCGGCCAGCGCAAATCCGACCGAGGAGGCCAGCCCCTGCCCGAGCGGCCCGGTGGTCATTTCAATTCCCGGCAGCTCGCCATATTCCGGATGACCGGCGCAGGGGTGGCCCAGCTGGCGGAAATTTTTGATGTCATCAAGGGTCGGCCCTGCGTAGCCTGTAAGATACAACAGGGAATAAAGCAGCATCGAGCCATGCCCGGCAGACAGGATAAACCGGTCCCGGTCGGGCCAGTCGGGCCATGACGGATCATATTTCAGATGTCTGGTAAACAGCACCGTTGCCACATCGGCCATGCCCATCGGCATGCCGGGATGGCCCGAATTTGCCTTTTGCACCGCGTCCATCGACAGCGCACGGATCGCATTGGCCATTTCAGATTGTGAAATTGTCATAATGTTCCTGCCAGCTACATAAATAAATTGATGAATAGAGAATATTTTACGGCGGCAGAATGAACTTTTGCAAGCCATACGTCAACCTGCTTGTAGGATTTTATGCGGAATCTGACACTCGTGAATTGTTTTTGGTTTTTTGGCTTCAATTTTGGTGTTTTTTTTGCGACAATCAGCCAATGAAGAGCAGGTAGATATCAACAGGGACCACAGTATGGCGAAAAACCGGAAAATTCCTGACCAGAAAATACAGAACAGGGAACAGATCACGGCTACTATGGATGAGGCATTGACCCGTCTGGAACGGGCAATACTGGGCCGGCAGGTGCGGGATGCGGTACCGTCCGGCGAACAGGCCGGCTATATCGCCCGGCTTGAAAGCGAAAACCGCCAGATGGCCCGGGATGTCGCGGATATGAAAAAACATTGCCTCGCCCTGAAAGCCAGCTATGAACTTCTCGCAGAAAAATATCAGCGGCTGGAAGATATCAATCAGTCGGCGGAAAAAGATCTCGCGGCAACCCTGCAGGATATTGACCAGCTTATCGCCCGGCAGAGCCTGCATTAAAATAAGCAGAGCCTGCATTAAAACAAGCCAGAGCCTGCATTAAACAGTATCGGACAACCATATGGCCAATGTCATTGTAAACTTCAATAATCAGCATTATCACCTCGCCTGTCAGGACGGGGAAGAGGAGAGGCTGCTGAAACTGGCCGATTATGTTGAGGCGCGGGCAACAAAAATCGCCGGGGCCATGGGGGCGGTTTCCGACTTTCGCCTGCTGCTGATGACCGCCCTGTCGCTGGCTGACGAGCTGGACGAGGGCCGGAATGGCACCCCCGTGGAACTGGAAAAAACCCTTGCCACCGCCCTCAAACGTATTGAGGATATTACCCGGGAAGTAGAAGCCGGAAGCTAATGCAGCCTGTCCGTAATGGCGCGGAAAAAGCTGATTGATTCGAATTTTGAACCGATCTTGTCCATAAAATTCAGGTCGGCGGAATTCTTGACAATGACAATATGTTCCGGCTGGTTGATATAGATAAACTGGCCATAAACACCGACTGCAAGAAATTCCCCGGGCCGGGCGTCGGGCGCAATCCACCACTGAAAACCGTAGCCGAATTTATCCGGCCCCGGTTTGTTATGGGCATAAGACGGCGTTGTGGATAGTTTGACCCATGCTTCGGGAATAATCTGTTTGCCATTCCAGTTGCCGCCCTTCAGATACAGCCGGCCAAAACGGGCATAATCGCGGGTCCGCATGTTCAGGCCGCCAAGGGCAAAGGCCGTACCGGTGGAATCAGTGATCCATTCGGCGTCACTTTCCATACCGATATTCGACCAGATATGCTGTTCCGCCAGCTCGATCAGGCTTTTTCCGGTGACCCGGCGGACAATCATGGCCAAGACATGGGTATCCATGGAGACATAATGAAATTCCTGTCCCGGCGGCTTTTCCCGGGTCAGGGTCGTGGTAAATTCATCCAGCGACCCGCCAACCGCCAATATACGGCCCATGCGGTTAATATCGGAATAGAAATCCCCGTAATCCTCGTTCCACTTCACCCCTGACGACATGGCCAGCACTGCCCGGACCGGAACCCCTTCATAGCCGGAACCTTTCATCTCCGGCAGATATTTTTCCACCGGGGCGTCAATATCAATCAGGCCGCGTTCCACATAAATGCCAAACAGGGCAACGGTAAAGGATTTGGCCATTGACCATGAAATACGCAGGTCATTTTCCCCGGTGCCGAGATAATATTTTTCAAAGGCAATATTATCATCCTTGACCACCAGAAGGGCCGTGGTTGCCCGCCGGGCAAGAAATTCGCCGGTATCAATGGTCTGGCCCTTGTAGGGAAAACTTTCGGGCAGGGCTGCCGGGGCATGGCCAAATTTGAATACCGGGCCGGAACGCCGGACTGGTTTGGTCAGAAACATCTCGTCCATATGGGAGAAATTATGGACGACCTTGTCCTTGTCGAACAGGGTCATGGTGGCATAGAGCCGCGCCGCCTTTTCATGGTTGAACGCAACAAAGACGCCAAAGATGATCAGGGCAAAGAATAATGTTGCCCCGGTAATCCGCAAAAACCTGTTCATACTCACTCTCCCAATTCAACTTTTGCCCTGTTCGGCTTTCCTCCAGCGTAGCACAGGTTTGCGCGCCGCCATAGTCTCATCAAGCCTTTTTAACGGGGCGAGATACGGGGCGTCACTGAACAGGGCGCTATTGCCCGCTTTTGCCTCGGCCACCAGATGACGCAAGCTGCCGATAAAGCGGTCGAGCGACTGTTTGCTTTCGCTTTCGGTCGGCTCTATCAGCATGGCGCCGTGAACCACCAGCGGGAAATACATGGTCATCGGGTGATAGCCCTCGTCAATCATCGCCTTGGAAAAGTCAAGGGTGGTGACCCCGGTCCCGGCGAGAAAACGGTCATCAAACAGGCATTCATGCATGCAGGGGCCGTCAAAGCTTGCCGTCATGACATCCTCAAGAGAGGCCATGATATAATTGGCATTCAGCACGCTGTCCTCGGCCACCCGGGCCAGACCATCGGCCCCGTGGGACATCATAAAGCCGAGCGCACGGATAGTCATGCCCATCTGGCCGTGAAAGGCGGTCATCCGGCCAAAGCTGTCCGAGCCGTCCACATGTTCGACAAGCTCAAACCCGTCATCGCCATGAATAATATAGGGCACCGGGGCAAAGGGGGCGAGGGCGTCTGACAGCACCACCGGCCCGGCCCCCGGACCGCCGCCACCGTGGGGGGTTGAAAATGTCTTGTGCAGATTGATATGCATCGCATCAACGCCGAGGTCGCCGGGGCGCACCTTGCCGACAATGGCGTTGAAATTGGCCCCGTCGCAATAGAAATAACCGCCTGCCCCGTGAATGGCCTCGGCGATTTCAATAATATCGCGCTCGAATAATCCGCAGGTATTGGGGTTGGTCACCATCACCGCCGCCACATCGGGACCAATGGCCTCCTTCATTGCCGCAAGGTCAACCCGGCCATCCGCCGTCGCCGGAATGGCTTTTACCCTGTAACCACACAGGGCGGCAGAGGCCGGATTGGTGCCATGGGCGGATTCCGGGGCGAGAATAATCGAGCGGTCCTCACCGCGCTTGTCGAGTGCGGCGCGGATGGTCATCAGACCGCATAATTCGCCGTGGGCGCCGGCCTTCGGCGACAGGGCCACGGCGGGCATACCGGTCAATATCTTGAGCCAGTGGGCGAGACTGTCCATCAATTCCAGCGCGCCCTGCACGGTGGATATGGGTTGCAGCGGATGAATATCACCAAGGCCGGGCAGCCGCACCAGTTTTTCATTAAGTCGCGGATTATGCTTCATCGTGCAGGAGCCAAGTGGATATAGCCCCATATCAATGGCATAGTTTTTGCGGCTGAGCCGGGTATAATGGCGCATCGCTTCGGGTTCCGACAGTCCCGCAAGGCCAATTTCATTATCACGGGTGATGCCGCCAAGACGATCGGCAAACTCCCCGACCTCCTCCAGATCAACCCCGCAGCTATTCACATCGCCAATTTCATAGATCAGCAATTCCTGCTGGTCCAGCCCGCGATTACCACTATGGGTGGTGAAAATATGTTGTGTCATTTTACCACCTCCTTCAGGGCCGTAACCAGACAGTCCATATCTTCCTCCGTCACGGTTTCCGTCACCGCAATCAGCAGGTGGTTTTCAAGAGCCGCATCACCGGGATAAAGCCTGGATAACGGCACCCCGGCCAATATGCCCTGCACGGCCAGCCGTTCAACCGCCTCCGCCGCATCAATTGGCAGGCTGACGGTAAATTCATTGAAGAAACTGTCATTTATGACCTCGACCCCCTCGATGGCATCGAGCCTGTCGGCAAGCCTCACCGCCTTGGCATGATTAAGCCGGGCCAGATGGCGCAAGCCTTTTTCACCAAGCAGGGTCAGATGAATACTGAAGGCCAGCGCACATAATCCGGCATTGGTACAGATATTGCTGGTCGCCTTTTCCCGGCGGATATGCTGTTCACGGGTGGAGAGGGTCAGCACATAGCCGCGTCTGCCCTCCGCATCCACCGTCTGCCCGCACAGACGGCCCGGAATGGTCCGGACAAATTTCTGACGGGTCGCCAGCAGCCCGACATAAGGCCCGCCAAAACACAGGCCGTTGCCAAGGCTCTGACCCTCACCGACGACAATATCGGCCCCCATCGACCCCGGGGAACGCACCGCGCCGAGCGAGATAATTTCGGTCACCACGACAATCAGCAGAGCTTTTTTTGCATGGGCCACCTCGGCCAGCCGGGTAAAATCCTGCAAATTGCCAAAGAAATCGGGATTTTGCACCACCACACAGGCGGTCTCGTCATCTATCTGGTTGATCAGGTCATCGACCCGGTACATGCCAACCGGATTATCCCGCAGGCTGTTACCGCTATAGCGGGTCATGGTCGCCACCACATCCCGGTACTGGGGATGAAGACTGCCGGAGAGAATGGTTTTTTTGCGCCGGGTCGCCCGACAGGCCATCAATACCGCCTCACCGCAGGCGGTCGAGCCGTCATACATTGAGGCATTGGCGACCTCCATACCGGTGATCTGCGCCACCTGGGTCTGAAATTCAAACAGGGTCTGCAGGGTGCCCTGGGAAATTTCCGGCTGATAGGGGGTATAGGCGGTCAGGAACTCGCCGCGCTGAATGAGATGATCAACACTCGCCGGGACATGATGATGATAGGCCCCGGCGCCGCAGAAGAACGGCCCGGACCCGGCGGAAATATTTTTATTGGCAAAGTCGGCAAAGCGCCGCTCCACCGCCATTTCTGTCATATGGTCCGGCAGATCAGGCGGGGTTTTCAGCAGGGCGGATGATGGCACGTCCCGGAACAGGTCATCAATATTATCCACGCCGACAACGGCCAGCATTTCCCGGCGGTCAGACTGACCATGGGGTAGGTAACGCATATTATTCAAGCCCCGCAATAAATTCTTTATATCCGTCCGCATCCATAAGATTTGACACCTCCCCGGCATCGGCAATTTTCACCTTGTAAAACCAGCCGTCACTCTCCGCATGGCTGTTGACCATTGCCGGGTCTTCTTCAAGCGCCTCATTGACCGCCGTCACCGTACCGCCAACCGGGGCATAGATTTCACTGGCCGCCTTGACCGATTCGACCACGGCAATTTCATCCCCTTTGGCAAAGTCCGCGCCAATTTCCGGCACTTCGACAAAAACAATATCGCCCAGAGCCTTCTGGGCATAGTCGGTGATGCCGACGGTGCCGGTCTCGCCGTCGATGGTGATCCATTCATGTTCTTCTGAATAATAGGTTGTCATTGCGTCGTTCCTTATGATTTCTTGCGATAATAATGGTTGGGGACAAATGGCATTTTTGCCACCCGGGCGGGGAGCTGTTTGCCACGCACGGAGAGGAAAACCTCTGTATCTATTGCGGCGAATTCCGGCTTTACATAGCCCATGGCGACCGGCCCGCCCAATGTCGGGCCATAGCCGCCACTGGTCACGCTGCCGATTTCAGTACCGTCGGCGGCAAATATACCCGTGCCTTCCCGGGCCGGGGCGCGACCTTCGGGCAGAATCCCGACACGCTTTTTTTGATAATTTTTTGTCTTGATCTGGTCGAGAATAATCCTGTCGCCGGGAAAGCCGCCTTCAGCCCGGCGGCGCTTGCCGATCGCCCATAACAGGGAGGCCTCAACCGGGGTTGTCTCTGTCGTCAAATCATGGCCGTAAAGACATAATCCGGCTTCAAGGCGCAGGCTGTCGCGGGCGCCAAGGCCGATGGCCGCGACCTCCTCTTCCCCGAGCAGGGTGCGGCAGACCTTTTCGGCCTTGTCCTGTGGAATGGAAATTTCATAGCCATCCTCACCGGTATAGCCCGACCGGCTGATAAAGCAGTCTGCCCCGCAAACCGGCATTTCGGCATAAGTCATGAAATCCATATTTTCCACCCCCGGAGCAAAGCGCGTCAGTACCCCGGCGGCCTTTGGCCCCTGCAGGGCGACAAGAGCGCGCTCATCCAGTTCCGTCAGGGTGACATCAGCGGGCAGGTGAGCGTGCAGATGGGCGATATCCTGTGTCTTGCAGGCGGCATTAACCACCAGAAACAGGTCATTATCCCGTTTGGTGATCATTAGATCGTCGAGGATGCCACCCTGTTCACTGGTGAACATGCTGTAGCGGATATGACCAATGCCGAGACCAATGATATTGCCGGGCAGCAGGCTTTCGAGCCAGCGGTCGGCCCCGGCCCCGCTGATTACCAGCTGCCCCATATGAGACACGTCAAAAAGCCCGGCGGATGTCCGGGTGTGATTATGTTCGCCAAGAACCCCCAGCGGATACTGGACCGGCATCAGATAACCCGCGAAGGGGACCATCTTGCCGCCAAGTTCCCCATGCAGGGCGAAAAGCGGGGTTTTCAGAAGGGGGGGGTGATCAACAGTCAATATATTTCTCCATAACTGGCACTCTCACAGCACGAAACCCGCGCTATTGGTGCCCCCTCTGTCATGGATACCTGAGAGATTTGATTGTGTCGCCACAACTTACCCCGTCGGTGGGATTTCCGCAAAAATCCGCTTTCCAGAGTGCTGTTTTTCCTGCGGTCCTGGGTACCTGAGAGTTTCCGGGGCGGTTGCTCCTTCGGTGCCGGACGGGCCGGTCTCTCCCGCAGGAATGGTCAGCAAGGCGCCATAATAGCCGGAACGGATAAATAGTCAACGTTATAAGCAATTGATTGCCGGTAAAATATCTGCAATAAACAGGGCAGTCAGGATCAGCAATTTACACTATTGGTAACTTACAGGGAAAGTCTGGATAGATGGATATTTTAAAAACAGTATTTTCAGCACTGGGACATATTTTCGGGATATTCTGGAGCTATTTCCGGAAATTCCAGTCCGTGGTCGGCACCATATTATTCCTGTTTCTGATGCTGTTTATCATTGTTTCCCTGTTCCGGGAAAAGGGCGTTACCGTGCCGCAAAAGGGCGCGCTGGTCATCTCGCTGGAGGGGAGTATCCAGGAACAGAAAATCTATGACAAATCCCTTATTCAGATAATTTCGGGCAACAAGGTGGAACGCCAGACCATCCTGCGCGATGTCATCCGCTCGATTGATCTGGCAGCCAAAGACGACAGAATTTCCCTGCTGGTGATGAATGTTGACGGCCTGACCGGGGCGTTGCCGTCAAAATTGCATTATATCGGCAGCGCCATGTCGCGTTTCCGCGCCACAGGCAAGAAAATTCTGATCTATGGCAATAATTTCATGCAGAATGGCTATCTGATCGCCTCTTATGCCGATGAGGTCTATCTCAATCCCTATGGTTCGGTCCTGCTGTATGGCTACAGCTCCTACCAGACTTACTACAAGGGATTCCTCGACAAGATCAAGGCTGAGGTCCAACTGTTCCGGGTCGGCAAATATAAATCCGCCATGGAGCCGTTCATCCGCAGTGACATGTCACCGGCGGCAAAGGAGGCCATGCACGCCCTGCTTGGCGATCTATGGGCGGATTATAGCACGGCGGTCGAACAGGGCCGGGCGCTGGACAAGGGCAGTTTCGGGAATATCTTCACCCGGGCGGATACTGATATTACCGCTGTCAAGGGCGACCTTGCCGCCCTCGCCATGCAGTATAAGCTGGTGGACGGCCTGAAAACCCGGGAGCAATGGCGCGAGCTTCTGGCCCGGAATCTTGGCGTTAACGTCGCGGGGCTGGGCCGCAAGACCATTGATTACCGGGCCTATCTTGCGGCATATCCGGCAGGGATTCCCATTCAGAAAGACATGGTTGCCGTCATCTATGCCAACGGCACCATTATGGATGGGCCGCAGCCGCAGGGCATTGCCGGGGGCGACACGGTTTCGCGCCATCTGCGCGAGGCCCGGCTGAATAACAGGGTCAAGGCCGTCGTCCTCCGGGTGGACAGCCCGGGCGGCAGTGCCTTTGCCTCGGAAGTAATCCGTCAGGAGGTTCTGCTGCTCAAAAAAGCCGGCAAACCGGTTGTGGTCTCAATGGGGTCGCTGGCGGCGTCGGGCGGTTACTGGATTTCCGCCAGTGCGGACGAAATATGGGCCGCCCCCTCTACCATCACCGGCTCGATCGGTATTTTCGGGGCGATTCCCAATCTTGAAGGGACGCTGGCGGCGATTGGCATCACCACAGACGGGGTCGGCACCACGGACCTGTCGGTCGCAGGCCTTGGCAAGCCGCTGTCGGCAAAGGTTAAAACCATCATCCAGAGCAGTATCGAAAACGGCTATGACCGTTTCCTGTCGGTCGTTGCGGAAGGCCGCCATATGACGGTGGACCAGGTGAATGATATTGCCCAGGGCCGGGTATGGTCCGGCAAAGAGGCGCAGAAGATCGGGCTGGTGGACAAGCTCGGCACATTTGACGATGCGGTAAAATCCGCCGCCACCCGGGCCAACCTCGCGGATTATAAAGTTGCCTATTGGGAAGACCCGGTTCCGTGGGATATCAAACTGATTTCCGATATAGCCGAACGCCATCCGGAACTTGGTCAGATGCTTTCGGGCCGGATGCTTTCAGGCATGACCCGCAGCCCGCAGAATATTCTCGCGGCACGGATCATGGAAAAACTGTCCCTGTTCAGCCAGCTGAATGATCCGGGCCATGCCTATGTCCTGTGTCTTGCCTGTGTGGCGGAATTTAACCACAGATAAGCATATGACTGAAAAAATAAATGTCTATATTGCCAGTCCCCGGGGTTTTTGTGCCGGGGTTGACCGGGCGATACAAATCGTCGAACTGGCGCTGGAAAAATACGGCACGCCGGTCTATGTCCGCCATGAAATAGTCCATAATAAATTTGTCGTCGAGGGGCTGCAAAAGCGCGGGGCGATCTTTGTTGACAGCCTGGACGAGGTGCCGGACGATCTGCCGGTGGTCTTTTCGGCCCACGGGGTACCAAAATCAGTGCCCGAAGCCGCCCGGCGGCGCAATATGCTCTATGTCGATGCAACCTGTCCGCTGGTCAGCAAGGTCCATCGGGAGGCCGCCGCCCACGAAAAATCTGGCTCGGAAATTATCATGATCGGCCATGCGGGCCATGCCGAAGTGGTCGGCACCATGGGCCAGGTCGAAGAAGGCCGGATCACCCTGGTTGAAACTCCGGAGGATGTCGAAAAACTTGCCCTCGGAGATAATGACAATGTTGCCTATATCACCCAGACCACCCTGTCGCTGGATGACACGGCGGATATTATCAGGGCACTGAAGAGTAAATTCCCCGGCATTCGGGACCCGCGAAAAGAGGATATCTGTTACGCCACCACCAACCGGCAGGGCGCGGTCAAGGCGCTGGCGGAACGGGCGGAAGCGGTACTGATCATCGGCGCACCCAACAGCTCGAACTCCCGCCGTCTGGTCGAGGTCGCAACCCGGCAGGGCTGTCGGTCAATGCTGATTCAGCGCGCGGACGATATTGACTGGGGCTGGCTTGATGGCGTCCGGAATGTTGGCCTGTCTGCCGGTGCCTCGGCGCCGGAAATACTGGTGGAAGAGGTGATCGAGGCCTTTCGTCGCCGCTATGACATGACGCTTGAGACCATCTCGACCGTCGAGGAAAATGTCCGCTTCAAACTACCGGCGATTTTGATGAAGGAATAATAATACCCCCTAATGCGCCCCGGCGTCCTGTAGAATTTTTATGATGCGGCGGCGGTGGGTGTCGATGGC
>Ga0256829_1001213_pt1 | contig 21973 bp, 17 predicted proteins | sample 131447metaG_FD_185979 | JGI IMG/M metagenome (GOLD analysis project Ga0256829, IMG submission 185979) | Hydrothermal vent microbial communities from Lau Basin, Pacific Ocean - 131-447 | ecosystem: Environmental > Aquatic > Marine > Hydrothermal vents | place: Pacific Ocean: Lau Basin | collected...
CAAACACTAAAATCTGCTATAGATGAAACAAATACCTTGCAAGAAGATAAAACACAAGCTGTTGCTGACATTGCAACTGGTCAAGTAAAAGACCTCCACCAAGCAGCTCTTGCTATTGGTAAAGCAGAAACAAGCATGAAACTCATGTTAGAAATAAGAAATAAAGCTCTTAATGCTTATAAAGAGCTGGGTAGAACTCAATTATAAACCGTTCTAAAAGTAAAAAAATACTCCTCCTTTATATCCTTATAGGAGTTGCCTTTACCATATTTTTAAGCGTAATGCTTTTAAATGCTATCAAGCCTCGTCGTATGCCATCACTTTATGCTAAAGAAGGAACTCGTGCAGATCGTGGGAACATCATAAGTGCTGATGGTTTTCATCTAGCAACAACAAAAAAACTATATAAAGCTGTTGTAAATACTCGCTATATAGACCCTCAAAAAAAAGAACTTTTTATACAACTGTTTCATATCTATTCAGGTATTGGCATTAAAGAGATACGAAAAAGGCTCAAAAAGAGGAAAGGCGTTGTAGTCCTTAGCTACAATGTAGCATCAGTTCAAGCACAATATCTAAAAAAATTATCTCGTGAACTTAGAAGATTTAAAGTATTTTTAGAGCTTAAAAATCCAAAAACAGGCTATATGTCTATACATGGGCTAAGCATTATAGAAAGTGGTGAAAGTAGAGAATACCCTTATGGTAATCTTCTAACTCCTATCATAGGCTATCCTCATAAAATAGAAGAAAATGGATATACGCATATTCAAGGTATAAAAGGTTTAGAAAAAAGATTTGATGCTGAGCTATCTCCAAGACAAGATGGTTTTAGTCGTGGCAAAAGAGATGTAAACTCTTATATTATTTTAAACAAAGATAGTTTTACAAAAGCAAAAATCGATGGTCTTGATATAAAACTAACCATACCTGTTGCACTTCAAATACGCATAGAAAAGATGTTAGATAAGATGAAAAAGAAACTTGAAGCAAAGCAGATTATGATAGTTATCATGAACTCTACAAATGGTGATGTTCTTACAATGGCTAGTTCAAATAGATTTTTACCTAAGCATATCAAACGCAGTGATTATCCATCCCTTAGAAGTGATATGATTGAGTATAGTTTTGAGCCAGGGAGTGTTATAAAACCATTAACCTTTTCAATACTGCTAGAAAAACATCTTGTAAACCCTTACGACTTGGTAAATGGACACAATGGACACTTTAGAATAGGTCGTAAAGTGATAACTGATGAGCATAGGTTTGAATGGCTGAGTGCAGAAGATGTCATAGTTTACTCTTCAAATATCGGTATGGCTCAACTTGCTCAAAAACTATCTGGGTATGAGTTTCATGATGGACTTCTAAAATTTGGTCTTTCTCAAAAATCAACTCCTGATATGATTTACGAAAAAACAGGTTCTATCCCCTCTCCAAAAAGACTTGAAAATGAGATATATAAAGCAACTGCAGCATATGGATATGGAATGAGAGAAAACCTTATGCAAGTCCTCCGTGCTTACACTGCCTTTAATAACAATGGCAGTATGGTATATCCAAAGATTGTAAAAAGTTTTATAGATGAGTATGGAGTAGAAAAACCAACACTGTATGAAGATCAAGTTCAAGCCATAAAAAGTTCTACTGCTGCGAGGATGAAAAAAATACTTATCAAAACGGTAAATAAAGGAACGGGGAGAAAAGCTATAACTCCAGGACTAGAGATAGGTGGGAAAACAGGTACTGCACATATAGTTGAAAAAGGGCAATATGTTCATAAATACAATACTGCCTTTATGGGGTTTGTAAATGACAAAGAGCATAAATACAGCATAGGAGTTGTTGTTATCCAACCACTAAAAAGTCACTTTGCATCTTCAACATCAGTTCCAGTTTTTAAACAAGCAGTTGATATTATGGTCGAAAATAACTACTTGACACCTTTAGAGCCAAAGGTTATCAAGCAAACGGGTAGTCCCCACAAGAGCCTCCACTAATATTACACTATTTCCTACTTCTACCATATCAATAGCTTCAAAATCACGGTTAAGTATTTCTACATATCCGATTTTAAGAGGTTTTAAAACATCTTTCATCTTCTTTTTTATCTCTATAACATCAAGATTATTTTTACCTATCATCATAGAAGCAGCATGAAGAGATGCTGATATTTTTAAGGCCTCTTTTCTCTCTTGCTCATTTAAGTAAATATTTCTACTACTCAGGGCAAGTCCATCACTCTCTCTAACTGTATCAACAGCAACTATCTCAACTGACATAAATAGTTGTTTAACCATCAGACTTATAAGGTTTAGTTGCTGTGCATCTTTTTTACCAAAGTAAGCTCTATCTGGATTTACAATGTTAAGTAGTTTTAAAACAACTGTTAAAACTCCTGAGAAATGCCCTGCTCTTGTCGCACCTTCTAAAACATACCCTCTTATCTTTGGAGCTATCAAACTAACTTCATCATCCGTATATATATCTACTGCGTTTGGAAAAAAAAGTATATCTACACCACTTAAAGAGCATATTTTTTTATCTGCTTCATCACGAGAAGGATATTTATCTAAATCTTCACCCTTTAAAAATTGAGTAGGATTTACAAAGATAGATACAAGCACTATTTCATTCTCTGACCTTGCTTTTCGTATAAGTGATATATGCCCTTCATGAAGTGCACCCATTGTTGGAACAAAACCAATAGTTGCGTTTAAAGTAGTTAAATATCTTTTTAACTCTAGTGGATTGTAGATAATTTTCATGCTTTTAAGCCTTTATAGAATATAATCGCAATTATACAATATTGGATGGGTTTTATGGATAATTATGAATATACTGAGATACTAAAAGAGTTAAAAATTAAGATTGGAAATATTGCAGGTGTTGTAGAACCCCACAAAATACAAATGAGACTCGATGAGATAGAAGTTTTAGAAAATGAACAATCTTTTTGGAATGATGCGACAAATGCATCAAAAATTCAAAAAGAGAAAACTCAACTTCAAAGAAAACTAGGCAAGTTTAACATTGCAAATGACTCAGTAAATGATGCTATTGAGCTTTATGATATGGCGAAAGAGGAAAATGATGAAGAGTCTATAAATGCACTTTTTGACGATGCATCTAATCTTCAAGAACAAATCAGAAGTATGGAGATACAAGTCCTTCTTAGTGGGGATAGTGATGCCAACAACGCTATTGTTTCCATTCACCCTGGAGCTGGTGGGACAGAGAGTCAAGACTGGGCTGAAATGCTTCTTAGAATGTACAAAAACTGGGCAAATAAACATGACTTCAAAGTAGATGTACTTGATTATCAAAATGGGGAAGAGGCTGGTATAAAAGATGTTTCCATACTTGTAAAAGGTGAAAATGCTTATGGCTATCTAAAAGTAGAAAACGGTATCCATAGACTTGTTCGTATCTCTCCTTTCGACTCCAACGCTAAACGACATACATCTTTTAGTTCTGTTATGGTTTCGCCTGAGGTTGATGATGATATAAATATAGTTATAGAAGATAAAGACATCCGAGTAGATACATATCGTTCAAGTGGAGCTGGTGGACAACATGTAAACAAAACAGAATCAGCCATACGACTAACACATATAGAGACAGGAGTAGTTGTTCAGTGCCAAAATGACAGAAGTCAGCACAAAAATAAAGCAACTGCTATGAAGATGTTAAAATCACGACTTTATGAGCTTGAACTTGAAGAACAAAAAGCTAAAGAAGCTGGTATAACTAAAAGTGAGATAGGATGGGGACATCAAATCCGTTCTTATGTAATGCAACCATATCAACAAGTAAAAGATACAAGAAGTAATGAAGCATACTCAAATATATCTGCTATTTTAGATGGAGATATTGACAAGATGATAGAGGATGTACTTATCTCTATAAATAAGGCTTAATCTTTTTATGTCAAGAGCAAAATATGAATCTACTTAAAGAATTTTGAGTGGAGGTAAGTTGGCTAATTAAATAATTCTCTATTCTGTTCTTTTCTAATCTGAAGTTTTTTTGCTTTAACTTCATCATCAAGTCTTTTTTCTAGCTCTTTTTGCTTTTGTAAATCATCTTGTCTAATTCGTTTTATCCTAGCTTCTTCTCTCATCTTTTTATTCATATAAAGTTTTCTCTGAGCCTCTTTTTTAACTCTAAGTTTTTTGTCATTATCTAAATATGATTGAATAATACCAGAAGAATTTATATCATTAGAATGTGAAAAATAATAGTTTGTGATTTGCTCTTTACATTTATCTGTATCAATCAAACCACTGTTAATAATTTTAGAAAAAAGATAGTTATCTTCTTTTGATATTGATTGCTTAAAATAGAGTTTAGCACTTCTTATAAAATAATCATTCGTTTTAGATAACTTTCTTAACTTATTTAGATAGCCCATTTTACTTATGGTTTTATCCCCACTCAAAATCGAATATCCATCTTTTTTTGTTTTTTTAACTTCATCTATATATTTATCTATTTTATTTATCTCGGAGGCATATTGGTTAATATTTTTTAAATTGTTTATCTTCTTAGCATTATCATAAATAACATCACCAAGAGCTGAGTATATTAGTGGATTATCTGCAAATAAAAGGCTAGTAAAAAGAATAGTTAGTATAATTTTTTTCATAAGAGTACCTGTTGCTTAGGTGAAGGATAGAAATACTCCCACAAAAGTGGAAGTATTAGATGCTAATTTTTAGCCATTTCTCTTTTTCTGAATCTCTTCAGATACATTTCTAGGAACTTCTTCATAATGATCAAATTCCATAGAGTAAGTAGCACGACCTTGAGTAGCAGAACGAAGGTCAGTTGAGTAACCAAACATTTCAGCAAGTGGTACAAATGCGTCAATGATTTTGTTACCTGAACGGTCACCCATATTATTAACTTGTCCACGACGACGATTTAGGTCACCGATAACATCACCCATATAGTCTTCAGGAACTTCAACTTCAACTTTCATCATTGGCTCAAGGATTGAAGGTTTTGCCTTACGACATGCCTCTTTGAAACCCATTGAAGCAGCAAGTTTAAATGCCATCTCATTTGAATCCACATCATGGTAAGAACCATCATAAAGAGTAACTTCAATGTCTTCCATAGGATAACCAGCAAGGACACCATTGCTCATAGCTTCAGAACAACCTTTCTCAACAGCAGGAATAAATTCACGAGGAACAGACCCGCCTTTAATAGCATTGTTAAATACAAAACCACTATCAGCTTCACCTGGTTTAACTTTTAAGAATACATGACCATATTGACCACGACCACCAGACTGTTTCGCATATTTGTACTCTTGATCAACAGCCTCTTTGATAGACTCACGGTAAGAAACTTGTGGAGCACCAACTTCTGCATCAACGGAAAACTCTCTTTTCATTCTATCAACAAGGATTTCAAGGTGTAACTCACCCATTCCTGAGATAATAGTTTGACCAGTCTCTTCATCTGTATTTACTCTAAAAGATGGATCTTCAGCAGCTAGTTTACCTAGTGCGATTCCCATTTTTTCTTGATCAGCTTTAGTTTTTGGCTCAACTGCAACAGAGATAACTGGATCTGGGAAATCCATACGCTCTAGTACAACTTTCTCTTCGCCAGTACATAAAGTATCACCAGTAGTAGTTGATTTAAGACCAACAACAGCACCGATTTCACCAGCATAAATCTCTTTTACTTCTTCACGCTTGATAGCATGCATTTTCACGATACGACCAATACGCTCTTTTTTATCTTTAGTAGAGTTATGTACAAATGAACCAGCTTCAAGTGAACCACGATAAACACGGATAAATGTAAGAACACCAACAAATGGGTCAGTCATGATTTTAAAAGCAAGTGCAGCAAAATCACCATCATCAGTTGATGGTACAGCTACTTCTACCTCTTCATCATCCATTAATGTACCCATGATAGCTTCTGACTCTACAGGTGATGGAAGATAATCAACAACGGCATCAAGAAGTGTTTGAACACCTTTGTTTTTAAATGCAGTACCTGGTGTCATTGGAACAACAGCCATACCAAGTGTTGCAGCTTTGATAGCAGCTTTCATCTCATCTTCAGAGATCTCTTCACCTTCAAGGAATTTTTCAGCAAATTCTTCATTTCCATCAATTTCAGAAAGTGTTTCAAGCATTTTTTCTTTGTACTCATCAGCAATTTCTTGGAGTGAATCACGAATATCTTGCACATGGTAGTTTGAACCCATCGCAGCATCTTCATCCCAAACAATCTCTTTCATAGTAACCAAATCAACAACACCTTCAAACTCAGCTTCAGCACCGATAGGAAGTTGAATAGGCATAGGATTACCCTTAAGACGAGTACGAATTTGACGCTCAACTTCGTAAAAATCTGCACCAGTTCTATCCATCTTGTTTACAAAAACAATAGAAGGAACTTTATAACGGTTTCTTTGTCTCCAAACTGTTTCTGATTGAGGTTGTACACCACCAACAGCACAGAATACTGAAACAGCACCATCAAGAACACGCATTGATCTCTCAACTTCAATAGTAAAATCAACATGACCTGGAGTATCGATAATATTTATCTGTTTTCCTTGCCACTCACAAGTAGTCGCAGCAGATGTAATTGTAATACCACGCTCTTGCTCTTGTTCCATCCAGTCCATAGTAGCAGCACCATCATGAACCTCACCGATTTTGTGTTCAACACCAGTGTAAAAAAGAATTCTTTCTGTTGTTGTTGTTTTACCTGCGTCAATGTGAGCAGCAATACCGATATTTCTTACATCATTTAGTTTGTGACTTCTTGCCATAATTTATCCTATTACCATCTATAATGAGCAAATGCTTTATTAGCTTCTGCCATTCTGTAAGTATCTTCTTTTTTCTTAAATGCAGAACCTTTATCAGATGATGCATCCATTAATTCATTAGCTAATTTATCAGCCATTGTTCTTTCATTTCTACTACGAGAAGCATCAACTAACCATCTAATAGCTAGTGAAAGTTGGCGTACAGGGCGTACTTCTACTGGAACTTGATAAGTAGCACCACCAACACGGCGACTTTTTACTTCAATAATTGGTTTAATATTTTCAATAGCCTCATTAAATGTATCTATTCCTGATTTTTCACCACGAGAGCTAATGATATCCATTGCACTGTAAATAATCTTTTCAGCTATAGATTTTTTACCATCTAACATTATTTTATTTATAAATTTCGTTAAAATCTTGCTTCCATAAACTGGATCTGGCATGATTTCACGAACGGGAGCTTTTCTTCTTCTCATTTGTAATTTTCCTTACTTCAATTTGTATTCTTCAAATTTACTCAAAATCAATCACTAAAGATTAATCCTGTGCTATTGAATTTTCTGGCATAAACGCCGATACCAAATTTGTTAAAACAAATTTGTGTGATTTCCTATAAAAGGATTATTTTTTAGGACGCTTTGTTCCGTATTTTGATCTCGCAACAGTTCTATTTGCAACACCAGCAGTATCTAAAGCACCACGAACGATGTGATATTTTACACCAGGTAAATCTTTAATACGACCACCACGAACTAGAACGATTGAGTGTTCTTGAAGGTTATGACCCTCACCACCGATATATGAGATAACCTCAAAACCAGAAGTTAATCTAACTTTTGCAACTTTTCTTAAAGCAGAGTTAGGTTTTTTAGGTGTAGTTGTGTAAACACGAGTACATACACCACGACGCTGTGGACATGAGTTAAGAGCTGGTGATTTTGATTTTTTAATCACGCGTTTACGCTCTTTACGAATCAGTTGATTGATTGTAGGCATACAATTCCTTTTTCTTAAATTTTCCAGTAAAATAAATCCTCTAATTTTTTAGAGAATTATAAACACGAGATATTACAGAAAAACTGATTAAAGTTAGCTTATTTTAAGGATTTTTTAATGTATTGATAAAGATATGAGAAGTTTAGGAGTAAATGCATGAGTTATTACTCACGCATTTGAAAAAGAGAAGATTAATCTTCTTGACTTTGAAATTGTATTTTTTGGTCTTTATATATACCAGTTCCAACAGGAATGGTACGACCAATGATAACATTTTCTTTTAGATTTACAAGTTCATCAACTTTAGCACTAACAGCAGCTTCAGTCAATACTTTTGTTGTATCTTGGAATGATGCAGCTGAGATAATACTATCAGCAGATACTGCAGCTCTTGTAATACCAACAAGGAATGGCTCAGCAATCGCAGGACGACCACCAAGACGCATTATTTTTTTATTTTCTGCAGCAAATTTAGCTTTAGAAATCAAATCACCCTCTATAAATTTTGTATCTCCAGATTTAACAATTTTAATCTGACGCAACATTTGAGTAAAAATAACTTCAATATGTTTATCAGCAATATTAACACCTTGAGAACGATACACTTGTTGTACTTCTGATACTAAGTAGTTATAAAGTGCTTTAACACCCATAATTCTTAGTAGCTCATGAGATGATAAAATACCTGTAGTTAAACGCTCACCAGAATGCACAAAGTCACCAGCACTTACAACTGCCTCATGTGATTTATCAACAAAATACTCTTTTACAAGACCATTTTCACTATTGCTTATAACTATTCTTACTTTACCACGAAGCATTTTACCAAAACTAACTGTACCATCTATCTCTGAGATTAGTGCTGTTGCTTTTGGACGACGACCTTCAAAAAGTTCAGATACACGAGGAAGACCACCTGTAATATCTGATGATTTTTGAAGTGCTTTTGGTGTTTTAGCGATAATATCTGCAACTTTAACAGTTGAACCATCTGGAATATATATTGAAGATTTTGGCTCGATTGCATATCTTAAGAGTTCACCATCTTCAGTAGCTAAAACTACTGTCGGTTTATATTCTGACGAGATATGATCATTTATCATTAAACGAGATTTACCAGTAAGTTCATCTAGTTGCTCACTAGCAGTCGTACCAACTATAATATCTTCATATGAAACGACACCATTAGCTTCAGAGATAATAGGGTTAGAGTATGGATCCCATTCTGCTATAACAACAGACTCATCACTTGCTGGTTTAGCAATAACGCTAGAAGCATCTACACTATCATCATCATTTGCAACAAGAACTGAGCCACGAGCAATGTAGTGACGAATAGCTTCACGGTTATTAGCATCTACAACTGTTGCAAACAATCCTTTTTCAGCAACTTCATGACCAGCTTTTAAGCCTTCATGTCTTTGTAAATAATCACCTTTTAGTAAGAAATACTTAACTTTACCCTCTTCTTTTGCAAGAATCTTTTTAGTAACTGGAGCACCGTCTTTAACTAACAGTTCTGATGCATAAGGGATACGAGCTGGAACATTCCAAGCATCTTTAATACTTTCTACAATAGAATCATCAACTGAAATTTCTGTGCCATTAGCATAAGGTAAATAAAATTTACCCTCAATCTGTCCACTAACACCTGCCAACTCATTTGGTTTTGCTATCTCATTTTTACGAAGAGAATAACGAACTGTATCTTTAGCTCCAACAAAGGATATTAAAACTTCATCATGGATAGTTTGAACTTCAATCTTGCCATCAAATGGTGCTTTAATCTTAGGTTCTACAAGTAATACAGCAGCATTTCTTCTGTTTGCAACTATATTTTTACCCTCTTTAGACTTGTAAGTTTTCAAGTTATAATAACGGATAAAACCTTCTTTCTCAGCTACAATTTGTCTATCTTGTGCAGTCGAACTAGCAGTTCCACCAACATGAAAGGTACGAAGTGTAAGCTGTGTTCCAGGTTCACCAATAGACTGAGCTGCAACAATACCTATAGCCTCACCTGTACGAACTATATGTCCAGTTGCAAGGTTTACACCATAACATAAAGCACAAACACCATCTTCACTTTTACATGTTGTTGGAGTTCTAATTCTTGCTGTTTTGATACCTGCATCAGAGATAACTTTAGCACTAACTTCATCTAAAAGTGTACCTTCTGAAAAAAGAATCTCATTTGAAATAGGGTCGATAACATCATCGGCTAAAACACGACCATTTAGTCTATCTTCTAAAGCTTCTATTAAAGTATTTTGATCCTGAATATCTGAAATATCAATACCCTCATGAGTATGACAATCATGTTCAACAATTTTCACATTTTGTGCAACATCAACAAGTTTACGAGTAAGATAACCTGCATTTGCTGTTTTAAGTGCTGTATCGGCTAGACCTTTTCTTGCACCGTGAGTTGAAATAAAGTACTCAATTACATTAAGTCCCTCTTTAAAGTTAGAGATAATTGGTGTTTCAATAATATCACCACTTGGTTTAGCCATAAGACCACGCATACCAGCCAACTGACGGATTTGAGCAGCTGAACCACGCGCACCTGAATCAGCCATCATGTGAATAGAGTTAAATCCATCCTTATCTGTTTGCACAAGTTTCATCATTTCAGATGCTAGAGTATTATTTGTATCAGTCCAAACATCGATAATCTTGTTATATCTCTCTTGTTCAGTTAAAAGACCCGCTTCAAACTGTTTTTGGATTTCTATAACACGGTTTTTACTATCAACAATCTTACCTTCTTTCATGTCTGGTATTCTAATATCATCAGCAGAGATAGAGACTCCAGCTTCTGTTGCTTGTTTAAAACCAAGATTTTTAAGAGAATCTAGAAAACTTGCAGTTATACCAATACCACCATGCTTTTGTACATAATCAACGATCTCATTGATATATTTTTTCTTCATGACTCTATTCCAAAGTTCAATAGGAACAAACTCTGGTAATATAGCTTTAAGTAGCATTCTTCCTGCAGTTGTTTGTATGATACGACCATCAACACGAGTTCTAACTTTTGCATGAATATCAAGTGCATCATGTGCTAATGCGATTTTTATTTCATCTACATTTGCAAAAAGTTTATTTGAACCCTTTACACCATTTTTTTCTAATGTTATATAGTATATACCAAGAACCATATCCTGTGAAGGTGTAGCTATAGCCTTTCCAGATGCAGGAAGTAGAATATTCATAGATGCAAGCATAAGCACTTTACATTCAGCAATAGCAGCAGAGCTTAAAGGTACATGTACAGCCATTTGATCCCCATCAAAATCGGCATTAAACGCAGCACATACTAATGGATGAAGCTGGATAGCTTTTCCATCTATTAGTTTTGGGTGGAATGCTTGAATTGAAAGTTTATGAAGTGTTGGTGCACGGTTAAGCATAATTGGATAACCATCAACAATCTCAGCAAGGCACTCCCAGACTTCATTAGTTTTCTCTTCTATCATCTTCTTAGCAGCTTTTACTGTAGTTGCATAACCTTTATCTTCAAGTTTAGCAATCAAGTGTGGTTTAAATAGCTCTAAAGCCATCTTTTTTGGAAGTCCACATTGATCCATTGTTAAAGATGGTCCAACAACAATTACACTCCTACCAGAGAAATCAACACGCTTACCAAGTAAGTTTTGTCTAAAACGACCTTGCTTACCTTTAATAATCTCTGAAAGTGATTTAAGAGGACGCTTATTAGCACCTTTTACAGCATTTGCACGACGACCATTATCAAAAAGTGCATCAACAGACTCTTGGAGCATTCTTTTTTCATTTCTAACAATAATCTCAGGAGCTTCTAGTTCAACTAAACGCTTAAGTCTCTGATTACGGTTTATAACTCTTCTATATAAATCATTAACATCAGAAACAGCAAATTTACCACCATCAAGAGATACAAGTGGTCTTAAATCTGGTGGAAGAACTGGAAGTACAGTTAGCATCATCCATGCAGGATTATTACCACTGTTTAAAAATGACTCAATTACCTTAAGACGCTTGTTGATAGTCTTTTTCTTTGCTTCACTTTTAGTCTCACCAAGAGCTTCTTTAAGCATTGTAAAAAGGTCAACTAAATCTATAGAATCCAATAAATCACGAATAACCTCTCCACCCATACGAGCTTTAAAGCCAAGTTCACCAAAACGCTGAACTAAAGTACGATACTGTTCTTCATTTAAAACATCATATTGTAGCACTGGTGTTTTTGCTTCTGCTTCATAGTAAGCCTCTCCACCTGATTCTACTATATATGCTTCATAATAAAGAACTCTCTCAAGGTCTTTCATTTTCATACCTAAAAGAGTACCAATACGAGATGGTAATGAACTAACATACCAAATATGTGCAACAGGAGTTACAAGTTCTATATGACCCATACGGTTACGACGAACCTTAGTTGAAGTTACTTCAACTCCACATTTTTCACAAACTACACCCTTGTAACGCATCTTTTTGTACTTTCCACAAAGACACTCATAATCTCTTACAGGTCCAAATATTTTTGCACAAAAAAGTCCATCTCGTTCAGGTTTAAGAGTACGATAGTTAATAGTTTCAGGTTTTTTAACTTCACCATGACTCCAAGACATTACCTTCTCAGGTGATGCAAGGCGAAATTGTAATTGCTTTATATCTTTTGGTCTATTCTCTTCTGTTACTTCTACTGGTACTAATTTACTCATCGTCTTCTACCTCGTCCATAATATCTACATCAAGAGCAAGTGCTTGTAGCTCTTTTGTTAATACAAATAGTGTTTCAGGAATACCTGATGCAGGTATAAGCTCACCTTTTGTGATAGCTTTATACGCACGAACACGACCTTCAACATCATCTGATTTGATTGTCAGCATCTCTTTTAAAACTGCTGAAGCTCCATAAGCTTCAAGAGCCCAAACTTCCATCTCTCCAAATCTTTGTCCACCAAATAGTGCTTTACCACCAACTGGCTGTTGAGTTACTAAAGAGTATGGTCCAGTTGAACGAGCATGAATTTTTTCATCAACAAGGTGATGTAGTTTAAGAATATACATATATCCTACATTTACACGCTCTTTGATTTTTTCACCAGTCATACCGTTGTAAACAACTGTTTTACCATCAACATCCATCTTTGCAAGTTCAAATAGTTTATCAAACTCAGCTTGATTAACACCCTCAAAGATTGGTGTAGCAAAGCGAACTCCACCTTTTGCCCAGTCTCTTGCATATTTTAAGAATTTCTCATCATTCATAGCACCTATCACTTCAACAGCATTCATAAGCCCTGCAACATCTGCAATAGAAATCATTTTAGCTCTAAGATTATCAATAAAATCTTTTTGCTTAGTATTAAACTGCTCTTGAATTTGGTTTCCAAGTTCACGACCTGCCATACCAAGATGCATCTCTAAAACTTGACCAATATTCATACGAGAAGGTACACCTAGTGGGTTTAGACAGACATCTACGCTTCTTCCATCTTCCATATAAGGCATATCAACTTCAGGCACGATGATGGAAACAATACCTTTGTTACCATGACGACCAGCCATTTTATCACCAACTTTTAGCTGTCGTTTAGTCGCTATATAAATTTTAACATACTTAACAACACCATTTGGAAGAATGTCATCTTTTTCTAAGATATTTAGTTTTTCTTCATGCTCATCTCTAAAAACTCGTTTTTCTTTTTGAAAGTAGTTTTTAGTTTTGTTATACTCTGATTGCACTTCTTCACTAAATGATTTAACGATAGCATTCATAGCAAAACGATTTACTTCAACTAAATCTTCACCATTGATAGTATCACCAGCTTTATACTCTGTGTCACCAACTTTAATATCTGAAAGTAAAGCTTCACGAGTAAGTAGTTTAGTAACTCTTAACATCTCCTCTTTATCAATCATGATAAGTCTATCGTAATGTTCTCTCTCTAAGTAATCTCTCTCCTCTTTTTCAAGTTCAAGAGCACGAGGGTCTTTGTCATAACCTTTTTTTGTAAATATTTTTATATCTACAATAACACCTTCCATAGATGGTGGACAGTATAGTGATTTATTTATAACATGACCAGCTTTTTCACCAAAAATTGCACGAAGAAGACGCTCTTCAGGAGTTGGTTTAACTTCACCTTTTGGAGAAACTTTACCAACTAAAATCATACCACCACTAACAGTTGTACCAATCTTAACAATACCAGATTCATCTAAGTGAGATAGTTCATCATCTCTAACATTTGGAATATCACGAGTAATCTCTTCAACACCATGTTTAAGTTCGCGTGCTTCTATCTCTTTTTCATAAACATGAACAGATGTAAATGCATCCTGACGAATTAATCTCTCAGAGATAACAATCGCATCTTCATAGTTATAACCATTCCATGGCATAAATGCAACCATAGCATTAACACCAAGAGCCAATTCGCCTTGATCCATATTTGGACCATCAGCAATAATTTGACCTTTAGCTACTTTTTCTCCAACTTTTACACTTGGTTTTTGAGTAAATGAAGTATTTTGGTTTGTTCTAAGATTTTTTTGTAAAGGATAGTAGTCAATATAGATTTCTCCATCATCCTCACCCATTACATAAATGTGCTTACCATCGACTTTTTCGATAGTACCAGCTCTTTTTGCTTTTATACATTCCCAAGAATCACGAGCAACAAGTTTTTCAACACCTGTACCAACCATTGGAGCATTAAGCTTCATAAGAGGAACAGCTTGTCGTTGCATGTTTGAACCCATAAGTGCACGGTTAGCATCATCATGCTCCAAAAATGGAATAAGTGAAGCTGCAACACCAACAACCATATGTGATGAAAGGTCAGCATATTCACAGTCAGTAGAAGGACGAAGAATAATCTCGCCATCTTGACGAACTGAAATCAACTCTTCAACATAGTTTCCATCAGAATCAATTTTATTTGAAGCTGCTGCAATCATAACTCCTTCTTCTTGTGTAGCTGTCAAATAAACAACTTCAGAAGTAATTTTACCATCGTTCATAATTCTATATGGAGCTTCTATAAATCCATGCTCATTTACTTTTGAGTAAGTAGCGAGAGTATTAATTAGACCAATATTTTGACCCTCTGGAGTCTCAATAGGACAAATTCGTCCATAGTGAGTTGGGTGAACATCACGCACTTCAAATCCAGCACGCTCTTTAACAAGACCACCTTCACCTAGAGCCGATAGACGACGCTTATGTGTAACTTCCGAGAGTGGATTTGTTTGATCCATAAACTGAGAAAGTTGTCCACCAGAGAAAAATTCCATAATAGTAGAAGTTATCATTTTGGAGTTAATCAAATCATGTGGCATTATCTCAGCCATTGGACCACTCATAGTTGCTAATTTATCACGAATGGCTTTTTGCATTTTAATAAGACCATTATGTAACTCATTTCCCAAAAGCTCACCAATAGAACGAATACGACGATTTCCTAAGTGATCTCTATCATCAATATGACCTTGACCATTTTTAACTTTAATTACATATTTAACTGACTCAATAATATCTTGATGTGTTAAAACTGTAATGTATTCAGGTATATCCATGTCAAGTTTATGATTCATCTTCATACGACCAACTTTTGTCAAATCATATCTTTCAGGATCAAAGAAAAGCTGGTTTACAAATATTTTAGCAGCCTCTTTTGTAACTGGCTCACCAGGACGCATAACCTTATAGATACGAATTGCTGACAAATCATTTTCATCTTCAATCTCTTCAGTTTGCTTAAGTAGTTTAAGTGAATCTGCATCAGCATTAAATGCATTGATAACTGAACTATCTACACCATCAGCTAAATCATTAGCAATTTTAAACTCACTTACACCAAGTTCAGAAAGTTTTTTTAATTTTGTCTCATCAATATGAGTCATAGTATCAAAAAGCACTTCTCCTGTCTCAGGGTCAATTATAGGCTCTGCTAAGTAACGCTCAAGTAATATTTCTAAAGGATACTCAACAGTTTTTAGACCATCATCAAGAAGTTTTTGACCTTTTTTAGCAGAAAGTCTTTTACCTGCGTTTACCAAAATTTTTCCATCAACATCAAGTAAGTCATAAGATATACGAGAGGCATAATTAATAGGATCAAAATCCATTGTAAATTTATTATCTTGAATATTTATAGTATGTATAGGATAAAATAGTTTTAAAATATCTTGTTTAGAATAACCTAAAGCACGGAACATAATTGTTACAGGAACTTTACGACGCTTATTGATTCTCATATATAGAATATCTTTAGGATCATATTCAAAATACAACCAAGAACCACGATCGGGGATAATTTGTCCTGTGTATATAAAATTATTACCTGCTGTAGTTGATTCTTCTTCTTTAAAGATAACACCTGGTGAACGGTGAAGTTGATTTACAACAACACGCTCAACACCATTAATGATAAAAGAAGTTCTATCAGTCATAAGAGGAATATCACGAACAAAAATACTTTGTTCTTTAATATCTTTTACACCAAGTTTTTCTTTAGTGTTTTCATCTCTGTCCCAAAGAACAAGACGAGTTTTCATTCTAAGGCTTACAGCATAAGTAAGACCTCTTTCCATACATTCACGAACAGTGTATTTAGGATTTGCTACTTCGCTACCAATATATTCAACACTTAATCTGTTTTGAACATCATGGATAGGAAATACAGATTGAAATACATTTTCAATACCACTAGCAGTTCTATCTTTTGCATCAAGCATTAAAAATTTATCATATGAACTTTGTTGTAGTTGCAATAAGTTTGGTACTTCTATAGCTTGTGGGGTTTTAGAAAAATCTACACGAAGACGATTTCCGGAGTATAAAGTGTTTAACATAGGCTAACCTCGATGAATATTTATATCAATTCAAGCGTCCTTGAATGATTTTATGAGGCTCTTTTACGAGCGTAATTTTATAGTGCATATAAACGACATAAGGGCACTTTTGTGAAGGGAAAAAAATCTCTTCACAAAAGCGCCCAAAAATAAGTTAAGGTAAGGCAGAAGAAGAATCTAGTTCTTTTTCTACATCACACTTTAGCGTAGAACTATTTAACTTCTACAGATGCACCAGCTTCTTCTAAAGTAGCTTTAGCTTCTTCAGCAGCATCTTTATCTACACCCTCTTTTATTACAGATGGTAGCTCTTCACAAGCAGTTTTTGCTTCTTTAAGTCCTAGACCAGTAAGAGCACGAACAGCTTTAATAACACCAATTTTCTTAGCACCAACATCAGTAAGCACTACATCAAATTCAGTTTTTTCAGCAACAGCTTCAGCAGCAGCTCCACCAGCTACAGCAACAGGTTGTGCAGATACACCAAATTTTTCTTCAAATTCTTTTACAAGCTCAGAAAGCTCAAGAACAGATAATCCAGAGATAAATTCTAATACGTCTTCTTTAGTTACAGCCATTTAAGACTCCTTTTAATTTTATATTTTTATATAAGAGTGAAGCTTATGCTTCCTCTTCTTCTTTCTTTTGACGAAGTGCGTCGATTCCAACAGCCATATTTGTGATTGGAGCCATCCAAGTAGCAGCGAGCATACCAAGGAGTTCTTCACGACCAGGAAGTTTAGCAAATGCTTCGATTTTCGCTATGTCTGCGGCTTCTTTATCTAAGTAACCAGCTTTAATAACAAATTGTTCATTATCTTTAGCAAACTCTGCAGATATTTTTGCAGCAGAGATAACATCATCAGACCAAATAAAAATATTTGTATCTTTGATTTCAATACCACTCATACCAGCATTATTTAATGCGATTGTTGCTAAAGTATTCTTTACAACCTGAACACTTGTGTCTTTTGCTTTAGCCGCTTTTCTTAACACTTCTAGTTTGCTAACAGTTAAACCTTTATAGTCACATATAACTACAGCAGTTGTGTTTTCAAACGCAGATGTTAATTCAGCAATAACTTCAGCTTTTTTTGACTTTAACATATAATTCTCCTTTCCAGACATAACTTCAAGAGGGGCGAGAAAGGCTCGATTAAGCTAACTACCAACACGGTAGATACCCCCAACTATCTTTAGTCCAAGTAATTTCAGATTTTCAAAATAACTTAAAAATCTTTATTGTAAGATAAACTATCCCACAATAAAAATTTTAGTTTAAATAAACGCAAAAAAGCGTTTATTTAATATCTGCTAACTCATTTAAGTCAAGTTTAACAGCAGGGCTCATAGTTAAACTAAGAACTGCATTTTTTATATAACGACCTTTTGCAGAAGCTGGTTTTTGCTTATTAATAGCGACAACAAAAGAGTTAAGATTTTCAGCAATTTTATCAGCATCAAATGAAACTTTACCAATACCCGCATGGATATTTCCTTTTTTATCTACTCTAAATGCAACTTGTCCGCCCTTAACATTATTAACAGCTTTAGCAACATCTGGTGTAACAGTTCCAGTTTTAGGGTTAGGCATAAGACCTTTTGGCCCTAAAATACGACCTATTTGACCAACAAGTCCCATACAGTCTGGTGCTGCTACCACAACATCAAAGTTAAATATACCCTCTTTTATTTGTGCTACCAAATCATCAGTACCAACTATATCAGCACCAGCTGCTTTTGCTTCATCGGCTTTTGCACCTTTTGCAAATACAGCAACACGAACAGTTTTACCTGTACCGTGAGGAAGAACAATCGCACCACGAACCATTTGGTCAGCATGACGAGGATCTACATTTAAATTCATAGCAATTTCAACTGTTTCGTCAAACTTTGCACTTTTTAAATCTTTTACAGTTGCAGAAGCTTCCAAAACTGTATATAATTTAGTATTATCAATTTTTTCTAGTAATTGTTTGTATCTTTTACTCATTACAAATCTCCATATTAATTCTGCCACATTATTTTAAATCATTGTGGTCGATGATTTTATTTGTTAATCTACTATATCAATACCCATAGAACGAGCTGAACCTGCTATTGTATTAGCAGCCATATCAACATCATCAGTATTTAAGTCTTCAATCTTTTGATTAACTACTTCCATAAGTTGAGCACGAGTAATCTTTCCAACTTTGTTCTTAAGTGGATTGTCAGTACCTTTTTTAAGCCCAGCTGCTTTCATTAAAAGTGCAGATGCAGGTGGTTGTTTTGTAATAAAAGAAAAACTTCTATCATTGTAAACTGTAATAATAACAGGAACTTTAAATCCCATTTTGTCTTTAGTTTTTTCATTAAATGATTTACAGAACTCCATGATGTTAACACCGCGTTGTCCTAGTGCTGGTCCTACTGGTGGTGCTGGGTTAGCTTTACCAGCTTCAATTTGTAGCTTGATATAATCCATGACTTTTTTTGCCATTTTATTTCCTTTTTTATAATTTATTACATAATCTGAACTCATCCAGATTATTACGATAACGCTATATTTTCTTCAGCAGAAAGCTCACGCGATAAGTCGCTTTAGCTATGCTAAGGTTAAATTTCATTAAATAAAGTTTAACCTTAGCATAGCAAATTTATATTTATATTATTTTTTCTACTTGAGAGTATGAAATATCTACTGGAGTAGCTCTTCCAAAAATCGACACATTAAGTTTTAAAGTACCATGTTCTAAGTCATACTCATCTACTGTACCCGTAAAGTTAGCAAATGGTCCATCTATAATACGAACTGTTTCACCATCATCAAAATATACTTTTGGTTTTGGTGCTGCACGATTGTTCACACGATCCAAGATAACATTAATATCATGCTCACTTAAAGGCGTAGGTACATTTGCTTCACCAATAAAACCAGATACTTTAGGAACTGACTGGATAAGATGCTGGATTTCAGTATTTAATTCCATTTTTGCAAAAACATATCCTGAATAAAGAGATCTTTCAGTTATTTTCTTTTTTCCATCTTTTACCTCTATAACATCCTCGGTAGGAACTATAACCTCTGTTATAAACTCCTCAAGACCCATTTCCTCAATCATGTTAAAAATTGCATCTCTAACTTGTCTATCACTACCATAAGTTTGTATTGAATACCATTCTTGTGCCATACTTACTCCCTAACCTAATATTGCTGATACTATTGATGACATTATTAAGTCAACTAAAGCTAAAAATGCAGATACTGCAACTACAACTACAACAACAGCTATATAAGCCTGTTTTACTTGACCCTTTGTAGGAAAGATAACCTTACTTAGTTCTAACTTTGCATTATGTATATGTTTACTTAAATCCATTTATCTCTTTTCCTAAAATATTAATCATTTATTATAAATAAAGCCCACTATAGCTTCACTGATAATATATGGTGGCAGGCACAGGGGGACTCGAACCCGCAACACCCGGATTTGGAATCCGGTGCTCTACCATTGGAGCTATGCGCCTAAAAAATTAGCCCGAAGGCTAATGATTACAGTTTCATCTCTTTATGAATTGTATGCTCACGACACCATTTACAGTATTTTCTTACTGAAAATTTTTCTGTATGAGTCTTTTTATTTTTGGTTGTATGATAATTGCGTCTTGTGCATTTCTCACAACCTAAGTGAATTGCTTCTCTCATGTTAAAAACCTTTTAAAGGATTAAATAAATCGCAAAAGCGATTTATTTAATAATGTCTGCAACAACACCAGCACCAACAGTTCTACCACCCTCACGGATAGCGAAATTAGTACCTTTTTCCATTGCAATTGGGTGGATAAGTTCAGCAGTAATACTTACATTATCACCTGGCATAACCATCTCTGTACCTTCTGGTAAAGTGATTGCACCTGTAACATCTGTTGTACGCACATAAAATTGTGGACGGTAACCATTGAAGAATGGAGTATGACGACCACCTTCATCTTTACTTAGTACATAAATCTCAGCAGTAAATGTTGTATGAGGTGTAATTGAACCTGGCTTACATAATACTTGACCACGCTCAACAGCATCTTTATCTATACCACGAATTAGAACACCACAGTTATCACCAGCTTCACCTTGATCCATTTCTTTACGGAACATTTCAACACCAGTAACTGTAGTTGTTTGAGTATCTCTAACACCTACGATTTCAACACTATCACCAATCTTAACAATTCCACGCTCGATACGGCCAGTAACAACTGTACCACGACCAGAGATTGAAAAAACATCTTCAACAGGCATTAAGAAATCTTTATCAGTTTCACGAGTTGGTTCTGGGATATATTCATCTACAGTAGCCATAAGTGCAATGATTTTATCAGACCACTCACCAAGAGTACCAGTTTTTGCTTCTTCAAGAGCTTTTAAAGCTGAACCTGCAGTGATTGGTGTATCATCACCAGGGAAATCGTACATGTCTAGTAGTTCACGGATTTCCATTTCTACTAATTCCATTAACTCTTCATCATCAACCATATCTTCTTTGTTCATGAAAACAACGATGTAAGGTACACCAACTTGCTTAGAAAGAAGAATATGCTCACGAGTTTGTGGCATCGGGCCATCCGCTGCAGAAACAACAAGAATAGCACCATCCATTTGAGCAGCACCAGTAATCATATTTTTAACATAATCCGCATGACCTGGACAGTCAACATGTGCATAATGACGGTTATCTGTTTCATACTCAACATGTGAAGTAGCGATAGTAATACCACGCTCTCTTTCTTCGGGAGCATTATCGATTGCATCATAATCCATAAGTTCTGCATCATTTGTTACTGCTAATACTGCCGTAATAGCCGCTGTTAAAGTTGTTTTACCGTGGTCAACATGTCCAATAGTACCGATATTAACATGCGGTTTATTGCGTTCAAATTTTTCTTTTGCCATAGTATTTCTCCTATTAATTTGTGAATTGAAATGGGATTATACCCAAAAATCATTCAATTATTGCTTAATTAAAACATATTTCTTACTTTAATGGAGCTCACGAGCGGATTTGAACCGCCGGCCTCTTCCTTACCAAGGAAGTGCTCTACCCCTGAGCCACGAGAGCACAAGTGTTTAAACAAGCAATAATTGAATAATTCTTTCTATATTAATATTAGTTTTATTGTGATTAGATTGACTATATAGCTATTTATATAGACTTATTATGAAGTAAGTAGTAATTGTACTTCAGCTTCCAGAAGTTTTTGTTCAATGGAGCGGGTGAAGGGATTCGAACCCTCGACAGCCTGCTTGGAAGGCAGGAACTCTAGCCACTGAGTTAC
>Ga0256829_1001214_pt1 | contig 21953 bp, 24 predicted proteins | sample 131447metaG_FD_185979 | JGI IMG/M metagenome (GOLD analysis project Ga0256829, IMG submission 185979) | Hydrothermal vent microbial communities from Lau Basin, Pacific Ocean - 131-447 | ecosystem: Environmental > Aquatic > Marine > Hydrothermal vents | place: Pacific Ocean: Lau Basin | collected...
TCTTTTTGGCAGATAATTCTTTTGTAACTTCATGAGCAATTTCCCCATAACCACATACTATATAAAATTTCTTAATCTTTGAAATATCTTCTATTGTTTTTGACTCTCGAATCTCATCTAGCTTTTCAGTAAATGCAGAAACAAATAGTGATGTTGTAAATGCCAAGACAGAGATACCAGCTAAAATCACCAAAATGGCAACAAATCTTCCTGCATCACTTAAAGGAACCATATCTCCATATCCAACAGTAGAAATAGTTACTATTGACCAATAAACTGCTTCATATAAAGAATTTATTGGAGAGTTTGGATTATTTGCTTCCATGACATATATCAAGACAGAAGATACAAATACAACGATACCTGCAAAGGCTGCCAGGGTAATAAACTCAAACTTTTTGGTAGCTAAAACCGAAGCTAATGTCTGAAAACTTCTTGTATAATGAAATAGTTTAAAAACTCTAAAAATAATAAATACTCTTAAGAGTCTTAACTCATGAAAGAATGGTAAAACAGCAAGTAAATCAATAATAGCACGGATGGAAAAAACATATGCAAGTTTAAATTTAATAATATTTCTAATCGCTTTTGAGAGATAAAAACTTCTTCCCAAATATGAATCATACTCATATCTTTTAATAATTGCCTTGCTTATACTTCCATGCATATACAAACGCAGTATATATTCAATAAAAAATATAACAGACACAACATAACTATTGAAATAAACCAGTTCATATGGAAGTTCTGTTTTTACTTCACGAATTAAAATTGCAATACTTATAAATATAAGAGTTATCATCACTATATCAAAGTATTTTTTATTTTTACTTTCGCTATTTTCTAAAAGATTGTATAAAAAGCGTTTATATGATTGATGCTTTTTTGATGATTGTAAAGTGTAGGCAGCATCAACAATAAAACGCTTGATATGATTCATTTAACCCAACTTTTCTTTTAAAATTTCATTTACCACTTGAGGGTTAGCACTTCCCTTGCTCTTTTTCATAACTTGACCAACAAAGAAACCAAATAGCTTTTCTTTTCCAGCTCTGTATTGTTCTACTTTATCTTGGTTTGCACTAATGATTTCATCACACATCTCTTCAAGTGCCACTGTATCAGTTACTTGCTTTAAACCAAGATTTTCGATAACATTATCAATGTCTTCATCATTTTCCATGATGTAATCAAGAACTTCTTTAGCTGCTTTTCCACTGATAGTTTGATCTTCTATGCGTTTTACTAAAAATCCCAACTTCTTGGCATTAACTGGTGAGTTAGTAATATTTACATCACCTTTTAAACGAGCTAGTAGTTCTACAGTAAGCCATGTTGTAGCATTTTTTCCACTTATACCCTCTTGCATCATTGTTTCAAAAAATTGTGCCATTTCTACTGATGAAGTGATAACACCTGCATTGTAAGCATTTAGTCCATACTCTTTTACAAATCTTGCTTTTTTCTCATCAGGAAGTTCTGGGATTTTACTATATTTTTCTAGCATATCATCTGTAACGACAGCCTTAAGCAAATCAGGTTCAGGAAAATAGCGATAGTCAGCCGCTTCTTCTTTGCCACGCATAGAACGAGTCTCATTTTTTACTTGGTCAAAAAGACGAGTTTCTTGACAAATTTCTTCTTCATAAAGACCATCTTCCCAAGCTTCACTCTGACGAGCCACTTCGAGTTCTATAGCTTTTTCAATAAACTTAAATGAGTTTATATTTTTTATCTCAACACGAGTGTAAAGTTTTTCATCACCCTTTGGACGGATAGAAACATTTACATCAACACGAAATGAACCCTCTTGCATATTTGCATCACCAATATCTAAATAACGGATTATTGAGTGTAGCTTTTTAAGATAAAGTATTGCATCTTCAGCACTTCTCATATCAGGTTCTGAAACTATCTCAAGAAGTGGAGTCCCTGCACGATTTAAATCAACTTTAGAAATATCTCCATCATGAATATTTTTTCCAGCATCAGCTTCTATGTGAGCACGATTTACCCTAATAGTCTTGTTAGTTCCATCTTCAAAGTCTATTTGCAATTTACCATGTTCAACTACTGGTGTATATAGTTGAGTAACTTGGTATGCACTTGGACTATCTGGATAAAAGTATGATTTTCTATCAAAATAAGATGTTTTGTTAATAGTTGCGTCAATGGCTGTTCCCAACATAATCGACTTATGCAGTACCTCTTTGTTTAAAACAGGCAATGCACCAGGCAAAGCTAAACAAGTTGGACAAATATTTGTATTTTGTTTATGATTAAAACTCGTAGCACACGAGCAAAAAAGTTTTGATTTTGTATTTAACTGGACATGGACTTCAAGACCGATGACGACTTCAAACATATATTTCCTTAAAATAGATATAGATAATAATTAATTTTTCTATTTTACCTAATTTATGTTTAATTTTTCCAATAGTTCTGTTTGTTTTTTAGACTCTTCCAATCTTTGTCTATTTATAGAAAAAGAATCAAGTAATAATATGAGTAAAAGGACAATAAAGATATAAAATATTGTGATAAAGATAGAGAAGATAAGACCTAAAAAGATAAAGGTCTTAAAAATTATAAGAGCACCTAAGATAGCTAAAGACCATGATGCTCCGAGCAAAAAGCTTATAATTCTATCGAATATATCTTTTTGCATTATTTAGAGCCTAGTGTTCTTCAACAGCTACTGCACCACCAAGATACACAAAGGTAAGCATCATGAAGATAAAAGCTTGTAAAAATGCTCCAAATGTTAAAAGTGCAAAAGGTATCATCGGGATAATCCAAGGAACGAGCATAAGCATTACAGCTAAGAACATATCATCACCTTTAATATTTCCAAAAAGACGGAAACTAAGAGAAACAATACGAGAAAAGTGAGACACGATTTCAACTGGGAACATAAGCCATGCTAACCACCAAACTGGACCACTAAAGTGTTTGAAATATGTTATAAGACCTTGTTTTTTAATACCAACATAATTGTAATAAACAAATACTGATAAAGCCAAAGTTAAAGTCATGTTTAGGTTTGCCGAAGGTGCTTCAAAACCTGGGATAATACCAATAATATTTGCTATACCTACAAAAAGTCCTATTGTAGCAACTAATGCAACATATTTACGAGCATTTTCTTTACCCATTACATCTGTACCCATAGATAAAACGCCATTTATATACGCTTCCATTAGGTTTTGAGTTCCTTTTGGTACTAACTGTAGATGTGACATAGCAGCCTTAGCTAAAACTATTGCGATAAGCGCTGATAGCACCATGTGTGTTAAAAAAAGAAAATCAGGATTTTCAGAAATCAATCCAAAAAAAGTAAATAGTTCACCCATAGGCGTACTCCCTTATATTTAAAAATTACGCAATTCTACTAAAAATTGCATTAAAGTATGCTAAATTTTAGCTACAAGAACTCTATTTTGCGAATTCTACCGCTCTACTTTCTCTAATGACATTAACCTTAATCTCACCAGGGTATTGCACTCTCTCCTCTATCTCTTTAGCAATCTCTCTTGCCATTAAAACAGACTCATCATCATTAACTAAAGTTGCGTTTACGATAACTCTTACCTCACGACCTGCGTTTATGGCATAAGACTGTCTTACACCTGCATGAGATGATGCAATATCTTCTATCTCTGTTACTCGTTTTAAGAAACTCTCAAGAACTTCTCTTCTAGCTCCTGGACGAGCAGCAGAGAGTGCATCAGCAGCACAAACAGCACCACATTCAACACTATTTATCTCTTGTTGTCCATGATGAGCATATATCGCATTTATCACTACGCTATTTTCATTGTAGCGATTGCAAACTTCAGCACCTAAATCAACATGGTTTCCATCATGGTCATGAGTTAAAGCCTTACCTATATCATGCAGTAAACCAGCCCTTTTAGCAAGGATAGGGTCTCCTCCCATTTCTGATGCCATTACACCTGCAAGATTTGCTACTTCTAGTGTGTGTGCTAGTGCATTTTGACCATAACTAGCTCTGTAACGAAGACGACCTATAAGTTTCATAAGTTCAGGATGCATTACACCGATGTTCATATCAGCAATAAGCTCTTCACCTTCTGCTAATATCCCAGCTTCAAACTCATCAGAAACTTTTTTAAATATCTCTTCTATTCGTGTTGGCTGAATTCTTCCATCTTCTATCAGCAACTGAAGTGTTTTAGTTGCAATAGCTCGACGGTAAAGGTTAAAACTACTAACTAAAATAGCATTTGGTGTATCATCTATTACAATATCAACACCCATAAGTGTCTCAAGGGCTTTTATATTTCTACCCTCTTTACCAATTATACGACCCTTTAACTCATCATTTTCCAGATAAACCAAATTTGTCAATCTCTCAGAAGCAAACTCTCCAGCAAAACGACTTGTAGCTTGAGCTAGTATAAAGTGAGCCTTCTTTTCACCCTCTTCTTTTGCTTCATTTTCATATTTTCTTACAATATGAGATATTTCTGCACGAGATTTTTCTTCAATATTTTGTAGTAAAAGTGTTTTAGCCTCTTCTTTTGTCATTCCAGCACTATGTTCTACTGCATGTACTGCTTCATCTAACTTCTTCTCATACTTCTCTTTTAAAACATTTAAAGACTGCTCATTTCTATCCAGATTATGTTGTTTTGACTTTAAAACACCTTTTTGAGATTTGATTTTTTCATCTTCTGCTTCTTTATAGTGTTTAAAATTTGTCTCTTGTTCAACCAAAGCTTTTTCTCTTTGATTAAGATCATATTTTGCTCTATCTTTAGCACTTTCGTACTCTTTTCTTGCTTTCATCTCTATCTCACGAGATTTCAGATGAGCTCTCTCTAATAGTGTTTGTGCTTCATTATCTATAGCAATAGCTTTTGCTTTTGCCTGTTCTACATATATTTCAAAATTTGCAGAAGTAATTTTTTTAGATATTAAGAAACCCACTACACCACTAACTATGGCAACAGAGCCACCTGTGAGTAGTTCATTTAACATTGTTTATTTCCTTCTTTGACTCTTCTTAGCATTTGCAACTCTTAAAGTCGGTGTCAATAGCACATCACATGTAACATCATATACATCACATATATGTTTTTGTGTATAACAAATCTCTTGTTGTATAAAAATCGTATAAGGTCTCTTTTTTAACTTTTCAAAGAAACGGTCATACATCCCTTTTCCAAAACCTACTCTTTGTAAACTACCATCAACGCCTACTGCAGGTACTATAGCTATGTCAATTTTATTAATATTTTTATGTGTATTTCCAGCTTCAAAAATACCAAATTTTTTCTTTTTCAGTGGTAACCTAAATGGTACCATTTTAAAGCTTTTACCTTCCATAAATGGGACATAAACATCACAAACTTTTCTCATTTCATAAAGCGTTTTTTTTATATCAGCTTCTATATCTAAAGGATAATAAAAAAGAATTTTTTTATTTTTTATTTTTTTCAACTCATATTTTAATTGTTTATTTATTAAATAATTTTTATACAATTTATTGTGTTTAGAGGTATTTCTCAACTTTTGTAAACATTTTTTTCTAAAAGTAGTCTTTGTAAGAGTCATATTAAATCTTTGTGGCTATAATTTCACATATTTTACAAGAACTCTATTTAAAGGAATATAATTCATGCTAAAAACTGCGATTTTTTCAACACTTCTCACATTGACTCTATTTCTACAGGCCTGTTCCAAAAGTGATAACAGCAACACTAACAACACCAGTGCAAATAATATGATAAGTAAAGAACAATATGTTCTAACTGGGTTAGATAAAAAAAAGTATGTCGTTACAAAAGAACTTAATGGATTTAGTTTAGAAGGTGCAAAGGGCAAAGTTGTTATTTTTGACCTTTTTGCAACTTGGTGTCCACCTTGTAGAGCAACTGCTCCACATCTTAGTGCTTTAAAGAAAAAGTATAAAGATGATTTGGTAGTTATAGGTGTAACAATACAATCAGACCTGCCAAACCAAAAACTACAAGATTTTAGAAAAACATATGGTGCTGATTATACTCTAGTAAATTCACCTCAAAATCGTCTTTTAGTAAATGCAGTTACAAAAAGTTTACAACTTGGTAACAATTTTCCTATACCTATCATGGTAATATACAAAGATGGCAAACTTATTGAAAAGTATGTAGGTCTTGTTGAAGAAGAGTTTGTAAATAGTGATATAAAAATGGCTTTAGGTAAATAGGGCTTTATTATGACTGACTGGCTAAAAGTATCACTTAACAAAACCGTTGAGGCGATGAAAACAGTTGCTCCAAAAAAGAAAATATATTTCACAAAAGATGAGCTAGAAGATATTTTACTAGAAGCTGATGTTGAGTATGCTTTAGTCGAGATTATTTTAGAGCAAACTTATCAAGAAAATATTGATAGAGAGATACTTCGTTCAAAACTTTTAGCAACACTTGCATGGACAAAATACAAAGAGCCAGAATTTACAGCTCCTTTTGTTGATTTGATTGTTGGTGTAAATGGTGCTGGAAAGACTACAACTATCTCAAAACTTGCTCTAAAATATAAAAATGAAGGCAAGTCAGTTATTCTTGGTGCGGGTGATACATTTAGAGCAGCTGCCATAGAGCAACTAACATTATGGTCTCAACGATTGGATATTCCGATAGTATCATCTAAACAAGGGCATGACTCTTCTGCAGTCGCTTATGATACTATCGACTCTGCCAAATCAAAAGGCATCGACCATGTTATCATTGATACTGCTGGGCGATTGCACACTCAAACAAACCTTTCCAATGAACTAAAAAAGATTAAAAAGATATGTAATAAAGCTCATGAAGGTGCACCACAAAGAACTATACTTATCATTGATGGCACACAAGGAAACTCGGCAATAGTTCAAGCAAAAGCCTTCAAAGAGATGATAGGCATAGATGGTGTAATCATCACAAAACTAGATGGTACGCCAAAGGGTGGTAGTATATTTAGTATTGCTTACGCTTTAGAGATACCGATTTTATATGTTGGAACTGGCGAACAACCTGAGAGTTTAACAAAGTTTGACAAGTATGAGTTTGTAGATAATTTACTTGATGCTATTTTCATTAAAGAAGAAGAACAAGATAATATTTCTAAAGAGCCTGAACCAGATATAGTAAAAAAAGAGACTAAAAAAGAAGAAATAATAGCAGAAGATGAAGAAGCATTAAATAAATTTTTAAAAGATGAAAGACTAATACTTCTTAAAAAAATATCTAGTACAAAGATATTAGTAAACTATGCAAACACACCTGTAGATACAAATATAGAGTATGTTAATAATAATTGGACATATTGCAAATAATAAAAAGAGTAAAACATGAATATAATCGTAAATGGTGAATCTAAAAATTTTGAAAAAAACATTACTCTTCTTGATGTTTTAAAAGAACTATCTCTTGAGAGTAAAGTGATGGCAGCCGCTGTCAATATGGAAATAGTAAAACAAGATACTTGGAATAGCTATGAACTTAAAGATGAAGACAAACTTGAACTACTTGACTTTGTTGGTGGTGGATAGAAACTATAAAGTCTCTATGGCTACTACAGCGATAGCATACTCCCCATCATGAGTTATAGATACACTTGTATCTTTGATATTAAATTTCTCCATAACTTTTAAAGAGAGCTTTATTATCGGTGCACCTTTTTTAGTTTTTGATATTTTGATGTCATGAAAAGCACAATCAGCACCAATCCCAACACCAAGTGCCTTAGAACAGGCTTCTTTCACAGCCCAAAAACCAGCAGCTGTTTTATAGTTCTTAACAAGTAAAATCTCTTCTTCATTAAGAAACTTAACAAGAGCCTTATCTCCAAACCTCTCCATCAAACTATTCATACGAGATGTTTTTATTAAATCAATACCTATCATTTAAAATATCACCTATCATATCAGATAATTCCTTTTTATTGTCTTGCTCTATTACATAAGCAAAATCTGGATTATAACTTTTACCATGAGCTGTTGGAATATTTACTTTAGGAAGTTTTGCAAATACTGTTATCTTTTTATGAACTGATTCATCAATCGTAAGTCCTTCTATTTTATTAACATCATAAGATATTTTATTTATTATAGTATCATAAATGGCACTAACAAGTTCATCTTCAATTAATTTTAGTGCTAAATTTTCATTTTTAGCAATTTGCTCAAATTTATCTTTTTTTATATTTTGCAATATAGTTGCAATAGTTTGGATACTTAGCTTTGTATTATTACTAAGTGTTTTGATAAACTCATAAACTGTAAATATACTATGCGTTTTTACAGTTATAGTATCTTCTTCACTGTCATGTTTATCTGTATCTTCTACATGTCTATCTCTTTTTATAATAATATCTTGAACACTTATCTTAAAATTTTTATTTATATTTTTTACTGATTTTTTAATCAATTCTATACTATTTATATCATACTTTACAACTGCATCATAATTTAGAGTATCCCATAAATTTTTAAACTCTTGAAATTTATCTTTATCTATCCTTATTTTACCATTATCTTTTTGTCCACTTCTATCTTTAGCTTTAATCCTATCAATATTTATTTCAATGTTTTTTACACTATGTTCACTTATATCATCTTGTATAGAACTTACAAAATCACTCTCTGTTGATGGAACAACTACAAAAAGTTCATTTATAAAGTCAAAATCACTATCTTCTTTTGTAACTCTTGTACCATCTTGCTTAACTGCAAGTCTTAATCCTCTTCCTATTTGTTGGAGTTTGGATATTTTAGAGTTACTTGGTGCTAACTTACAAAGTGTCATGACATTTGGATTATCCCATCCTTCTTGCAATGCCCATTGAGAAAATATAAACCTAAGGTTACTATCAAACGACAACAACTCCTCTTTTTTGTTAAGTATCAGTTCTATAGCTTCTTCTTCATCTTTTAGGTTTTTAGACTTAGCAAAATATCCACTATGTAACTCTTTTAAAGTATCTTTGGTTTTTAAAAGATACTTTTTATACTCTTCATCTAAATTATCTCTTTTTAGTACCTCATTCAAATTTTTCAAGTATAGTTTTTCAAAAAGTTTAGCCAAATCTCCAGCACTACCATCATCTTTTAAGTATTTATCAACTCTATCTATAAAAAATAGACAGAGTGCTTTTATCTCCATCTTAAAAAGTTCTTCTTCTCTCTCAAAGTGATTTTTTATAGCAGTATCCACTATTTGAGTCTGCATAGCATCTAAAAGCACTCCATAACTTTCACTCTCACCAAGAGGAAGAGATATACCATTAGCAAATAAAACTTCACTCTACTATCAAGAGTGTAGATAAGATTTTTATACTCATCATCTTTGTAAGTTGCACCAAATCTAAGTGTAAAGAGTGGATTAAATTCTTTTAGGTATTTAGCTGTCTGCTTACCTGCAAATCTATGTGGTTCATCTATGATTATGACAGGCTTCAAGTATGCTATAGCTTCCATGAAACTATGAGCGTGACCTATTAGGCTCTGTTCTATTCCTTTTTTATTTATCTTATTTGATGCACTATTAAATGACTGATAGGTAGATACAAGTACCGATATATTCATATCACTTGCATTGATATAGTTTTGTACTGTTTTTTCACTATAGTTAAAGGTAGATATATTTTTTCCATACTCTTTTACAAAAAACTCTTTAGTAATTTTTATATTTTTTATAGTCCCTTGTCGGATAGGGTTAGATGGAACAAGTATGATAAACTTTGATAGTCCATAGTCACGATTGAGTCTATAAATAGACTCTAAAAAAGTAAAAGTTTTACCTGTTCCTGTCTCCATAAGTGTATCAACAACCAACTCATTTTTTATAGATATATCTCCTATATCAACTTTGTTTGATTCTCTTATATTTTCTATATTTTTAGCTAAAGTTTGTCTTGAAATTTGTAAATTAAAAGATGGGTTACTTTTTCTATTTTCATTTGCTATAAAGTTTATATTTTTAAACACATCACTTATGCTATCTACTGCTTTTTTTTGATACTCTAGTCTATCAAATTTAATTTTTAACATTATACTATTAACTCTTTTTTTCTATTAAATATGTTCTTAACCATTTTGGTATTAATTCAGTTTTTAATTCTAATTCTTTACCATCTGTTATCTCTGCTAACCACACTTTATCATAACTGGAATTATCAAATATATAAGCCCTTGAAGAGTATTTTACAGCTTCACTTAAAAGCTCTAATGAACGATAATATCTATTTATTATTTTTTCTTTTGGCACAGTATGTCCGCCCATTTTAACTCTATTACTCACTCTAGATATATTTATAATGGGATCAGAAGTAGCTATAAAATATAGATAAGTTCTATATCCATTTTCTTGTGCTTTTTTTAATAATTTTACTTTATCATCTGATGACATAACAGTTTCAAATGTAAATGAAATTTTCTTTTCTATAAGTTTTTGTCTTATAAAATCAGCACAAATAGAAGCATAATAAGAGTTTATTTGTACTTCAAAAAAGGATAGTTTATTGTCGTTAAATTTTAAAAAAATTACTTCATCTTTTAAATCTGCTTTTACTATCAAAGGGTGATTGATAAAAAAATCCAATATTTCATCATTCTTTGCAACAATATTAAATTGTACTAAATCTAAAAAGTCATATTTCTCAATCTCTTTTTCAATTTCATCAGGATTTATATATACACCTAATAAGTTTTTATTTAAATTTTTGTTTAGAGTACTTTTACCACTTCCGTTTGGTCCTGCAAATATTCTAAGTCTTGGAATACTCATCTTAATACTATCTTTTGTGTTATATCAAATTGCATGGAGGGTTCTATATCTTTAACTTTAACTTTAGTCCCATCTGCAAACACTTCATATAAAACATTATTAATAACCTCAAGTACACTATTGCCATTTGATAGAGTATCTAAATATGCTTTTTGTAAAGTAGCACTTGCCATTGCTGGTATGTAGTTTTCTAAATAATTTAATTCTGTTTCTTTCATCTATTTATCCTCTAAACTTAATTTTATCAGTTTTAATGCCTATACTTGCTACTGCACTTTCAAGTTCTAGTGTAAATTTATCATCACTTATATTTGGAGAATATATGGTGATGTACTCTAACTCTTTTTGTGGTTTTAGTTTTGTTATAAGTTCATTTATGCTTATATCACCAAGTACAAAAGCGACATTTGAAGCTAAATGTAGTTTATCTTCTATAAGTGTTTTGATTTTTGTACTTAGAGGTAGGCTTTCAGCTACAAGGAGGTTGTATAGTATATCTTCGCTACTCTCTACTCTGTTTTGGGTAAAGGCAAGTAAATCATCTTGTGCATTTAAGTCCATAACTGCATGAGCTGTTGTTCCACTTCCTGCGAAGAAGTCTAGGATAATGTCATTATCCTTAGTTATTATTTCCAATAAATGTTTAATTAATTTTTTAGGTTTTGGATAACTAAAATATTGATTTGTAAATAATAATTTAATATCATTATTTCCATCTCTTGTTAATCCAAAATCAGTAAGTATTGTTCTTGGCTTAATTAATCGTTCGCTATTATCATCTTCAAACATATAATTTTTTGTAAATACTTGCCATACTCCTTTTGAATTTTTAATAATATCAACTTTATTTTTATTCATCTCTTTTTGTAAAGTCTCTTTGCTCCATCGCCAAATTGTAGGTGGTAATATTTTTGTATTATCTGGTGCAATAACTTCATACCTTAGATTAGGTCTATCATCATCTATTCCACTTTGATATAAATTTTTTCTCTTATATAAACCTAATAAATCAAAGTTTTCATCTTTATATTTATACTCTTTTTTTTGCTTATCATTCATTTTTGTAAAAAATCTATTAATTGAATTTTCATTTTTAGCATATGTTAAAATATATTCATGGTCATCTGCAAAATATTTTGCATCTGAACCACCTCCTGCTTTTTTCTTCCATATTAATTGACTTATAAAATTATCCCCACCAAAAATATCATCACAAAGTAGTTTAAGTTGTGCCACTTCATTATCATCAATAGATATAAAAATAACCCCATCATCTTTGAGTAAATCACGAGCAAGTAAAAGTCTAGGATACATAAAACTAAGCCACCCACTATGAGTTTTAGCACCTTGAATATTCTCAATATAATCGACATACTCTTTATCATATCCTAACTCTTCAAGTGTCTCTTCTGTTGAAGATGTAAAGTTGTCATTATAAACAAAACCATCATTTTTAGTATTGTAAGGTGGGTCAATGTATATCATCTTAATTGCTTCAAAATAGTTTTGGCGAAGTATCTTCAAGGCATCAAGATTATCCTCTTTTATATTTGCTTTTGAGGGGTCTAAACTCATCTGCAACTTTTGAGGGTCAATACTATATTTACCATCTTCATCAACACAAACAGCATGAGGAAATTGCTTTTTTAAAAGTTCATAATTAATATCATTTATACTTTTCTCATTAATTACATTTTCTTTTTGCTTCATTGATTTTTGCCTTTTTATATGAATATGAAGATGTAGGTAAACCCCTGTTTAAAGGGGAATAGATGGATTTGAGGAAATTTACTTAAATTAGCCTACTGAATAACAAACTCAGTAAAATATATACCTTTAATCTTGCCATCTGAAATCATTGAGTTAAGAGTATCCATGATTTGATGTTCAACTTTACTTTTACCTTTTTTAGAAGATATTTCTTCAAGAGTTTTAGAGGAAAGTATTCTGATAATTCTATCTCTAAGCACTGCTGTTTTTGCATCAAGTTCCAAACTTAACTCGTCACCTTCAAGTTCTAAAGAGAGTGTTGCTTTTAAATATCTTCGTCCAGAATCACTTTTCAAGTTTACTGTAAATGTATCAAGTGGGTACAATATACCAATATCTTTTAAGTTTCTTGAACTCATGTTGTTTGAATGGGATGAATTGTTTTGACTCGAATTTGACATACTTTTTTCTTTAACCTGTGGTGCAGGTGCAGTTGCGTCTTGCTCATCAGAACCCATCAATAAAACTGCAACAATACCACCAATCACAATAATCAACACTAATACAACAATGATGATAATCATCAACATATTACTAGATTTTTTCTCTTTTGGTTGAGACTCTTCTTCTGTGCTTTCTTCTTCAGCCATTTTTCTTCCTTGAAATTTTTAATATAAGTATATCGGATAATATAAAATATTTATAAACTAATTGTCTTGAATTGCTAAATCTTTCAGTGGTGCAAACTCATATGTCTCACCATTGTAATAATCAATGCTACCTGTTTCTATATTGTAATACCAACCATGGATGCTTAAACTACCATCTTCAAATCGTTTTTTCACTTGAGGATATGTTAGTATATTTTCAATCTGATTCATTACAGATAACTTTTCTGTTAAACGCAATAAATCCTCTTTTGGTGCATCATTTCCTAAACTCAAAATGGCAGTTTTTTTTGCACTTTCTCCAAGTTGAAGCCATTTTTTTGTATGTACAAGAGACTCATCTTCTACTGTTTTATACAAATGTTCACAAGCACCACAATGAGTATGTCCACAAATGATTATTTCCTCTACATTTAGAACGCTAACAGCATATTCTATCCCTGTCGCTGTAGAGTGAAAATCTTCATCAGGACTATATGGTGGGACAAAATTTCCAACATTTCTAATAACAAACAAATCACCAGGATTTGATTGGACTATCATGTCAGGAATAACTCTAGAATCAGAACAACCTATAAACAATGCTTTTGGCGTCTGTCCTGTTTTTACAAGATTTAAAAGTGCCTCTTGATTTTTTTTAAAATACGATTTAAAAAGCTTGTTTCCATGAGCATAATCTTGTAAATTCATCTCTTTTTCAACCTATATAAATTTTTTAATCTCTAAAAGTTTAATCATCTCTTCAAATATTGCACCAGACTCACGAGCAACATCATCTGGATACTCTACAACTAGAACTTCTTTACCATTAGAAACACTGGTTGTATATGTCTCAGGTTTCATACTGTGTTTTGCAATAATAGAATCAACACCAGATATTACTCTTCTCTTCTCTTCATCATTCTCATAAGCTATAGATAATTTTGAAAATCTCTCTTCACTTCTAAATTCCGCGTCTAACATCAAATTCCTTCTTTATTAATACTATATTCTACTACTTTTATAATTAAACTACTTTATATTATTGCTTAAATTTAATACCATTCTAAAAGTTTTGTTACTTCATCAACTACAAATGTCTTTAAAGTTGTTTTTTCTAAAGGTTTTTTTGCTAAAAGTGCCTTAGATATGTTTTGTAGCTTTGCTTCTTTTAGCCTACTATCTAGTGCATACACTTCTCTTACATCTCCAACAAGAGAAACTTCACCGATAAAAACTGTCTCTTTTGAGATAGCTCTATCCCGAAAACTACTAATAATAGCTGCTAAAACTGCTAAATCTGCTGCAGTTTCTGTTATCTTTATCCCACCTGTTATATTTATAAAAACATCATAACCTGAGAGTGGGATTTCAAGTTTTCTCTCTAAAAGTGCTAGAAGCATATTTAGGCGATTGTTATCAAAACCTGTAGCTTGTCTTTTTGAGTTTGGAGTATGAGACTCTGACACAAGTGCTTGGACTTCTAAAATAATAGGTCTTGAGCCTTCCATAACAACAGTTAATGCGGAACCAGCTTGTTGTGAGTCACGGTTGAAAAACCGAGATGATATATCTGTCGCTGACACTAACCCCTCTCCTCTCATCTCAAAAACTCCTATCTCACTTGTAGGACCAAAGCGATTTTTAAATCCCCTAAGTATGCGAAGCTCTTGAGAGCTATCTCCTTCAAAATATAGTACAGTATCCACCATATGTTCCAATACACGAGGTCCTGCTATAGAGCCTTCTTTTGTAATATGCCCAATGATAAATATAGCTATACCTCTCTCCTTTGCTATCCTCATAAGTTCAAAAGTAATTTGTCTTACCTGCGTTACAGAACCTGGTGCAGAAGATATATTTTCAGAATATATAGTTTGGATTGAATCTATAATGAGAAAATCATATCTTCTATGTTCTAGCTCAAGTAGTATCTGCTCCAACCTAATTTCACTAAGCAGATATAGTGCATCATGATTCGCATTAAGACGATTTGCACGGAGTTTTATCTGTGATGTTGATTCTTCACCAGTTACATATAAAACATCTTTTTTAGTTGAAGCAATATTTGCACCTACTTTTAAGAGTAGTGTTGATTTTCCTACCCCAGGACTTCCACCTATCAAAGTTAAAGAACCTGGCACTATTCCACCACCTAAAACAGTATCCAATTCACTATCAAGAGAACTAAATCTAAATATCTCTTCTTCCACAACATCATTTATACTCATAGCTTTAGCAGATGGTGAAGAGCTTGATTTTGTCTGTTTTATAACTTCTTGTTGATGGTCATTTAGCTCTACAAAGGAGTCCCATGCCCCACAATTTGTACATTTACCCATCCATTTAGGAGTTGTAAGCCCACAATGCTGACACTCAAATAGTATCTTTTTCTTAGCCATGTTTAGCCTTATAGTTATAGATTTTTAGAATTATATAACTTTTTTGATTTTAAATTATATAGTATTGCAAATTGACATATATTTTTATTATTTATTTTATGTTAATATTTTAAAAATACTTTTAGGTGGAAAATATATGAAAATGATAATGTCAAAGTCTAAGGATGCAGTTGATGCTTACAATTTAGTTAGAGGTTTGCAAACTAGATTTGCAGATAAACTAAGTGCTTTAAGTAGTGAAATAGGAGAAGATAAACCTTTTGAGGAAATTATTTGGTTTAGAGATGGTGGACTTCATGGTGGGGGAAGTCGTTTTGAAGCTCGTGATGAAAAACTATTTAACACAGCTAGTGTAAATGTATCTCAAGTACACTATAATGAACAGCCAGATAGAAACTTGCAAAGTGCTACAGCTATTTCAACTATCGTTCATCCTAAAAATCCACATGTTCCTTCCATACACATTCATATCAGTTTAACCGAGCTAAAAGACAATAAATATTATTGGCGAATAATGGCTGACCTTAATCCTAGTATAAATAATAAAGAGGATAAAGATATTTTTGACAAAGCACTTCAAAATTTAGCTGCTGACAATCATACAGAGGGTTCTACACAAGGAGATAAATACTTTAATATCCCTGCCTTAAATAGAACTCGTGGTATCTCTCACTTTTACCTAGAAAATTATAAAAGCGATGATAAGAAAAAAGATTATGATTTTGCAAAGTCTTTTGGAGAAGGTATTATAGACACATATATAGACATTATAACAAAGGCTTTTAAAACAAGAACTTCTATCTCAGAAGATGATATTAAACAACAACTAGAGTACCACACTCTCTATCTTTTTCAGGTTTTAACTCTTGATAGAGGAACAACATCAGGACTTATGATACACAATCAAAATGATGTAGGCATAATGGGTTCTTTACCAACATTTGTTGATAAAGGTCTTCTAAGGTCATGGGATAAAAATGTAACACAACCTCAAGATAAGTTGGTAAATTCTTTAGCAGACTTTATAGGAGAAAGTGGAGCTATAGATGTTTTAACAAAGATGAAACTAGCTCAAGCAGTTCGAGATCATTATAAAGCTTATCCAGAGGCACTAAGTATGCAGGCTAGTGGAAACACTATCCCATCTACTGTAGATAACCACAAAGTTTAAAACTTGTGGCTATCTAGTCTGTCCACTTCCATATATTTTATATTTGTAAGTTGTTAGTCCCTCTATGCCCATAGGACCTCTAGCATGAAGTTTGTTTGTACTTATCCCAACTTCTGCACCAAAACCAAAAGCTCCACCATCTGTAAAACGAGTTGAAGCATTTACATACACAGCTGCTGCATCAATAGCATTTAAAAATTTCTCTGCAACTGATATATTTTCTGTAATAATAGCCTCAGAATGCCCAGAAGTAAATCTTACAACATGCTCTATCGCTCCTTCTACTCCATCAACTACTTTTATATTTAAAATATTTGCCAAATACTCCGTATCATAATCTTTATCTGTGGCATGTTCTGCCTCAATAATAGCCTGAGTTTCTAAACATCCCTTTAACTCTGTATGAGCCTTGTCAAACTCTACTTTTAACTTTGGAAGTGCATCTGTAGCTATGGCTCTATCTACTAAAAGTGTCTCCATGGCATTACATACTCCGGGTCTTTGCACTTTAGCATTTATGGCTATAGCTATGGCATTATCTAGTTTTGCATCTTTATCTATATAAGTATGGCACTGTCCTTTATCATGTTTTACTACACTAACAGTTGCATTTTCACTAACATGTTTGATGAGTCCAGCTCCACCACGAGGGATGATTAAGTCCACATACTTATCCATCTTGATTAGTTTATTTACCCCCTCTCTTGAGGAGTCTGGGATAAGTGAAATAAGTGCAGTTGGTAAACCATTATTAGATAAAACATCTTGTAAAACTTTAGCTATAGCTCTGTTTGAGTTTTCTGCCTCTTTTCCACCTTTTAGCACACAAACATTTGAGCTTTTAAAACATAAAGCTGCCGTATCACTTGTAACATTTGGACGAGATTCATAAATAATCCCAATAACACCAATAGGAATGCTTACCTTTTCGATTTTCAACCCATCTTCTGTTACCCAGCCATCAAGTACACGACCAACAGGCTCTTTTAGTGCAGCTATCTCTTCGATAGCAACTGCCATACTGTCAATACGACCTTTATCCAAGAAAAGTCTATCCATAAGTGCTGAAGTTAGCTTGTTTTTTTCTCCATCACTCATGTCGATTTCATTAGCATTTAAAAGTTCATCTGAATGTAAACGCAGTGCCTCTGCCATCTCTTTTAAAATTTTGTTTTTTTCATGACCTTCAAGTTCATTTAAAACTCTACTTGCTGACTTTGCTTCTTCTAAAAATTGTTCCATTTTTATCACTCCGTTTATGTCTCTTACTTAGTGTGCTATAATAACATAATTAAATTAAGGAATATTCTTTTGAAAACGATAACTTTTATTGGAAATGGAAATATGGCATTTAGTATTGCACAGGGGCTTAAAGAGAGCTATAAGATAGATGTTGTCGGAAGAGATTTGGAAAAACTTGATGCTTTTGAGAAAAAACTTGGAGTAAGTATTGGAAAATATCTTATAGATAATTTTTATATTGAAGATAAAACCCTATTGTTTTGTGTGAAACCTGCTAATGTAGAAGAGGTAGGTAAAAAACTAAAAGGAAAAGCGAAAGTGCTTTACTCTGTTTTAGCTGGAACTACAGTAGAAAAACTTCGTTCAAATATAAACACAAATGCAGTTGTAAGGACTATGCCAAACTTAGCTGCAAGTGTGCAAAAGTCTATGACAACTCTAACTGGTGATATTGCCTTTAAAGAAGAAGCAAAAGAACTTTTAAGCTCCATAGGAGAAACAAGATGGCTCACTAGTGAAAAAGAGATAGACATTGCAACTGCTCTTGCAGGAAGTGGACCTGCATATCTTGCTCTAATTGCTGAAGCATTGTCTGATGGTGCTGTTAAACAAGGTCTTAAACGAGATGATGCCATGGCCATCATGCGTGGTCTTTTTGGTGGTTTTGGAGAACTTATACAAGATGTTCATCCTGCCCTACTTAAAGATGGTGTTATGAGTCCTGGGGGAACAACAGCTGCAGGATATGGAGCTTTAGAAGATGGAAATGTTAGAAGTTCTTGTATCAATGCTATTGAAAAAGCTTACAAAAAGGCTACTGAACTTTAATAATTATCTATAAGTTTAAAAACTTCTTCTTTAACTTCTACATGTAAATCAAGCAAAGATAGAGGAAGTCCAAAGGCTTCAACTTTTACAAAATCTTTATAAGTTACTAAAAGTGAATCTGAATTATCTCTCTTTAAAACATCTTGAAGTTCATCTTTGGTAAAACTATGATGGTCTTCAAAGTAATTTTTAGTTAAAACTTCAGGCAAAAATTCATCCAGCCTTTGTGGTCTTGCTATTGCTGTTATAAGAGACATTTTTTCTTTCTTATCTTTTAATTCAACAACTCTTTTAAAATCAATACCATCTTTTAAGACAGTAGCATTTTTTCCACTCCACAACCTTTCTCTAAAAGGTCCAGAAGGCAAACATGAGCTATTTACACTTTGAACATCTATGAGTAAATCAAGTTTCTTAATGTCATGTTTTGAGTAAGCATCATCCAAAAACAGTATCTTAGCACCCATCTCTTTAGCTTTTAAAATAGCTTTTTTTCTATCTTCACTTACAATGACAATAGCATGAGGCAATTTATGAGCATATATCATAGCCTCATCTCCACTCGTTTTAACATCACAACGAATCTCATTTACATCTCTTACAACATACAATCCTTTTGAATCTCTACCATATCCACGAAGAATTATAGCCGTGTTTTTATACCTCATAGCGAGAGCAGTTACTAATGGAGTTTTACCACTACCTCCAACGCTTAGGTTTCCAACACTTATTATTTTTATATCAAAATCTGATACTTTTTTACTCTTAAAACGAAGCCACATTATTAAACAATACAAGTAGCTAAGAGGAAGGAATAATATAGATAGAAGTTTTTGAAAAAAATTTGGGTTGTAAAAATACTTTTCAACCCAAAAAACAAAAGATTTACTCAAAATTTTTAAACTCTTGTTTTTGCTATCTTTTTGATTTTATCAATCACTGTTTTAACAATTTTATCATCCATACTTGCATAGATAGGAAGTGATAAGATTTGCTGATAAGAACGCAATGCTACTGGAAAATCATTTACACGAAGTGCGTATTTTGATTTATAATAAGTTAGCAAATGAAGTGGAATATAGTGTAGTCCAGTACCGATACCTTTCTCTTTTAATGCAACAGCAAAAGAGTCACGGTTTTTATCTACTTTTATAATATAAAGGGAAAAAGGATGCTCAATATTATCCATATTTGGGATAGTAATATGCTCAACACTATCAAGAGCATCACTATACATTTTTGCTATCTCTTGTTGTCTTTTAATATTAGCATCTTGATCAGCTATCTGAGCACGAATATAGGCTGCGTTTAACTGACTCAAAGAGTAATCATTACCAATATCTGTCACATTATAGATATATTCTAAAGCATTTTCATCACGCTCAATAGCATGATTTGCAAGTAGCGTTGCTCTATTTATTATCTCATCATTATTTGTAACTAACATCCCTCCATTGCACACATTTTTCTTTAAGTGTGGAGAGAAGTTAAAGCATGTAATATCTGCACCAGTAGAACCTATTTTCTTAGTATTATATGTCGCACCAAGAGCATCACTTGCATCTTCTACTATTTTGACATCATAAATCTTTGCCATTTTATAGACTCTATCCAAATCAACGCAAATACCCGCGATATGAGTTATAATCACAGCCTTTAATTTTTTAGACTGATTATCTTCTAAATAACTCTCTAGTTTGTCAAGGTTTATATTGTAATTATCTGGTTCTATATCTATAAACACGGGTTCTGCATCAAAATGTCTAACAACTTCAGGAACATTTGGATGAGCATTAACAGAACAAACTACTTTATCACCTCGTTTAAGGTCAAGTGCTAACATTGCCAAATGCAGTGCTGATGTCCCATGAGATGTAGCAAGAGCATATTCTGCTCCAACATAAGAGGCAAATTCATCTTGAAGTTGCTCTACTTGATTTATATTATCTGCATCAAGTACATCACTTACATTTGAATGTGCTTCTCTTGAACTTTCATATTTACTAAATGGTATTTCTATCTCTTTTTTCATCTGAGTTCCTTTATAAAGTTATATCTCTAGGATAATTAAAATCATGGTTTATTGTTCTTGATGTTAGTTTTGCGATTAGCGGCATTTTTCTTTTAAAATGATTGCGAAAAATCCTTTTAATAATCATATCTAACATATTTTTATCTATACCGTGTTGCACTATTTCATCAAAGCTAAGTCTCTCTTCTACATAAAGTTTCATAGCTTTGTCAAGTTGTGCATAAGTATATCCCAAATCATCCTCATCACTCTGACCATCCCACAAGTCTGCTGAAGGTGGCTTTTTAATGATACTTTTACTTACACCAAGATATTCTGCAAGTTCATATACTTCACTTTTATACAAATCACCGATAGGGTTTATGGCACTTGCCAAATCCCCATAAAGTGTTCCATAACCAAGCATCAACTCACTTTTATTACTTGTTCCGAGTACCAAAGCATTTTCACGAGCAGAAATATCGAAAAGTGTTGCCATTCTCATGCGAGAAGAAAAGTTTCCTTTTCTAAGGTTATTCAAGTCTGGGTTATTCTTCTCATATGCTCTAAGCATTGGCTCTATCGAGGCTACAATATTTCTCATACCAAAATCTTCACAAAGCTCATCGGCATCATCTAAAGAACTTTTAGATGAGTATTGTGACGGCATTTTTACACATAAAAGTTCATCTTTAAATACATTATGAGCTAAAACAGCTACAACAGCAGAATCCAATCCACCACTAAGACCCACAACTACCTTTTTGATACCAGTTTTTTTAACTTCATCTTCCAAAAAATATTGTAGGTACTCAGTTATCTGTGCATATTTACTCATTAAATTTCTTAAAACCTTTAAAATATATTAACGAATAATATTATAACTAACTTTTGTAACAAATTATCTTTTAAGATTTATTATTGATTGACAGTTGTTAATGATATATGCATTTTGGTTTCTCTTAAGTAACATAATGTATGTTATGTGCTTTATTTAACAATTAACTATCACTATATATTTAAGAATACTAAGCTATTTTCTTAAAAAACTTCAAATAAATGTCATTTTACCTTACTTTATGTTTTACAAAATTATAAAAACTAGTAAGGTGTACAAAACTGATCTAGTCGCTACTCAAATTTGTAATGTAACTATCTGACTGA
>Ga0256829_1001215_pt1 | contig 21940 bp, 19 predicted proteins | sample 131447metaG_FD_185979 | JGI IMG/M metagenome (GOLD analysis project Ga0256829, IMG submission 185979) | Hydrothermal vent microbial communities from Lau Basin, Pacific Ocean - 131-447 | ecosystem: Environmental > Aquatic > Marine > Hydrothermal vents | place: Pacific Ocean: Lau Basin | collected...
AGAGAGTATCAAAAATATTTCTCCAAGAAGATGAGAGTGATGAAGAAACGCTCAAAGATATGACACTTGAAACAGCAAATTTGATTGTTGGTAGTGCAAAAGTTCTTGCAGAAGAAGCAGGTATAACATATACAATAGGAACACCACATTTTGAAAAAATAGGTACCTTTGACTTTGATTATGATGAACTTAGAGCTATGCATATTGATAATGATGTACTTACAATTGCTAGTAAGGAATTAAATGTCTAAAAACAATGAAGAATTTGACCCTGAAAAAGAGTTATCATGGATGGACTATTCCGGTATTTTAGATATGGAAGTTGAATTTGTTGCAGATTTAGGAGAAACAGAACTCAGTGTGGCAGAAGTTTTAAAACTAGAAAAAGGTTCTATAATTGATTTAAGAAAACCAGCCGGTGAGAGTGTAGAGTCTTATGTAAATGGTCGAATATTAGGCAAAGGCGAGGTTATGGTCTATGAGAAAAACCTCGCTATTCGTATTAATGAAGTACTTGATTCAAGTGCTGTATTATATTACCTATCTAAAGAGAGATTATGATTAAATTTTTATTGTTGTTCGCATTGCCTTTTTCGCTTTTTGCATCCCAAATTTTAAGCTACAATGTTTATGAAAGAACAGATAGAGCCGATGTTATGATTACTTTTGATACACCTTATAATGGACAGATTAAGAAGAGTGTGTCGAAATCAAAAATTATTATAAAATTAGAAAATGCTACAATAGAATCACCTAAAATCAAACAAGTATCTTCTAAATATTTACATTCTATTACCATCACTCCTGTGAATAATGAAACTTTAATCGTCGCTTCTGTTTCTCCTTTTACCAAACTTATAGCATCAAAAACATCAGATGCTTATGGGCTAAGACTCCGATTTAGCAATAAAATGAGTGTACAACCAACATCTAATGTTCAAAAAAGTACTACAGCTTTTACACTGCCAACGAAAAAAGATAACAACCTATCTAAAAGCTACTATATAGTAGTTTCTATTTTACTTATTGGCATCTTTATACTTTTTTATATAAAAAGAAAAATGAAAAATGTACCTGTAAAAAAAGCTACACAAAGCAATTGGCTTTTTAAAAATACACAAGAGCAAAGTCCAACAAATAGTACAAATAATAATAATAATACAATAAACAATGTAAGCATAAGATTCCAAAAATCCATTGATAATGCAAATAGTGTCGTTATGCTTGATTTTGGTGATCAAAGTTATCTTGTACTTATGGGAAAGAGTAATATATTACTTGATAAATTCACACAAAATAAGCCAAAAACACAACAAGAATTTGATCAAATTCTACAAAGTAGACACGAAGATTTGGAAAACTTTTTAACTAATACAGTAGAAAAAGAAAAACAGGAACCACTTCAAGCATATAAAGAGAGAGCAGCAAACATTGCTTATGAAGGTTAATGTTTATGTTCCCTTTTAAATCGTTGTTTTAAAAGTTTTTTGATTGTATTTATATTGGACATATTGAGCAAATAGCTTTCATCCATAAGTTTATTTATATGAAATACTTCCGTGACAGTAATACCATAAGGGTCTTTTTTCTCTTTTACAAGTTTGCCATCATTAAAACTATATAAGTGTAAATTTTTTCTGGTTGTTTGAATATAATAAGTAACAACAATTTCATCAGAATGTTTTTTTTCTAATGCAATGACAACTCTATGACTATCATCATATTCACCCTCTTTGAGTTTGAGTAAATTTTTCATATCCTTTACAGCTATGAAACCAACATAAAATTTATTATATAAATCATGGTATCTTTGAACTTTATCATTCATTAAAAAATTCATATCTATAATATATTTTTCATTTGCCCGTATTGTTTTTGTAATCCAACTCATTGTATTATAATATCTAAACGGATGAAGTTTTAGAGTATGTGCTTCTATCATTTTTTTTGAGTTAATCTTATCTTTTGGTAACAGTTTTTGCTTGTTGAGCTTTGTAATATATTCTAAAACTTCAGCAGCAGAAAACTCTTTTGTAAACCACACTTTACAATAAGAAGGAAACTGTTTGGCTCCCGTAGCACCTTCATTTAAAATAATAAGAGACTTAATAGTATAGTTTGGAAAAACAATTTCTAGAAGAGCTTTTTTCTTTCTGAGTCTTCTACGCAGTTTTAATACAGACTTTACAAGTGTCATTTCAACAAAATAAAGCTCATTATTTTTTGTCACGAACATTGCATCAAATTCACTAATTTCACGACTTTTCGTTCTATAGACAATTTGTTCTTTTTCACTTATAGAAAGCGTATTTGCATAAGCTTTGTGCTTATTTTGATGAAATCCCTTGAGAACAAACTTTGTGATATAATCATTTTCTTCTGCATAACGCAGAAGTTTTTCATAAATGAAGTTTTCATATACCTCACCCTCAAAAGAACGATAGGAACTAAGATATGCAGGTTCATCGATATCAATACCCTTTTTAATTAAAGAGAGTAAATGTTTTGTATTGTAATCATAATGTAAAATATTATCTGCTATATCTTCTTTTTCCAGATTTTTAATTGATTTTGAAATTTCCAACATTACAGTGTCATCTCGCTATTTTTAAAAAAATCATCTAATACTGAGCGATACTCAGCAATATTATCTATTGAATTTACTTGATTTCTAAGAGCAGAAGCCCCACGATAACCTTTAGAATATGTATGCGTATGTTTTCTAAACATTGATACACCATGTTGTCCATAAAATTCTATCATTTTATCAAAATGTTCCATCACAATCTCGTGTTTTAAATGTTGTTCTATATGTTCATTTCCTGATTTAAGTTGATGAAATATCCATGGGGCACCAACAGCACCTCGGCCAATCATTACTCCGTCTGCACCTGTATGCTCGAGTACCCATTTAGCCTTTTCATAAGAGTCTATATCGCCATTAGCAATAACTGGAATTTTTACAGCTTCTTTAATTTCTTTTATAGCATCATAGTCAACAGCTGCTTTAAATTTACCGGCACGTGTTCTTCCATGCACTGCAATAAAATCTGCACCGCTATCTTCTACTACTTTAGCAATATCAACATGATTTTTTTCTTCAAAGCCCAGTCTGATTTTTACACTTGTCATACTTTTATTGGACGTATTTTTAATAGTTTTAATAATTTCACCCATTAAAGGAAGATTTAAAAGAAGTGAGCTTCCACTGCCATGTCCTACTACCTTTGGTACAGGACAACCGCAATTGAGATCAATAATATCTATGCCATTTTGCTCATTTAATATTTCAACTGCTTGACGTACAATATCTACATCAGCACCAGCAATTTGTACAGAATAAGGGTCTTCAAGAGAGGACTTCTCAAGCATATGAAGTGTTTTTTGTGAACCATGTGCTAATGCATTTGAACTCAACATTTCGCTAACAGTTAAATCTGCTCCAAATTTTTTTACCACACTTCGAAAAGGAAGATCAGTAAAGCCCGCTAAAGGAGCTAAGACATATAATGGTGTATCAAAGGAGAGATTTTTCATGATTACACAAACAAATAAATACTGAAATTTTTACCACACTCTTTTAGAGCACGATATGCTTTGAAATTTTGATATTCATCTGCTTGTGAATTCTCTAATATTGCATCTGCGGGAGCTATCATTTCTAAATCAAAAAGTGTAAATAAATAAGCATACATTGCATCTTCATCTTCATCAGAAAGTGTTTCAAAGAGTTTCATTCTTTGTTCAGGAATCATTCCCCCTTTTGCAAGGATAGATGAAATTTTAATATAATCTTCTTTATTTAAATCTAGTTTTTTAAATAATTCAATAAGGGCTTCATTTTCAACTTTTAAAGTGTTTTTATCAGCATTAATTCTCGAAAGAATAACATACAGTGCTTCTTTAGTTAAAAAACCTTTATATTTTTCAATAGCATTTAATGAAGCTTCTTTTACATAATCAACATAAACCTCTGCACATAAACTATCATCATATTTTGTACAATTTGAGAGAACAGACTCTGCACCTATGTTGCCTTTTTTATACCTATTTCTTTCATTTTGTAGAACCAAAACATTTTCGGATGGTAAATTATAAGCTTTTAAGTCGACAACCTCGCCATTTTTTACATCTTGAATAATTTTTAAGATTGCATCAATTTTTTCATTATTTGTTTTACCTATGATATCTCCCACCGGAAATATAGTACTATTTTCTAAAAGTGTACCAAGAAGTTTATATCTGTCCGTTTTAAAAGTATAACTTCTTCCTTTTTTTCCAATATATGCATCAATAACAGCATTAATGAGTTTTTCATAATCTTTTTCATATTTACGCAGTCTAAAATTCCCAAGTACAGAATAAAAGGTTATATGCCCTACACTTGCTAAATATAATATAACAAGTGGAATAATTACCCACAAAGCAGTTAAAAGAGAAGGCATTGGAATACCAAACAAATCAATACTCATACTATTTTGTGTTACATACGCATACACGTACCATCCGACAAAGCCTATCCATATGAATGCAGCTATTGTGTATCTTTTAATATACATTATAAACCCTTTATTTAGATTTTTCTACTATTTCTCTACAATCAATGCAATAAATAGCATGTGGTTTTACTTTTAATCTTTGAAAACCTATATCATCTTCACACATTTCACAAACACCGTAACCGCCATTTGTTATTTTTAACAGTGCTTTTTCAATTTCACTTAATTCTTGTTTTTGTTGCTCAATTATAGCACTTTCAACCATAGAATTATTATTTGCCGAGGCATGATCGCCCTCATCATTTAAATCTAATGCACTTAATTCATTAAGTTCTGTACTCACACCATTAATATTTTTTTCAATTTGTTCTTTACGACTTAACAATATCTCTTTAAAATAATTTAACTCACTTGTTTGCACTTATACTTTCCTTTTATTTATGATATGGATGGTTGCTTAATATAGAAAACCCTCTATATATTTGTTCTAATAAAACTACTTTGGCAATTTTATGACTCATAGTAATTTTTCCTAAACTAACGACAGCATTACTTTTATCTAAAAAAATTTTTTCAAAGCCATAAGCACCGCCAATAAAAAATTTTACGGACATTTTATCATTTAATAACTTACTAAATTCAAAACTATCGATTAATTTTCCATCAGGATGCAAAGTTACACAAAAATCTTTCCCCATATAGGCTTCCAAAGCTTTTGTATATGCTTTTTGTGATGCTTCTGGAGAAATTGCATGTGCTTTTGTTATATCTTTTGAAAAAATTTCTGTATCTTTTACATGAGCAAAACGTGAAATCATTTTTGTTAAATCTTTATACAAAGGATCATATAATGATCTTTCTTTTTTTGCTATGGAAATAATTTCTACATTCATAAAATTAAACCACTCCCTATAACATTATAGGTAACATGTGCAAATTTATCTTCTAACTTCACACCACCTATAGCTGCTACAGGATGTTTAGATTTTGTTGCAATTGCATCTAATTTATTTCCAAGAATATTTGAAATATCTTTTTTTGTGAACGTAGGCCTATAAGCACCTAGCCCTATATAATTCAAATCCATTTCATTGGCCTGAAGTACTTCTATCTCATTATGAGTAGAAATACCCAAAATTTTATCTTCCTTAATCACACTACGTAATATTTTAACCGCTTTTGCTACATCTTCATCTATAGATTTTAAATCTTCCTGCCCTACATGAACACCATCACAAAACTCTACAAGTTCATACGCATCATTCACTATTAAAAAACCGTCATACTCTTTTCGTATTGCAATTAACTGCTCTTTTATAAAAGCAATATCTGCATTTTTATTTCTATATTGTATCACTTGTGCATTATTTTTTTTTGCAATATCTATAAAAGCTTTGAGAGAAATTTTCTTCTCGTCCAACATATATTGATCACATAATGCATACAACTGCATACTAGTCTTTTTTAAGAAAAATCAATATATCTGAAAGAGTTTTCTTAAGCTCGTTTCTATTTACAATCATATCAATCGAACCATGTTCGAGTAAAAATTCAGCTCGTTGAAATCCATCAGGCAGTTCAGAACCAATAGTTTGTTCAATTACTCTTTGTCCTGCAAATCCAATTAAAGCACCAGGCTCTGCTATAATAATATCACCAAGATTTGCAAAAGAAGCACTTGTTCCACCCATGGTTGGATCTGTTAGTACAGAAATAAAAGGGAGATTTTGTTTTGAAAGTTTTGCCAATGCAGCAGAAGTTTTACTCATTTGAAGTAATGAAAATGTTGATTCCTGCATTCTTGCACCACCAGAAGCACTCAATATAATAAGACCATGTTTTTTTTCAATAGCACGTTCTGCTGCACGAACTATTTTTTCACCTTCTACGGAGCCAAGAGAACCCCCCATAAATGCAAAATCAAAAATAACAAGCTCTACGACAACACCATTCATTTTACATTCACCGCTTACTACTGAGGACTTTCTTCCAGTCTTTGTATACGCTTCTTCAAGTCTTTTTTTATAAGATTTTTTATCTACAAATTTGAGTGGATCTACTGGTTCCAAGGAAGCATCATATTCCACAAAAGTATCTTCATCTGCTAACATTTTAAGTCTTTCTTTTACGCCGATTCGTATATGATAACCACATTTTGGGCATACATAATTTTGATTTTCAACTTCTTTGTAGTACATTAAAGAATGGCATGACTTACACTTAATCCAGTGTGATCCAGCTTCTGCTTTTTCAGGTTGTTTATTATCAAATGTTTTAGTAAAAAGGTTTAGTAAATTCAAAAAAAATCCTTAAATAATATAAATAGGCTTTATTATATCAAATTAATGCTTATTTTAAAGAGTTTTGAAATATTTTGTATAGAAGAATAGCAAACTTACCCATAAATAATGAGTAAATTTGTATAAATTATTTAAGTAAAGAGTCTATTATATTTCTTGCCGCTTCACGACCGTCATATGCGGCTGTTACAACTAAATCAGCTCCGCGAAAACAGTCACCACCAGCATAAATACCAGAAGTTGATGTTTCATAGGTCTCTTCATTTACAATAATCCCACCCCATGAATTTGTTTCTATGCCGTTTTCAGCCAAAAATGGCGGAACAACAGGATTAAATCCAAGAGACATTATAACAACATCCGCATTAACCCTGTATTGTGAGCCTTTAACTTCTTCCATACGCTGGCGTCCTGATTCATCTTTAGCACCCAAAGTTGTCTTTATGACTTCAACTGAAACAGCACGTCCATCTTCATTTAAAATAATTTCTTTTGGAGAAACCAAAAATGTAAAATCTACACCCTCTTCCATTGCATTGTTATATTCTTTCTTGCTTCCTGGCATATTTTTTTCATCTCTACGATATAAACACGTAACCGATTTTGCACCTTCACGTTTTGCAGTTCGTAAACAATCCATAGCCGTATCACCACCACCGACAACTACAACATTTAAATCTTTAAAGTCAAATTTTTTCTCATATGATTGATGGAAATTTTTTCTTTGAATATTTGTTAAATAATCCATAGCTTTATAAACATTTGAAGCATTTTCTCCACTTATACCGGCATCTCTTGCTTTTGTAGCACCAACACCTATAAATATCGCATCATGTTTATCAGCTATTTCTTCAAAATCTATATCGCGTCCGACTTCACAATCAAGCACCAATGTAAGACCTGCTTCTTCAAGGAATTTTATTCGTCTCTCAACTACTTTTTTATCTAGTTTAAAATTTGGAATACCATATGTTAAAAGTCCGCCAGCACGATCATCCCTTTCATACATAGTTACAGCAATTCCAGAACGTAATAAATATGTTGCAGCTGATAACCCAGCAGGGCCACTTCCTATAATTGCAACTTTTTTATTAGTTGTAATTCCAGGAAATTCAGGCTTATACCCTGCTTTAAATCCAGCTTCTGTAATATGTGTTTCAACAGAACCTATTGTGATAGCACCATGCCCATCATTAAGCGTACAATCGCCTTCACATAGTCTATCGTGTGGACATATTCTTCCCATAACTTCAGGAAATGGAGAAGGTTCATTTGAAAGTTTAAAAGCAAATTCCAAATCTTTTTCGGCAATTGACTTTAACCATTGTGGAATATAATTGTGCAAAGGACATTTGTTTAAACAAAAAGGATCCCCACATTGAATACATCTATCACTTTGAGAAGCTGCTTCATCTTTATCAAAGACTTCATAAATTTCACCAAAATCTTTTGTTCTATCAACTACTAATCTTTTTTCTGGATCAATTCTTTCAGTATTTAAATATTCGCGCATTTTAGTCTCCGTTCTCTAGGTTAAGAGGTAATTTTGTTAAATTTTTAGGTTTTACTAGCCAGAAATTTCTAACTTCAACTCTAAAATTTTCAAGTAAATCTTGAACTTTTTTACTTTTTGTTTCTACTACATAATCTTTTAGTAAACGTTTTAAATAATGTCTAGCTTCATCACCTTCATCCGTATCAATTCTAACGGCTTCAACAAGTTCACCATTTACATTTTCTATAAAGTTATGATCTTCATCATAAACAAAGCTTACACCACCTGTCATACCTGCACCAAAATTAATACCAGTTTTTCCAAGAATTACAACAACACCACCTGTCATATATTCACAGGCATTATCTCCAGTCCCTTCAACAATTGCAAATGCACCTGAATTACGAACAGCAAAACGCTCGCCAACACTTCCAGAAATATAAAGTTTACCGCCGGTAGCACCGTAAAGACAAGTATTTCCACCTGCAGCAAATTCTTCACCTTCATTTTGAGATGTGATGATAATTTTACCACCATGCATACCCTTTCCAATATAATCATTCGCCACACCATTAAGATAAATGGAAACACCAGGAATTAAAAATGCACCAAGTGCCTGCCCTGCTACACCACTGAGGTTTATCTTAATTGTGTCTGGCTTAAGTCCTGTATCACCATAAAATTGTGCAATTTCACCAGAGATAAGAGTACCAAAACTTCTATGAATATTTTGAATTTCTCTTTGAATACGAATTGGATGATTAGGATGTTTAATTGCAGTCATTGCTTCTTTTAATGCATCTTTTTCAAACTCATTAGTATCAAAAGGAGGATTAAATGGTTGCTGATGAGTATTAACCCCATCTTCTTGATGTAATATAGAAGAAAAGTCAAATTTCTTTGCAAATTCATCCTTGTTAACTTCAAGTAGATCAACACGGCCTATCATTTCTTCCATAGTTTTATAACCAAGTTCAGCCATAATAGCCCGTACATCTTCCGCAAGATACGTAAAAAAGTTAATTACTTGTTCTACTTGTCCGTTAAAGAATTCCTCACGAAGCTTTTCATTTTGAGTAGCAATACCAACAGAACATTTATTGGTATGACAAATACGAAGCATTTTACAACCAACAATTGTTAAAATACCTGTACCAAATGCAAAAGATTCAGCACCCAAAAGTGCAGCTTTTACAATATCCAGACCAGTTTTTAGACCACCGTCTGTTTGTAATTCTACAAGTCCTCGAAGATGATTTGCTTTGAGAGCATTATGTGCTTCAGAAAGCCCAATTTCCCATGGGTTTCCGGCAAATTTAATAGAACTCAATGGTGCAGCACCTGTTCCACCATCCCCACCTGAAATAATTATTTTATCGGCATATGCTTTGGCAACACCGGCTGCAATAGTTCCAACACCGACAGTAGATACAAGTTTTACAGCTATGCGGGCTTTTGGATTAACCTGCTTCAAATCAAAAATCAACTGTGCTAAATCTTCAATAGAGTAAATATCATGATGCGGTGGTGGAGAAATTAGCGTAACACCTGGTACAGTATAACGAAGTTTACCGATTAATGGAGTTACTTTATGCCCAGGAAGCTGTCCGCCCTCACCAGGTTTTGCACCTTGCGCTACTTTAATTTGAATCTCTTCCGCTGAACGAAGATAAGCCGGAGTCACACCAAAACGCCCAGAGGCAACTTGTTTGATTTTTGAAACCCTCTGGGTTCCAAAACGTGCTTGATCTTCTCCACCTTCACCAGAGTTTGATTGACCTCCGATTCTGTTCATTGCAATGGCAATTGTTTCATGAGCTTCAGGAGAAATAGAACCCAAACTCATAGCAGCAGAAGCAAACCGTTTAAATATTGCTTCTTTTGATTCAACTTCTGATATATCAATTGATTTTCTATCTGATTTTAACTCAAAGAAATCACGAATAAATTTTAATCCGCGTTTATTTACTAAATTTCTTAGTGTATCAAAATTTTTCTGTGAAGGATTTTTAGAAACTGCATGAATTGCATGAATAACAGCAGGTCCAAAATCATGATGTTCTTGTCCTGTATAAAATTTATAATATCCTCCGATTTTTAAAGGAAATATTTTATTAAATCCATCTATCTTAAAAGCATCTTTATGTGCTTTTGTCAATCTTTCATCTATATCATTATATGTAAGACCAGGTATAGTCACATGTGAAGTTTCAAAACAGTCTTGTACTATATCATTACTAAGTCCCATTACATCAAAAAGACCAGAGTTTCTATATGATGCGATTGTTGCAATACCCATTTTTGACATAATTTTCAAAAGTCCACTATTTAATGCTGTATGCACAGATTTATAAGCCTCTGCACATGTTATATTAATTAATTTTGACCTTTCTAATTGTGTTGCAACTGTTGCAAAAAGAACATTTGGATAAATTGCAGAAGCACCATATCCAATTAAAACTGCAGCACTGTGAGAATCAATAACTTCTCCTGTTACAGCTATTAAAGAGACTAAATGACGAACTTTAGCTTTAAGTAAGGCAATATTTAATCGTCCAATTGCCATAGCCATAGGAATAACTTTATTTTCTTTACTAAACGCAGTATCATCTAAAATTACGATGCGTGTTCCGTCAGTTTTTACAGAATTTATCACTTTTTCTACTAGAGTTTCAAGGGCTGCTTTTAAATCTGATTTATATGCAGTTGAAAAAGTACTATTTTTATAAAACGCTTGATATCTTGGAGAGATTTCATCTCCAAATGATTTAAGTACTTTTAATTTTTCACTTGTAATAATAGGAGAAATTGATTTTAGTCTATGTGCATGCGATGGAATTTCATCTAAAATATTATGAACTTCTCCAAAACCAGTATTTAAACTCATAACAACTTTTTCACGAATAGAATCTATAGGTGGGTTTGTTACCTGAGCAAATTTTTGTTTAAAAAAGTCTGTAAAATTTCTCTGTTTTTGTGAAAAAGCAGCAAGAGGAGTATCATCACCCATAGAACCAACAGCTTCTTTAGACTCTTTTATCATAGGCTCTATAACCTGTTCTATAATTTCTTGTGTTACATTAAAATATCTTTGTCTACTGATTAAAACATCTTCATCAATATCTTTACATGTAGTATATTGTTCTTCAACATGCTCTTGAAGATAAATCATATGTTCATTTAACCATTTCATATATGGGTTAGCACTTTTTAGATAATCATCTATCTGATGACTCTTAAGAAGTTTTCCAAATTTCAGGTCAAGACCGAGCATTTCACCTGATTGTAAACGTCCACGTTCTTTAATATTTTCTTCTTTTATATCTACAACGCCATATTCAGAAGCTATTAAAAGGTTGTCATCTTTTGTAACTATATATTTTGAGGGACGCAGACCATTTCTATCAAGCACACATCCTATATATCTACCGTCTGTTACAGAAAATGCAGCCGGTCCATCCCATGCTTCAAATACAGTTGAATAATATTCATAAAATGCACGAAGTTCAGGATCCATATGTGGAGCATTTTGCCATGCAGCAGGAATTACTGCACGTACAGCTTTAAAAAAGTCCATGCCATTAACTATTAAAAATTCAAAAAAGTTATCCGCTGAAGCACTATCAGAAGATCCAAGCTGAAGTATTGGAAGTAATCTTTGAATTTCTTCATCACTAAAAACTTCACTCTTAATTGATTCTGATTTTATAGCTACATTAATGCGATTTGCTTCTACAGAGTTAATTTCACCATTGTGTGCTACCGCACGAAATGGTTGTGCTAAACGCCATTCCGGAAGTGTATTTGTTGAAAATCTTTGGTGAAACAGTGAAAATGAAATTTTAAAATTTTCACTTTGTAAATCTTTATAAAATTCTTTAATATGCGTTGGCATAACAAGCCCTTTATATGAAAGAACTTTTGAACTCATAGAAGCTATATAAAAATCTCTGTCATCTGCTAAAGCATGTTCTGCTTCTTTACGAGAAAGATATAAAAGAGCATCAAATCTGTTTGTTGCCATGATTGAATTTGGAACGATAAAAAGTTGTACTATATGTGGCAACGAAGCAAGTGCTTGATCACCCAAAGCATTTGTATCTATTGGCACATCTCTACGTAATACTACTTTTAAATCATTATTACAACAAATTTTTTCAAGCACATCTAAATATTTTTCATCTTTTGTAAAAATAGCAGCAACAGCAAATTGAGTTGGTAGTTCAATACCTTTTACTTCAGCTTCAGCACGAAGAAACTCTTTTGGCATGGAAAGAAGTAAACCACTTCCATCCCCTGTTTTTCCATCTGCTGCAACAGCACCACGGTGCATCATACGCTCTAATGCAGTCACAGCATCATTGAGTACTTTATGTGAAGACTTGTTTTTAATATTAGCAACAAGCCCAAAACCACAATTATCCTTAAATGATCTTAATAAATCATGATGTTCAACCATTTTAACTCCCAAATTTGTAAATTTTATACGAAAAACATATAAATTTAATCTCTTTTTAAAGAAACTTAGTCTATTTAAGACAAAGTGAGTAAATTATACTTTCTTTTGGTTTAAATAAGCATAATAATAGTAAAATATTTTAAAAAAAATCATAAAGTGTGTATATAGGAAGCAGTTAAGTGCAAGGTTTTATAATCAACATAAATCGCGTGAAAGATGAAGATTTAATAGTGTCAATTCTATCGGAAAATAGCTTAGAAAGCCTTTACAGGTTTTATGGTGCTCGTCATGGTGTTATTAATCTTGGCTTTAAAATTGATTATGAAACAGAGGCATCTGCAAAATCTACTATATCAAGGCTCAAGGATGTTATACACATTGGGTACACATGGATAAATGATTATAAGCTTCTACGTATATGGCAAGATTTTTTAGGACTCTTCTACAAACATCTCAAAGATTCCGAAGATATTGGTTCTTTTTATTTTACCTTACTTGATGATGCTTCAAAAAACTGGGATAAACAAAATCCCAAACGTGTGGCCATAGAAGCCTATGTAAAACTTTTAGAACATGAAGGACGGTTACATACAGATATGTACTGTTTTTTATGTTCGAAAAAAATTGAAAATGAAGTTTCATTTTTACGTGCTTATCTCCCGACACATGAAAGTTGTTCCCATACATTAGCCATAAACAAAAATGGCATAAAAGAATTGTTCGAGAACAAATCTACTCTTTTTTTGAGCAACACAGAAGTGCAAAGACTTTGGAATGTTTTACTTGAAGGTTTATAATTTTTTGAGTTTGTTGTACTCAACAATCATACCGTGGAATCTGGCATAAATCAAATTTAATTCTTTACATGTAAACGCTTTTTTTATACCATCTTCCAAAAATTCTTTATACTGTTTGTAACTTTTAAACTCAATATGAAAAGCTTTGAGCAGTCTTTTTGTATAGGCATCTACAACTATTTCATTTCTCAAGCAGGCATAACACAAAATAGCATCCGCACTCTCTTGTCCTATTCCATGTTGTGAGAGCAGCCACTCTCTTGTTACCTCTTTTTGAAAACTTGTAAAATCACCGAATCTGTCTTTTATGTTTTGAGCTAATGTCAAAAGTCTCGGTGCTTTTTGATTGTAGAATCCGCTTGGACGAATTTTTTCTTTTAGCTCCTCAACTTCTAAAGTTATAATAGAGTCTAAATCTAAAAAACCTTCTAAATTTTTCAATGATTTTTCTACATTTCTCCATGTAGTATTTTGCGTCAAAATTGCACCAACAACAACTTCAAATGTTCCAACATTTGGCCACCACCATTTTGGAGAGTTTTGCAGTAGATTTTCTTTGTATAAAAAATCATAGATTTCTAAAGAAGTTTTATACATGTAAATATTACACTAGCATCTTTTTCTTGCCACCAACGAAGCAACACGGGTCTTTTCATCTCTTAAATTAATATCGTCACGTTCTTCGTAGTAAATGATATCAAGACCGATAAAAGCATGTAAAAGTTCATTCTCTCGTAACAGATATTCCGGATTTTTCGGATTGTCAAAATCTCCGTGTGCTATAATAAACGTCTCAAATATAACAACTCCGTCCGGCTTTAAAGCCTCTTTGATTTGATGAAAAAATCTTCTATTTAAATAATTCATATTGACGACTAAATCATACTTGTTTTTTTCTAAATTATATTCATCTAAATCCGCTTCAATTTTATGAATATTTTCTTCATCTCTCACGCAAGAAAGTGCATAATCACTCAGATCGACCGCATCAACTTCAAAACCTTTTTCTGCCAAAAAGTGTGTATTCCTTCCTTGACCACATGCAATATCAAGTGCATAACCAACATTTGCATTGTCTATATATTTTTCTATTATCGATTCAACATACTCACGAAAAGGTTTCTCTTTATATCGTGTATTCCATCTCTCTTTATCTTCTAGCACTACAAACTCCTTATAAAAGTAATCAAATCTTCTTTTTTTAATGGTTTTGAATAATAATATCCTTGAAATATATCACATCCATACTCTTTAAGTTTATCAACTTGTTCTTCACTCTCTGTACCTTCAGCCAAAACATCCATGGAAAAGTTTTTACCAATGTTGATGATTGTTTTGACAAGATTTTTATCTTTATGTGAATACAGTAGTTCATCAATAAAAGCCTTATCAATTTTGAGTTCATTGATTGGAAGCTTTGTTAAAATACTTAATGATGAGTACCCTGTACCAAAGTCATCTAAAGAAAGTGAAATACCTTCTGCTCCTATGGATTTAAGTAACGGTAAAACATAATCAAGTTCTTCTATAGGTAAACGCTCCGTTACCTCCAAAGTAAGTAGTGATGCATCAAACTGCACGTTATGAATCACTTCTAAAATGTTTTTAAGAAAATGGTTCTCCATAAGTTGAACAATAGAAACGTTAACAGAGAGTTGAAATGTCCTACCAAGTTGTGCATATATCTTTTTTATCTCTAAAAGTGAGCGATTTGTGATATAGGTGCCAAGTTCTAAAATCAATCCAGTTGCTTCGGCAATGGGAATAAACTCTTCAGGAGAGACAAAACCAAGTTTTTCATTTTCCCATCGTACAAGTGCTTCCACGCCATGAAGCGTTCCATCTGCAGCTATTTGCGGTTGATATACCATATAGATTTCATTTTTTTGCAAAGCACTTCTAAGTTCCTGCTCGATTACAATATTGACTCTATTTTTTTCCTGCATCTCTTTTGTAAAGAATTCATAAGAATTTTTTACTTTTTTTGCCTCATACATAGCGATATCTGCCAAAGAGAGCAAAGTATCAAAATCTTGAGCATCATCAGGGTATACAGACACACCAATGCTCGCACCCAATCTTACTTCTATATCATCTACAATATAAGGCATAGCGATAACCTCAATCACCTCTTGCGGATTTTTATTTTGGGAATTATTAATAATAATAAATTCATCCCCTCCCTGTCTCGCTACCAAATCTATTTCTGTAAAGAAAGCTTGGAGCCTCTTAGCAATAATAACAAGTATTTTATCTCCAAAAATATGCCCAAAAGTATCATTAATATTTTTAAAATTATCAAGATCAATAAAAATGATCTGTGCACCATTTTGCATAATAAACTTACTTGAATGATAAACATTTTCATAAATAAATGCTCTATTTGGCAAATTAGTCAGTAAATCATGTGTCGTTTTAAAGAGTAAATCACGTTCTTTTGCATTTTCATACTTTTCTATCGACTTAAATAAAAAGTAAAATAGAAGCATCATAACAATATAAAGCAAGACCAATAAAGCGATATCTTTATATATCTCTTGTGTTATAGCACTATTATAATGATATACACTTATCCAAACTTTGTATTTTGTATCATAATAAAGAGCTCCGTTTATAGCTCTTCCTTGTATATCTTTTGAAAAAAAAGAAAAGACTTTATTGCTATTTTTTAACTCTTGTAGCGTTATATGATTCAATCCTAATACCTGATTGATAACGGATGTGCATGTATTTTTTGGACAAGATTCTCCATAGAACTTTTGTGCGTCGAGATTACCTTTTTTATTTGAGTAAAAGAGGCGATAATAGCCAGTAGGAAAATTTTTAATTAATAGCACATCTTCATCCAGTTCTGTTTCAAAGCCAGAAAAAAGATTTTTTTTCTGTGTATTAATTATAGCAATAGCCATTACACCGACAACTCTGCCATTTTTGTCATGAATCGCTTTTCGCAGTGGTAAAATCCATTGTCCCAATGGTTTAAAAAAGAAACTCCTGCCAATCACTAAATGTTGACTTTTCAGTGTTTCTTTAAAAGAACTCTTTGCTTCTTTGATTTCTAAAGCATTGATTTTCTTTCCATGAAGATCTTTATTTGAGATAAGCAAATTTCCTTGCGGATCGAGATAACCAAAGCCTATAACAGCGGGATTCATCTCTTGCAATGCATCAAAAATTTTCGTTTTTTCTTTAGGATTTTTTGAGATATGAGGGTTAACAACTGTTGTTCCCACAACTTGTAACATCGTCTCAGATTGTACTAAAAAATCATGAAAAATCTTTGTAACATTTGTAATATCCTGCTCATTTTTTTGACGTACAATACTTTGTAACTCTGTATATTTTATGTAGGTAAAAGCACCAAATACCATCGCGGAACTCATCATAATGATATAGAAGATAGTCCATTTATTTTTTATTATATTCATAATATTAATTGTAGCACAATTTTTTATGAAAGTCTGTTTTTATAATCTTCGTACCCAAACTCTTTTATAAGTTCAAACACTCCGTTTTTACGTTTTATTACTAGTGAAGGGAGCTTGACCCCATTAAAAGTCGTATTTTTCACAAAAGTATAATGAATTTGATCTTCAAATATAATAGTATCGTCTACATGTAAAGGTGCATCAAACGAATAATCACCCATAATATCTCCGGCAAGACAGGTATTACCACCCAAACGGTAAGTATATTTTTTCTCATTTGCAATACCTGCATTTCGTACTTCTGCACGATACGGCATAGCCAAAGTATCAGGCATATGTGCTTCTGCCGATGTATCAAGTATGGCTATATTCATACCATTTTGAAAAACATCCAATACTGTTGATTTGAGATAGCCTGTTTCCCAACCAACAGCTTCACCGGGTTCCAAATAAATATCAATATTATATTTTATACGAAATTCTTTGATTATCCAAATAAGTTTCTCTATATTATAACCTTTTTTCGTTATATGATGACCGCCACCGAAATTAATATACTTCAAATTTACAAAATATTTTGCAAATTTATCTTCAAAAACAGACAGAACTTCTTCCAAAGCATCTACATTTTGCTCACAAAGTGCATGAAAATTGAGTCCATCTATGCTTTCAAGCACTTTTTCATCAAAATTTTCTAATGTTGTTCCAAGTCTGCTGTATAAACCGCAAGGATTATAGATATCAACCGGTGAAGATGACACTTCAGGATTTACTCGCAGTGAAATGTGAATATTTGGATTTATTTCTTTGACTTTCCAAATATATTTTTGCAATTGATTTGGAGAATTAAAGACTATATGATCTGAAATTTTAGCAATTTCTTCAATATCTTCATCTTTATATGCCGGAGAATAGGTATGTACTTCTGCATTTTCATTGTATGTGCAAAACTCTTCACGTGCAAGTTTTGCCTCATATAATCCACTTGCCGTACAACCTTTTAAATACTTTGCCACTAATTCAAAAGTGCTCCACATAGCAAAACCCTTTAGAGCCAAAATTATTTTTGCACCACTTTTTTGTTGTACATAGTCCAGTACTTTTAAATTATTTTCAAGTAATTCTTCCTCACAAATATAACACGGAGTATTTAAATCTCTCATCGACACTGCTTAATATAGTTTAATTGCACTATTTCTGCTGCAGCTATAAAATCATCAACATCAAACCCTAATTCTTTTGCCAATTCAGATGCTTTAGCAATTGAAGCTTCACTCAATATTTCTTTAACGTTAACAGCAGTTCTAATGACATCTAAAATATCCACATATTCATCAATATCAGCCCTTGCTTTATGTTCATAATCTAAGCTTTTAAGAATATCAACGTAATGTGGACTTAAATTCCAATGTGCAAACAATATACCACTTACAAAATAAGAAGATGTCGAAAATATTTCATTTTCATATTTAGAAATATTTTCACTCATTTGCAAACCTGTTTTAAATTCCTTGATTTGTGAAGCATTTACAATTTCTTTTGCCAAAATCAATTTTCCCGATTCCATTGTCAATGCAAGCGGTGCCAAAAAATTAGCTTTACCTCTGTCTATTTTTGTAATCCATTGATTTACTAAGGCACTTTGCAAATGTGTAATATCATTAAAAATACTGTTAGAAACACCATAAGGTCTCAGGTTTGCACGTATAAGGTTATTTATTGAATAATTAAGTGCCAGTCCATATATTTTTTGCGTTCCAAAAAGTGTTACAGCTTGAGTAATAGAAACAATTTGTTGAGAGAGCCCATAAATAGGTGAATTTATCATTTTAAGAATGTTGATACTTAAAAGCGAATCTGATTCAATAGCGACAATAAGCTTTTTAATATCTATATTTTCATCTCCATGTGCATACAATCTGTTAATTATAACTGTTGTATCGAGCAAAGGTGGCAATGATTCAATGGTGCTTACTATTGCTTCTAAATTCATCTATATCTCCAATTCCTTCACTTTCCAAGGAAGTCCCTGTTTATTTAACTCCTCCATAAAAGGGTCAGGATTAAACTCTTCCATATTATGCACACCCTCTTGATACCAAACTTTTTCAAGCATCAGTTTTGCACCTATCATTGCCGGCACCCCTGTTGTATAAGAAACTGCCTGAGAGTTTACTTCTTTATAACATGCTTCATGGTCACTGACTTGATAAATGTAAATCTTTCTCTTTTTTCCCTCTTTTATACCCTCTGCTACGATTCCAATATTTGTTTTACCTTTTGTACGAGATCCAAGAGATGCGGGGTCAGGAAGCAGTGTTTTTAAAAACTCCATAGGTATTATTTTTTGTCCTTTATGCTCAATAGGTTCAATGCCCAGCATACCTACATTTTGCAAACACTTCATATGCGTCAGATAACTCTCACCGAAGGTCATAAAAAATCGAATGCGTTGTAAACCTTTAATATGTTTGACAAGAGACTCCATCTCTTCATGATAGAGTAAATAACTCTCTTTTGGGCCTACTTCAGGATAATCCCACACCATTTTTATCTCCATTGGCTTCGTCTCTATCCATTTTCCATTTTCCCAGTACCGTCCGTTGGCAGAGACTTCACGAAGATTTATTTCAGGATTAAAATTTGTTGCAAAAGGGTAACCATGATCACCAGCGTTGCAATCGAGTATATCTATAGTATGAATCTCATCAAAGTAATGCTTTTGTGCATATGCACAAAATACATTCGTCACTCCCGGGTCAAATCCACTTCCAAGCAGTCCCATAATGCCCGCTTTTTTAAAAGCTTCATCTTTTTCCCACTGGAGTTTATACTCAAATTTCGCAATATCTGGATGTTCATAGTTTGCAGTATCTAAATAGTCTGTTTTTGTTGCTATGCAGGCATCCATAATCGTCAAATCTTGATAAGGCAAGGCAACATTTATGACAATATCTGCTTTCACTTTATTGATTAAGCTTATTATCTCTTGTGTATTATCCGCATCAAGAGCATATGTTTCTATGTCTGCATTAGGAAGTTCTGCTTTAATTTCTTCACATTTTGACTCTGTTCTGCTAGCAAGCACTATTTTTCCAAACACGGTAGCATTGTGCACACATTTATGCACAACAACACGACTCACTCCGCCGGCACCTATAATTAAAGTTGTATTCATTACAAATTCTCCTTAGTTAAAAGCTATTATTAAAGTAAAAATCCATACCATTGAAGTGACTATCAAGCTTAATAAAACTAAAGTTGCCCCTGCATCTTTTGCCTGCTTTGCCAAAATATGATAATCACTTGTCACCAAATCTACAACTCTTTCAATGGCAGAATTCGCTACTTCTGCCAAAATAGGAAGAAAAAGAGACAGAAAAAGTATGGATGACTCAGAAAATTTTATAGGTAAAACCCATGCAACTATTCCAAACACTAACAGCATCAACAACTGCCATTTAAAAGATGTCTCATTTTTAACAATATCTATAAAACCTTCTACTGCATAACCACCGTTACGCAATAAGCTGTGCTTTGGTTTATTTAGCTTCATTCTCTTCTCTCATTTTTAAAATTATTTCTCGTAACTCTTTCGCTTTTGTATCCATTGGCAAAGCTTTTCCAAAATAGATTGTAACTATTCTGCGCTTAAAAATATTTCTTTTACTCTCTTTTGGTTTATATTTTGCAAAAGAACTTCCAAATATTCCTTTACCTATATATACAGGAACAATAACTCCATTATAATCTTTGTCAATCAGTTCATAACCTCTATGAAATTCATGTAATTTTCCATCTTGTGTAATTTCACCTTCAGGAAATATACCTACAATACTCCCGTTTTTCAATCTTTTATGGGCTTCTTTAAAGGCATCTTTAAATGCCTTTGGTGAAAGAGGAATAGCCTCTCCTTTTTTGAAAATTGGATGAAAAAACTTCCAATTATAAATATCCTTATCCATCATATAGTTAACTTTTCTAGGCAATGGCAGCTGCAGTAAAATCCAGTCAAGCCAGCTGACATGGTTGCCAAGCAGTAAAACAGCTTTATCTTGCGGAATATTTTCTAATCCGACATATATATATTTATGTCTTGGCAAGGAACACAACTGCATCAAAGACCAAAACATATCAGAAGAGTATCTTTTATACAATTTAACAAGCATATATATTCCAACAACACTCATAAAATAAAAAAGTAACTCTGCATTCATCCCAAAATAGGCAAAAATTGTTGTAATACAAAGAAATGAAAACATAAATATATTTTGAATGAAATTATTTGCGGCCAAAATAGTACCCAAATGAACACGAGAAGCTAAATATTGAATTCTAGAATTTAATGGAACCAATATAAATGCTGCAAAAATACCAAATAATGTAAACAAAAATGCTATCGTAAGCATTGAATGTATAAAAGGAACCACAAAAACTATAATTGTTACAATAACAGCCCCAATACCGGCTAAACCAATATTGATATAAAATTTTGAAAGTCTGGCAACTATAATAGAACCTATAACAATACCAATACCGGCAAGTGCCATAACGCCTTGAACATAAATAGTATTGTTAATACCAAGCTGATCTTTGGCATACTCACCAAAAACTGCTAAAACTACCTGAGATATCGACCAAAAAAGCCCTAAAGATAAAATTGCATCATAAATTTCTTTGTTTCTTGTAACCGTTTTAAGGTTTTTAAACAGATATGCACCATGGATGTATCTCTGAAATTTAAAAGTTCTTTTACTTGCTTCTATCATTTTATTTGGAAGTTTTGAAGCTAAAAACCATTCTAGTATAGAACTTCCCACAAGAAGCCAACCTAAAGGGGCAATGGCTTTAAGTATTTGAGATTTTGTAAGTAAAGAATCATTGTACATACCTTCAAATAAAACCGTATAAAAGATAATACCACCCAAAATTGCAACGGTTGTTGTCGCTTGAATGGCACTA
>Ga0256829_1001216_pt1 | contig 21928 bp, 16 predicted proteins | sample 131447metaG_FD_185979 | JGI IMG/M metagenome (GOLD analysis project Ga0256829, IMG submission 185979) | Hydrothermal vent microbial communities from Lau Basin, Pacific Ocean - 131-447 | ecosystem: Environmental > Aquatic > Marine > Hydrothermal vents | place: Pacific Ocean: Lau Basin | collected...
GTAAGATTATCTCTTTTGCTCGCGTTGCAATGATTTGATTTTTTATGTTTTGTAACTCGATAAGATTTACATTGGCTATTTTATATGCTGATTCATACATCGTTAAAAGCTCTTTTTGTGCAAGGTACAGCGCCTTTGTTGAGTCAAAAGTCTTCTGCAAAACTTCTAACTCTCCATCAAGTCTCTTTAAGGTATTTGCGAGGAATATATTTTGATTTTCAATCAAATATTTACGCTGTTTTACTTTGAGTTGTGCAATACGCTGTTCTTCTTGTTTGGTATTGAAAATGGCAAGTGGAATATCTACTCCTACTCGTGCAATGCTTTGGTCAGGTTCTTTTTCATACTCAGCATAGAAGTCTATCCACTCTATCTTATGAGTATTAAGTGCTGCTTTTTGCTCCGCTACTTTTTGAGAACTTTGTAAAAACTGGAGTGTTGCGGATTTGTTTAAGCTTGCTTTACTTTGGCGAACAAATTTGTACTCTTCTTGAAGTGTTATATCCTTTGTTTCACCGACAAAAGTCAAAAGTCTCCAGTAGGCACTTAGTTTTTGCGCCTCTTTTTCATTGTGTCTATTTTTTGCACGCATGACATCTACTTTGGCTAGAAGATAGCGTGCTTTGGCTATCGTTCCCGCTTCGTAGCGCTCTTTTGAAATGTCAGCAATTTTTTGTACAATTTTGAGTTCCTCTTTGGTGAGGAGAACAAAGGCACTTGCTTGCATATAATTTATATAGAGCAAAGAGAGGTTTCTCCGAAACTCTGCACGTTTGAGCATGATGCTACTTGTCGCCACTGCTTCTGTTGCATGGGCAAGTTTCTCTCTTGCTCTTCCCACTCCCCATAAACGCATAGGTTGTATATAGGCTCCTTTGTATCCTGAAGCATTCGCTCCTACATCGGGCTGAAATCTTGAAGCCTCGAGTGAGAGGGTAGGGTTTTTATACCGTTGTATGATTTTTGATGCTTCGTCTGCTTGCTCTTTCTCTAAAGCATTTGCTTTGAGATAGGGTGAGGTTTGGAGTGCTTTTTGCATAAATGCGTCAAAAGTTTCTGCATGTAAATTCCATAGTATCAATGGAATTATGACTATTTTTTTCATAAATATCCTTATAATAAATTGTTGATAGAAGTATAGGTTAAGGGTTGTTTATGAGAAGATAGGGGGTTTTAAGAAGTTCTTATGTGAGTTGTATTTGTAGTGTATACTCTCTGTAGAGCATTGTGTTGTTAACGCTTCATTGGAGAGTATGAGATGTGTTTGAGGCAAGATAAAAGCCATATGAAAAAAATGGTGAAGATGACAAATGTCATCTGCTTCAATGCCATGAGTATCTTGAAATTCATGCACATACTCACCCACTTCACACGGATGTGTGTCATAAGCAGCTATCACATAGGCATGTGCTATGTTAAAGCTCATTGAAAAAAGTAAAAGTAATGTGAGGAGTCTATTTTTCATAAAAAGATTGTAGCATACTTTTAATAATGACCTTTGTGATAGCAAATCACAAACCTCTCACAAACTCTTGCTATACTTCAAATACTTAAAATATTTGGAGTCTTCTTATGTTGAAACTATTTTTTTCATTGCTTCTCTTCTCTTCGCTACTTAGTAGTGCTACTTTAGAAGATGTGATACAAAGCTCTTTAGCAAAAAGTCCTTCGCTTGATGTCATTACTGCTCGACTGCAAGCCAATAAACAGAGCATCAGTTTAGCGAACCAGTTTAGTAATCCTGAGCTTCTTTTAACACGCAATACTCTGAACTCTTCCCAAGCGATGCATCAAACAGTACTGAGTGTGAAACAAAAACTCCCTTTCTTTGACAAACGCAATAAACGCAAAAATGTTGCGCTTGCTGAAGCCAATATCTTAGATGAGAAACTGCAAGCTGCAAAAGTAATGCTTGTCGGACAAATCAAAAAAGAGGCATACACGATTTGGGAACTTGAAGCACTCAAAAAAGTTGTGTACGCTTACATCAAACTTACACAAGGAAATGTGGAACTTTATGAGGCTTATGTAAGTACTACTGACAATCAGCATATGGGAATCATGAAAGCACGTCTCTCTTTATCTGATTTGAAAATTGAACTGAGTAATCTCAATGCAAAAATCTATAGTAGCTATGCAAGACTCTCATACTTGAGTGGTACGGAGGTAAAACACTTAGAACTCAAACTCTCTATGGGAGAAAAGCCAAATATCTCACTGCTTGCATCTTCTTTAGCAAAAAATCCAACACTTGCTATCAAAACAGAAGAAGTACAAAAAGCAAATCAAAAAGTAATCCTTGCCGATGCAGATCGTTATCCTGATTTTACTTTGCTTACAGGGTATGCGTATCGAGAAAAATATGACAACTACTTTAATTTTGGAGTAGGTGTTTCCCTCCCAATCTATGGAACAGAAAAACTCCAAACACAGAGAGAAAGAGCAAAAGCACTCTCCCTTGTGAGCGCAAAAGCAGATACTAAAATCATTATCACATCACAACTCAAAACAGATTATGCACAGATGCTTTCAGCTTATGAAATCTATCATATTATCAAAGATGATGCACTCCCTCAGGTAGCGCATATGTTTGAGCTGAGTAACTCTTCTATCTCAACGGGGAGTGACCTTTTTAAATATATTGATGTCTTATTTCAAAAACTCTCTTTAGAGAAAAAAAGTATCTATGCTATCGGTAATTACAATCGTGCTGAGGCACAAATCGCACAACTTCAAGGAGCCATTCAATGAAAATCTTTATACTACTACTTACCATGACACTTACCCTTCTTGCAAAAGAAGCAACCGTGGAACAACTCTTTTCTGTGCAGACAGTGAAAGTAAAGCAAATTATGACACATCATATAAAAAAAAGCTATGGTTATGTCAAAGCGGATGATGCAAAAGTATTTGACATTTCGCCACGTTTTGGGGGGTATGTCATCAAACTCTATGCAAATAAAATCTACAAGTATGTCAAAAAGGGTGAAGCACTTGTTACACTCTATTCTCCTGAAGTCTATAAAGCAAAAGAGGATTATCTCAACTCGTATAGATATACAAAAGGCAAAAAAAACAAAGGAATGTTGCAAAGTGCAAAACTCAAACTACAACTCTTAGGGGTAAGTAAGGGTGAAATTGCACAAGTTTTACAAAAAAAACGAGTTTCTCAAAATACAACGATTTATGCCCCAACAAATGGCTATCTTTTTGCGAAGAACATTACCAATGGTTCCGCATTTAATGCAAAAAATAAACTTTTTGAGATAGTAAATATCGATACTGTTTGGGTCGAAGCAAAAGTTTTTGAAAAAGATGTTTCATGGTTAAAAAATGCAACAAGTTTTGACATCAGTGTTAAAAGTACACCCAAAACATATAAAGCCACTGCACGATTACTTTACCCAAGTGTAGACCCAAAAGAAGCGACATTGACACTGCGTTTACGTCTCAACAACAAGAGTAGAACACTTTTCCCTGGAATGTATGCGAATATCCTTGCGCAAGACAAACAAAAAAGTTATCTGAGTGTGCCACAAACAGCTGTCATCAGAAAAGCGGGTAAATACTATGCCTTTATAGTTGGTGAATTTGAAGGAGAGTATGAGCCTGTTGAGGTCTCTGTGACACCTCTTAACAATGAAATATATATCGTAAACAGTGGTTTGAGCGCTGGTGAAGAAGTTGTGAACAATGCCCTCTTTATGATGGATAGTGATGCCCAAATCAATGGGCTATTTTAGGAGTATCGGATGATAGAAAAACTCATAGCATTTAGCATCAGAAACAAATTTTTAGTGCTTATGGCACTCTTTTTTCTCGCCTTTGCCTCTGTTTGGAGTATGAAAAATACTCCCTTAGATGCCCTTCCTGACTTGTCTCCACCGCAGGTTATCGTACAGATAAACTGGGCAGGACAATCTCCTGAGATTATTGAAGACCAAGGTACTTATCCGCTTGTTTCACAGTTTTTAGCGATTGCCAATATTGAAACAGTTCGTGGGACTTCTACATATGAAAATGCCCTTATTTATATCATTTTTAAAGAAGGTACAGACCTTTACTGGGCGAGAAGTCGTGTTTTAGAACAACTCGCTTCTATCTCTTCACAACTCCCACGGGCTATGAATGTTTCTCTTGGACCTGACGCAAGTGGAGTAGGCTGGGTGTATGAGTATGCACTGCATTCAAAAACAAAAAACCTAGCAGAGCTAAGAACATTGCAAGACTACTACTACAAATATGCACTTATGGGAGTGGATGGTGTGAGTGAAGTTGCAAGTGTTGGAGGATTTGTACCAACATATCAAGTGACGATAAATAATGACGCCCTTGTTCAGTATAATTTGAACATTCAAGATATTGCCAAAGTATTGCGAAAAAACAATAACGATACAGGAGGGGGTATTGTCATCAAAAATGGCTTTGAGTGGATGATACAAGCCAAAGGGTATGTAAAGAGTGTCAAAGATATTGCAAAACTGACCATTGCCTCGCGAAATGGTGTGCCTCTTACCATTGGGGATATCGCTCGTGTGGAACTCACTCCTGCCCCTCGTCGTGGTGTTGCTGACTTAAATGGGGATGGTGAAGTTGTTGGTGGGATTGTTATGGTGCGTTATGGAGAAGATGTTTACTCTGTCATCAAAAAAATCAATGCAAAAATGAAATCATTAAAAGTAGCAGATGTGGATGTGACCACTGTGTATGACCGTTCAGAACTCATAGATAAATCGGTTGAAAATCTCAAAGGGACACTCATCGAAGAGAGTTTGATTGTTGTTGTCATCATTGGTCTTTTCTTAATGCATTTACGTTCTTCTTTTATTGTGATTATTGTTCTACCACTCACTGTTGGTTTTACTTTTTTACTGATGAAACTTTTTGGGATTGGTTCAAACATCATGAGTTTAGGGGGGATTGCGATTGCTATCGGTGCCATGGTTGATGCCTCGATAGTAATGATAGAAAATGCACATAAAAGTTTACACAAATTTGAAGAAAAAGAGCAAAGAGTCCCAACAAATGCAGAGCGAGTACAAATCATACAAGAATCATCACAGCTTGTTGGTCGTCCTATCTTCTTTGCATTAGCTTTGATTGTGGTCTCTTTCTTACCGATATTTGCACTCAATGGGCAAGAGGGTCTTCTCTTTTCACCCCTTGCATTTACAAAAACTTTTGCTATGACTGCGGGAGCATTGTTGAGTATTACAGCTGTACCAGTACTGATGGTTTTCTTTGTCCGAGGGAAAATCATTCCAGAAAACAAAAATCCACTCAACCGTTTTTTTATCTGGCTTTATCATCCACTCATCGTGTATGGATTAAAATTTAAGTACCTTGTGATTGTTGCGGTAATCTCTTCTTTGGCATATATGTATCCACTTTTTAACTCTCTCAAATGGGAATTTATGCCTACACTCAATGAGCAAACTTTTATGTATATGCCTGTCACACCTTATGGAATCTCTGTAGATTTAGCGAAAGAGATTACTCAAAAAACAGACAAAATCATCAAGTCATTTCCTGAAGTAGAGAGTGTTTTTGGAAAAGCGGGTCGAGCGAGTTCTGCGACTGACCCTGCACCACTTAGTATGATTGAAACCATTATCTCTCTCAAACCAAAATCAGAGTGGAGAAAGGGTGTGACTTATGAGTCACTGCGTCAAGAGATGGAAGATGCGCTACAAGTTCCTGGTCTTGTAAACTCATGGACATACCCTATCCGTGGTCGTATCGATATGCTTTTAAGTGGTATTCGTACCCCTTTAGGGATTAAACTCTATGGAAAAGATGCAAAAGGCTTACAAAAGTATGGAAATGTCATCGAAGAAAAATTGCGAGGGTTTGATAAAACACTCTCTGTCTTTGCAGATAAAGCGAGTGCTGGGTACTACCTTGACATAGACATCGATGAGGCAAAACTCCAACACTATCACATTACAAAAAATGAACTTTTAGAGTATACCGCCTTAGCCATAGGAGGGATGCGTGTCTCTACAATGTATAAAGGACTCGAGCGTTATCCGATAAGCCTGCGTTTAGAAGGGGATGAGCGAAGAAGTATTGAGAGTATTGGTGATATTCAGATAAAAACAAAGTTTGGTTTTGTGCCACTGAGTACTTTTGCAAAGATTGCTTATAGAGAGAGTGCTTCTATCATTAAAAGTGAAATGGCTTCTCCTGTTACTTTTATCTATATCACACCAAAAGAGGGTGTGAGTGCTACAGCCTATAAACAAGAAGCAAAAGCACTCATCGATAGCATTAATTTTGAAGCAGGCTATTATGTCGAGTGGGCAGGACAGTCAGAGTACTTAGAATCTGCAATGCAAAAGATAACTTGGATTATACCGCTTGTGCTTTTTATCATCTTTATCTTGATTTATCTTGCATTAAAAAAACTTGTACCGACGGTAATCGTTTTCTTTACCTTACCATTTGCACTTTTAGGAGGGCTTATTTATCTTGATATATTGAATTTTTCTATGAGTATTGCTGTGATTGTAGGGTTCTTAGCACTCTTAGGTGTGGCTGCGGAGACTGCTATCGTAATGATTGTGTATCTTCAAGAGAGTTTGGATGAAGCAAAAGAGAAGTATAAAGAAGATTTTAATGTGACCCATCTCAATGCTGCTATCTATGAAGGTGCCGTGCAGAGAGTGCGACCAAAATTGATGACTGTTTTTGCGATTTTGGCAGGTTTAGCTCCTATTATGTATACGCATGGTGTTGGAAGTGAAGTCATGCAACGCATCGCTGCTCCAATGCTTGGAGGGATTATTAGTTCAGCAGTATTAAGCCTAATTATTATTCCAATTTTATTTGAAATGTATAGTAAATATATGTTAGATAAATCTTAGGCATAATTTTAAGCTATCTTTGTGATAGAATTGATATAATTTTAGACATTACAATAAGTTAAATCTTTTCTATCTACAAAGGCAAACAAAATATGCAAACAAAATCTAAATTACTTCTGTTAGTGACACTTCTACTGGTAGGACTTGCTATCGTCATAGCCATAACAGTTTCTGTAAAATTTAGAGATTATAGTATACAAAGTGCTGTAGAAAAAGCGAAAATGACTGCGAGTATTGTTAAAGATGGTCTTACTGCACACATGGTTAATGGTATCATGGATAAACGTGAATACTTTTTACACCAAATCGCTTACAATGACGAAATCAAGTCTTTATGGGTGGTGCGTTCAGATAAAGTTATCAAACAATTTGGTCCAGCAAGACCAAATGAAGAAGTTCGTGACCCGATGGATAGAGAAGTATTAAAAAGTGGGAGAACACTGCAGAAAATCACTGAAACGACAGAGGGGGTAACACTCCGCGTTACTATTCCCTACAAAGCAACGGTTATAGGAACCCCAAATTGTTTAAGCTGTCATCATGTCCAAAAAAATGATATTTTGGGTGCTGTGAGTATGGAGTTTGACATCAGTGGATTACGAAATAGTGCTGTCTTTACGATTTCAAATATAGTACTTATTAATGTTGTATTTATCATCATAATGCTTTTACTTTTAAACTACTATGTTTCTCCTTATATGAAACTCTTTGCAACCCTTCAAGATGGAATCAAAAAAGCTTACTATGGCGATTTTTCTCACGAATTTAAAACGACTGTTACTGGAGATGGAAAAGATTTTGTCAATCAAATCAATCCTCTTTTTAGAAAAATAGAAGCAACTTTTGGCGATATTAAGCATGACTTATCGACATTTATACCGCAAAACAGTGTAGCAAGTGATGACCCCCTTTATGAAGCAAAGATAATTATTAGTGAACTTTCAGATATTTATAAATTTAAAAAGACGATTGAGTTAGATGCTACAAAAGATACTATTTATCAAAGAAGTATGGATGTTTTACAAAACAAATTTGATATTCATAATTTCTCTCTTTATGAAGTCAATACAATTACGAGTGAAAGAAAACTCATTTTTTCGAGTAAACAAGCACAAAGTATTTGTAACCCTGAGGTAGATGCTAAACCTGAACTCTGCAGAGCTTATAGAACAAACAATGCAGTTATCTCAACTGAATTTATCAACTTGTGTCAAAACTGTCAAGCACATGATTTTGAGTATATTTGTCTTCCTATGATTATCAATAGTGACTACTCTTTGATATTGTCTATTACAACAAAAGAACAAGAAGAATTTAATAGAATTCATAACTTGATTTCGAGTATTGAAAATTACTTTGAAGCGGCAAAACCTGTGATTGAGAGTAAAATTCTTATGGAAAAATTACGTGATACATCTTTAAAAGATGCAATGACAGGACTTTACAATAGAAGATTTCTTGATGAGTTTATAGATACGGTAATGAATCAGGCGCAACGGGCTAAAGAGACCTATAGTGTACTGATGCTTGATGTCGATTTTTTCAAAATGGTAAATGATACTTATGGACATGATGTTGGCGATAAAGTGATTAAGGAGATTGGAAGTCTTGTTCGTAACTCTATTCGTTCTTCTGATATGGGCATTCGTTATGGAGGTGAAGAGTTTGTAGTGATGTTACATAATGCGACTGATGAGGGTGCTTTGAAAATTGCCAATGACATTCATAGTAGTTTTTCACAACTTGTATTTGATGTAGGCAATGGTGAACAAATGCAAAAAACAATGAGTATAGGAGTTGCTAAATTTCCTCAAGATGGCAATACCATTTGGAAATGTATCAAATACGCAGATACTGCACTCTACGTAGCAAAGACCACAGGAAGAAATAAAATTGTAACGTATACTGCTAGTATGTCAGAAAATGAATCATTACGTTAAAGGAGGAGTCGAAATGTTTACTCAAAAGAAAATTTTACTCATAGCAGGTTTTTTGCTTTTAAGTTTAAGTGCCTGCACAGAAGAAAAGATAGAAAAAGGAACGCATGCAAACCCAAGTATGTCCAAATGTGGGATAGGAAAATGTGGGGCAAATATGTTTGATGACAATGTCGCCCTCGCAAAAAAGAAGAAAAATCTTCTTTCCCAAATGAGTAAGGATGACAAACGCAGAGCTTGTGTTGAGAAGTCCAAAAATACAAAAGATGCTTACAACTGTGTCCGCAATCCACAAACAAAGAAACTCTCTTTAAAATGTGGTGCGAAGGCAATGCAAGCAATGCCAATGAAATGTGGTGCAGGGAAGTGCGGTCAATAAAAATAACCGCTAGTTAGCATAGCCATTAGGGTTTTGCGACTGCCATCTCCAGCTATCTTCACACATCTCATCAATCCCACGTGTTGCTTTCCAATCAAGTTGCTCATACGCATAGCTAGGGTCTGCAAAACAAGTTGCAATGTCTCCTGGTCTTCTTTCTACGATTTGGTAGGGAACTGCTTTTTGTGATGCTTTTTCAAAGGCTTTCACCATATCTAAAACAGAGTATCCATTACCAGTTCCGAGGTTTACAGTAAGTACATCTGTGAGTGAAGCAATCTTTTGTAAGGCTTTCACATGCCCAAAAGCTAAATCAACAACATGAATATAGTCCCGAACTCCTGTGCCATCTGGTGTATTGTAATCGCCTCCAAAAACACTAAGCTTTTCGCGTTTTCCAACAGCAGTTTGGGAGATAAAAGGCATAAGATTGTTTGGAATGTCATTTGGGTCTTCACCAATAGTTCCTGATTTATGCGCCCCTACAGGGTTAAAGTAACGGAGAAGGACAATTTGGTAAGCATTATCAGAGACAAATAAATCACGTAAAATTTCTTCTATAAAAAGCTTGCTTCGTCCATAAGGATTTGTCGCGCTGAGTGGAAAATTTTCTTGAATTGGCACAGTATGTGGGTCGCCATATACCGTTGCAGAAGAACTAAAAACAATTCTTTTACAGTTGTTTTCTTTCATCACTTGACAGAGAGTAACGGTGCCACTTACATTGTTGTCAAAATACTCTAAAGGCATTGCAACAGACTCTCCAACTGCTTTTAAACCTGCAAAATGAATCACAGAGTCAATACTGTAGTTGTCAAAAACTTTTTGTAAATCACTTTTGCTTCGGATGTCTCCTTCAATAAAATTAACACTTTTCCCAATCAGTTTTTCAACACGTGCAAGGCTCTCTTTGGAAGAGTTACACAGATTATCAAAAACAACAAATTCAAAACCTGCTTCGTGCAGGGCTATACAAGTATGTGAGCCAATATATCCAGCCCCTCCAGTAACTAATACCATATAGAAATCCTTAATATTATATTTATGTAAGACACATTATACTTAGATATGATAAAAATCACAAAAGAATTGATAAAAGAACCTCTTTTGCATTTTATGATTCTTGGTGCTATCGTTTATAGCTACTTTTCATATATGCACAACACGCAAGAAGATGAAAAAAAAGTGATTAAACTCTCTTCTTATGAACTTCAAGAACTCAAGAACTTCTATAAAAAAACTTATGCAAGAGAGGCGGACAAGGAAACACTTAAAATACTTATCGCAAAAAAATATTATGATTCTGTGTTACTTGATAAGGCCTTTAGCTTGAAAATCGCTCAAAATGACCCAGTTGTTGCCCAGCGATTACTCAAAAAAATGCAGTTTGTTATGCAAGATAGAAGTCAGTTTAAAGAACCTTCACAACAAGAGTTAGCAGCGTATTACAAACAACATATCAAGGCATATTCGCATGTAAAAAGTATCTCATTTTCCAGTATCTATTTTCATGATGATACTGATAAACGAATCGAAATGACCATGCAGATACTTCGTAGTACGCAAGTAAATAGTGCAGATGGTCGTGGCTTTAGTGAAGTATCAAAACTTCCTTACCATGTAGAAAAAATGTCTTATAAAGAGCTTGAAAAAAGTTACGGTAGATACTTTGCCAAAAAGATTTTTGTTTTACAAAAAGGAATGTGGCATCAGGCACTTCATGCTAAAGATGGTGCAAGAATCGTTTTTATCACAGATGAAGAAGTAGGGGATGCTTACGACTTTGATGTTATAGAAGGGCGTGTATATGCAGACTACATCGCACAAGAGTCCGCACAACTCAAAGAACAGGCTTATAAAGAGATCGCTGCTCAGTATAGTTTAAAAGTTGAGTAGCTTTATGTTGAAACTGCTTTTTTTGATACTTTTTGAAGGTATGGTTTTTGCACATCAAACAGGACTTTCTTATATAAATATAAGTGAAGATGCCGACCATAAAGTACATATTATTTACAAAAAACCGCTTTCTGATTTAAAGGGTAAAGATATTCACATTAATTACCCTGCAAAATGTGTCTATGTCAAAGAATTTCCACGCAATATTGCCAATGGTTTCATCACACAAAAATCAACAATGTGGTGTGGTGAAGCAGGTATGGCATCATCACGTATCTGGATAGAGGGGCTTTTGAGAAAAGATAGAGGGGTTTTGGTCAGTTATAAACATAATAATCTAAAAACAGAATCCCTTTTACGGGCAAGTTCTCCACTCTTTTTTTTTAACAAGCAACAGAGTTCTTGGAGTTTAGTCAAAGAGTATGTACAACTGGGTATTGAACACATTTTAAGTGGGTATGACCACCTCTCTTTTGTTTTTTGTCTTCTACTCCTCGCCTTGAATTTTAAACGGCTTCTTTTTGCTATTTCTGCATTTACACTTTCTCATTCGATTACCCTTGTTTTTGGTGTACTTGGCATTGTGAAAATTGGAGTGCCTTACATAGAATCTATGATTGCATTGAGTATTTTGTTTTTAGCACGAGAGATTATGATAGAACGAGATACTTTTACGAAGAGGCATTTAGGCATTACTGCATTTACTTTTGGACTACTGCATGGACTTGGCTTTTCAACTGTTTTAAGGTCTTTAGGTTTACCTCAAGATGATTTAGCCTTAGCACTTGTCTCTTTTAATGTTGGTATAGAACTAGGACAACTACTTTTTATCTCTGTTATTATGTCCTTTTTGTTTGTTTTACGAAGAAAGATGCATGATTATCAAGAACAAACAAGAAAAGTCATTGCTTATGCCATAGGAACACTCTCTGCATATTGGTTTATACAAAGAGTACTTGCTTTTTAGATAATAACAGTCGCTATTTTATTCATAAGTTCATCACTTCTGATGGGCTTCATGATAAAACCATTTGCTCCAAACTCTAAGGCTTCACTTTTTTTTGTTTCATCGGTTGTGAGTACTAAGATAGGGAGTTGTCGTAAGTTGTCATCGGCTCTCACGACTTTAAGCATCTCTAAGCCACCCATAATTGGCATGATAATGTCCAATAAAATCAAATCTATGTCATTTCTTGACTTGAGAACACCAATGGCATCAGAGCCATTTTTTGCCTCTATTACCTCTGTTACTCTACCACTTTTTTTTAACATAGATTTTAAAAGTTTTAAGTTAATTAAGTCGTCATCTACGGCTAATACAATAAGATCGTTTTTTTCCATTTTTTAAAACCTTTATATAAATCTTTCGAGTAAGAGACCTAATAAATCTCTACTTACAACATTGTTAATAACACGCTGTACATATTGTGTATCGTTCTCATCAGCAGCACTTGGGTCATTGTTCATCAAAATAAGCTGTGTTTCTAGGAGTGTTTTTTCTTTTTGATTTTGAACTATATTGTGAAGCATTGCAACATCCATATCTTCACACGCTTTATCAAAGAGAATCACTTTATAGTTGGCTTCTTGGATTTTTGCATATAAGTCTTGTGTTGATGACGCTATCTCTAAAGAATACCCTAGAGGCTCAATAAGTTTAGAAAAAAGTTTCGACTCTAATGGACTTGCTTTTACCACAAGAACATCTGCTTTATACTTAAAAACAGGAGTTACTACTTCTTGCTCTATCTCAGGTTCAATAATTATTTCAGGCTCAGGGATGACTTTTGGTAAGATAATTTCTTCGATGACAGGTTCTTCTATGATTTCGATGATTGGTTCTTCGACTACTATCTTTTGCGGTTTTTCTACCACTACTTCAAGTGGTTTTTCTTCTTTATGTGCAGGTTTTTTAGATAAGAAAGTATTTAAAATAGAGATAATTTCGTCTCGCACAAGTGGTTTGGTTGTGTACTCATCAAGACCTGCAGATAAGAAACTTTCTCTATCTCCTTTGAGAGCATTTGCCGTTAATGCTATGATAGGGACATGTGGTTTGTTGTAAACACTTTCATACTCAAGTATCTCTTTTGTCGCTTCGACACCATCTAAGAAAGGCATCTGAATATCCATAAAGATGATATCATAATCATTATCTTTTCTTTTTTGGAAGGCTTCCAGACCATTGGATGCTATGCTTACGGTGAGACCCATTGCCTCTAATGTTCTTTTGATAAGTTTTTGGTTAATGATATTATCTTCAGCTACTAAAACTTTTGCATCAAAGTGTGATAGATGTTCATTTGAAACTGCTACAGGTGTTTGCTGTGATAGAATTTGTGAGTTTTGTTCTTCTGTTACTTGCTGCTGTATTTGCTCTTTTTTGTGATAATTTTCTAGTACGGAGCGTATTTTAGTATTATTTAATGGTTCATAGATAACTTTTAAAATATCAAGATTTTTTGAGTCAATGACTTTCATATAATTTGATTTTGTCAATAAAATAAGTTGTTGTTCCATCTGACTATATTTTGCTAAGTTCTCTTCATCACTATATTCATAATCAACAAATAAGAAATCATACTCAGCGGATTGTTGTAAGCTATTTAATTCATCCAAGCCTCTAAAAGAGATATGTGTAATGCCATAAAAATCCAAATATTCACGAAGATAAGTTTCTTGTTTTTTATGGTTTGTACTTGATTCTAATATAAGTGCATTCATATTTGAAAAAGCATCTTTTTTCGATTCCGTTTTTACATCTATTTCTTCAAAATCAAGTGTAAAGAAGAAAGTTGTCCCTTTACCTGCTTCACTATGAAGGTCAAGTTGGCCACCCATAAGCTCAATGAAGTTACTAGAAATAGTAAGTCCAAGTCCAGTACCACCATATTTTCTAGTAATCGATGTATCTGCTTGAGAAAAAGCTTCAAAAATTCTAGCTTTTTGCTCACTTGTTACCCCAATACCACTATCTTGAACTTCAAACTTAACACGTGTTATCCCAGAAAAATCTGCTTGTACTTTTCTAATGTTGACATCTATAGAACCTGCACTATTGGTAAATTTGACGGCATTTGAAAGAAGATTGATGATAACTTCTTTAATTTTTGTCGGGTCCCCTTTGAGAGAATTTTCCAATGATGGGTCAATAAAACAGCTTAAATTGATATGTTTTTCACTGGCTCGCACAGCATAGACTTCAACAGCACTTTCAAACTCTTCAATAGGGTTAAAAGAGATGTCTTCAATCTCAAGTTTATTACTTTCAATTTTAGAAAGGTCTAAAATATTGTTGATAATTTCAAGAAGATTTTCAGAACTTTTTTCAATAATATCAACAAATTCACCTTGTTCTTCTTCTAAATCTGTATCTTTTAAGAGTTCGGTAAAACCAACAATTCCATTGAGTGGTGTTCTGATTTCATGTGACATATTTGCGAGGAACATTGATTTTGCTTCACTTGCATCAAGTGCAAGTTCTTTATCTTTTTTAGCTTGTTCAACAATCTTCTCAATTAAACTATAAGCTTGTTCGGTTCCATCCGTTGTATTGAGGTCGATAACGACACTGTCATCATGCTCCGTAGAAGCAACAATTTTTTTGAGTAAATCTTCGAGATTGAGTACATTTTTCGCAATTTCATTTGAAAGTAAATAGCCGAGTATAGATAAGATAAAGATAAGCACCCATACGGTAATCGAAGCGATTAAAAAGAGGTAGGCATTATCTTTTACCTCTTTGGCTTTTTTATCAATAGCTAAAGAGAGAATATTTTGAGCATTTGTGATGAGCCGCTCTTTGTCTCGTAACATTGTTTTCCAAGACTCTAAATTAGTATCATATATACCAGTCATTGCGCTGGAAAAGATATGTGTTCTCTCTTGATTTATTTGCTTAAAGAGTGTACTGTTCTTTGGATTTTTAAAGATTGTATCAAGATGCTTTACAAGTGCTTTATTTTCTAGATTAGTATATGTTATAGCATCTGATTTAGCAATTAAAGTAATCCAATTATTTACTTCACTCGCTTGAAATGCCGTTTTGTTTTTTAAGATATTTGCTATAAAATTTCTTTCTTTTGCAGTCGCTTGCTTTACCTGTGTAAGTGTTGCGTATACAGTTGTAAGTTGGCTGATTTCAAGATCCATTTGATCACTGTTTAATGCTTCATTTTCTATGTATTTCTGTGTTATTACATATTCATTGTATGCATTGTACACAACATAACTTGTTACGAGCAACAAGATAACAATTGGGAAAAGACTAATTAATCTAAGCCTGTTTTTTAATCCTAAATTCATCTATATGACCTTATTTTGAGATTTTGGTGGCAATAGCTTCAAGATTTTGAAGTGCTATTGTCATACTATTTTTATCTGACATAGTTAATATAATGGATAAATCAGAAGCTAAATCTTTGATATACATACTTTCACTCATACTTTTGAGGAGTAATGCTTTTTTACGACACAGTTCTATATCATCTTGAGCTATTGCATCTTTGATAGTTTGAAGAATAGAAAATGTTTCTTGAATGTAATCATCAAAAAGTTCATTAAATGTATCTATATCTAAACCAATTTCTTGTGCTGCTGTTGTTTTAGAGTATGTGACAAGTACATCAGGAACTTTTTTTTCTGGAATCACTGTAGGCTCTTCAACTGGAAGCATTGGTATAGCTTCTTTTATGTCATCTTTAAAATCTAACACAAAATCATCATCATCAAAATCGAGAGGCAATTCTTCTATAACTTTCTCTTTAGGAGGTAAAGTGATTGCTTGTGCCTTTTCCCCTGCAAGTTGTGAGACAATATGGTAAAATTGTTGTAAATTCTTTTTGATAACATCCATTTCTTTTGAAGTGTTCACAATGCAAAGTTTATCGTAGGCATTTTCTATTCTTAGATTCCCTGCAACACCTTTAAGTTTATGAGAGAGTGAAGCAACTGTTTGGGTGTCGCCTGCTTCTAATGCTGCAAACAGTTCTGTTTGAAACTCTTTTGCTTGCGCAATAAAGTCTTCAATAAATTCTTCAATCAAATCAAGAGGTAAACCAAGCTCATCTGATGCTACTTGCGGATTAAATATATAGTCATCTTCTTCAGGAATAAACTGCTCTTGAGGAGTTTCTTGTACTGCTTGCACTTGTGGCTGGGTTTGAATCTGCGGTTCTATTGGAGTGACAGCTTCTTCTTCCATCTCCAAATCAATCTCAAGAGGTTGGTCTGGTATGATGGTGTCTTGTGGAATATCATCAAGTAAGAGGTCGTCATCGAGTAAAATGGACGATTCTGTTTGCTCTTGAAGAACTGGAGCAACTACAGGTTTTACATAGGTTTCTCGCTGTATTTTAGGAGGAGTTGGAGGTTCTTCTTCTATATTAACAAGAAATTCTTCTCCTGTGTCACCCGAGAGTTGCTTGAGGTTATTGAGTTTAATGAGGTATGATTTTGAAGCAGGACTTTGTGTGAGGTAGAGTGTACTCAGAGAAAGATTTGCCGTAAATGACTTCGCATGGATTTTAATCAGTACTTGTGATTCTTCACTAGATTCTGCACAATCTATAAAATCAATCCAATGTACATGTTGAAAATTATGCACATATCCAGGTTGTTTTATGAAAAAATCTGCAAAATCTGCATGTTCTGCTTGTAATTGTGCTAAATTTTGAAAACCAAAGGTTTTGAGATACTCTTCATCAATCCCAATAAATTCTTTTTCAGAACTATAAATTAACATTTTGCATATTCTCCTTATACTTCTTCTTGCATTTTATTGTAGATATCTTCCATTTCTAAAATATTTTTAGGAGAAGTGCTTTTACGAACAGAAATATAACCTGTCACTTCTTGGTTCTCATCTCGTATAGGGAGTATCTCTGACTCAACCCAATAGTAGAGACCATCTTTACGTAAATTTTTTACAAGACCATTCCAAACCTGTCCTGAGAGTAATGTTTGCCACATTTTAGCAAATACTTTCTTAGGCATTGAAGGGTGTCTAATGATGTTGTGAGGACTTCCTACAAGCTCATCAGCTGTATAGCCTGAAACTTCACAAAATTTTTTGTTTGCATATGTAATAATCCCTTCCTTATCTGTTTGACTGATAAGGACACTTCCTTGATATTCATACTCTTGATTTTTAGGTGTTACTCTACTCATATAAAAACCTCTATTGATTTACTTTTGATGCTTTAATCACATACTAACATAAAGGAATGAAAATAAAACTTAGTAATAAAAGTTTTTTATGACATTCGCATCTTTGATACTTATTACCGCACTTAAATCTTCTACACTCGTCTGTTTGATGACTTCAAATGTTCCAAAATGTTTCAATAATTTAACAATTTTTGCCTGAGAGATGCCTTTTAAAATGAGGAGATGGCTCTCTTGGTCGAGTTTGAGTTTTGTTTTTTTATGAAAAGTTATCGCACTTCTATGGGCTTCATCTCTGAGTTTTTGTGTCCAGTGCAATCTTTTATCACTCTCTTTGAGTCGAAATTCATTGGAAACTGTATGGATGATGTCTTTTGCTTTGCCTTTGGCTCTGTGTGATTTGGCATCGATTTTCTCTTTTGAAATGCCTATGACATCAAAATGAATCCCGCTCGAAGCTAAAATGTCATGAGCAAGCTTTAAAAGTGTTGCTCCTCCATCGATGACCCACAAATCAGGGGGTGAATTTTTGCTAAAACTCTCGACTCTTCTTGTTAATGTTTCTCGCATTTGTGCATATTCATCTTTTGCCTCTAAATGGTAAGTACGGTAACTTGTTTTGTCAAACTTCCCATTTTCATAGACTACCATTGCCCCAACAGTTGCTTCACCCGCCATATGCGAGTTGTCAAAGACTTCTACTCTATAAGGGATATTTTCTAAGTTTAAAAGTGCTTGCATATCTGTTAAAATCTTTGTATCTGTGCTTTTTGTATCGCGTTTGAGTAACTCTTGTGCATTGATGTAAGCAAGCTCAATGAGTTGTTTTTTCTTCCCACGTTTGGGGACTTCAATGTGGGCTTTTTTGTCAAAAATTTGACTTAAATATGTTTGTATATTTTCTTGCCCTTCAAAAGTTTCTCCTATGAGGATTGGCGCAACGATAGGCGGTTTCTCTCCATGATAAAAATCCAGTAAAATACGGAGATAACTTTCGTCTTTATCGTAGCCCTCTTTAAGAGGGATAAACTCATGCGAAGAGGAGATGATTTTGCCATGGCGCATAAAAATCCGTACCACAACTGCTCGTGAAGTAGAGGCATGCAGGACAAAGATGTCGTAGTTCTCATCTGTAGCAAAATCAATGTCACTTTTTATCTGTGAACGAGCAATCCTCTCCATCCTATCGCGTAACTCAGCCGCCTCTTCAAAACGCAACTCCTCTGCATAAAACTCCATTTTTTTTGTAAGCTTTTGTAGTAAGTTTTTTTTGTTGAGAATCAAATCCCTTGCTAAATCTACCTCTTCTTGATAGCGTTGGCGTGAAATAGGCAAGGCACAAGGTCCTAAACATTTATCTATCTGATGGTATAAGCAGAGTTCTTTGGAGTGCAAACAAGATTTTTTTTGTACCAGTTTACAAATGTCATAAATAGAAGTGAGAATATCTCTTGCCCCCACAGAAAATGGACCATAGTAGCTAATATCTTTACTTTTGAGAATCTTACGAGTGATGTCAAAGCGCGGATATTTTTGAGCATTGTCTATGTAAATGTAGGGGTAGGTCTTATCATCTCTGAGGAGGATATTGTACTTAGGATTGAGTTGTTTTATCAGAGAATTTTCAAGTATGAGGGCATCATGTTCATTTTTTACCACAATGTAATGCATACTGACTGTTTGTTCTATCATTTTTCTAATGCGAACTGAAAGTTGTGATGAGGGTCCGAGTTTTGGTGAAAATTGCCAGTAAGATTTGACTCGATTGCTGAGGTTCTTGGCTTTTCCTATGTAGAGGAGATGTCCATTTTTGTCAAAATATTGGTAGATTCCTGCAGAGTCAGGGAGTTGTTTTATGCGTGCTTCAAGTGTCATGGGGTATTATATCAAATATATATTTTAAAGGAATCATGTGAAATCATTTACAACACTTTTTATGCTCCTTACTTTTGTAGTGTTTGGTATGAGTGCTTGTGGGTATAAAGCGCCCCCGTATTATCAAGAAGCCGCACCAAAAGCAGATGAAAATGTAAAATTTATTATGCAAAAAAAAGAGTTCCCTGACACAAATGCTACGAGTTGTGAGAGTCGATAATGCAGTATGATGTGATTATTATTGGGGCAGGGGTTGCTGGTTTGTACGCGAGTATGAATCTTCCAAAAGAGAAAAAAGTTTTACTCATCAACAAGCGAGAAACTTTTAAATGCAACACTTTTTATGCCCAAGGGGGTGTTGCCCTCGCTCCAAATGAAGCAGATATTCCTGTGCATATTCAAGATACCCTTGACGCTGGTTCTGGACTTTGTAACGAAGAAGCGGTAAAACTTTTAAGCGAAAACTCTAAAGCGGCCATAGATACGCTCATCAAAAATGGTTTTGAATTTGACAAGGGAGAGAATGGAGAACTGCTTTATACAAAAGAAGCAGCCCACTCTTGTGAGCGAATTTTACATGCTGGTGGCGATGCCACAGGGCGCTATCTTCACCACTTTTTACTCGAACAAAATACTCATGCAATGCTGAGTAATGCCCGAGTTGTAGACCTTCTCATAAAGGATGGTATGTGTTATGGTGTCACGGTTTTAGAGCATAGAAAAGTACGCAATATTTATGCAAAAGATGTCATCATTGCGAGTGGAGGAGTCGGGTCTTTGTATGAGTACCATACCAATGCACCTACTATTAGTGCCGATATGCAAGGACTGTGTGTTGAAAAAGGGATAGAACTTGAACGCATGGAAATGCTCCAGTTTCACCCTACTGTTTTTGTCCAAAGTGCAAATGCACAAAAACAGCTCCTTACAGAAGCCCTTCGTGGTGAAGGGGCAACGATAGAAGATGAAAATGGAAGAAGATTTATGTTTGACTACGATAAACGCGGTGAACTTGCTTCGCGTGATATTGTCAGCAAATCTATCTATAAGTATAAAAAGAAAACAGGCTTACAAGTCTATCTTGCGTTTGAGAGTTTTGAAGAAAAATATTTTGAACAGAGATTTCCAAATATTTGTAAAAATCTTCGTGGGGTAGGGTACAACATCCCAAAACAAAGAGTGCCTATCTCTCCTGCATTTCATTATGCCATTGGGGGGATTAAAACAGACCTCCATGCAAGAGTTCCGAGTGTGAAACATCTTTATGCTGTAGGTGAAGTTGCTTCTACTGGAGTACATGGTGCTAACCGTTTAGCTTCAAACTCTTTACTTGAAGGGCTTGTTTTTGCTAAAAAAGCAGTATCTGATATACTTAACAATCAAGAGACAAAAGAATTTTTAGATTTTGATGTCACCGAAGAACTAATGAGTCATAAAAATGACAAGGTGAAAAAAAATCAACTCCGACATATAATGTGGGAAAATGTCTCTATCATAAGAACAAATAATGGATTAAATGACGCATTAAGCACAATTAATGCTCTTTTAAATGAAAAAATTGGTAGACTACTGAAATTTCGTTTATTGACAGCAAGAGAGATAGTGCTTTGCGCACTTCAAAGAAAAGAATCCATAGGGGTTCACACCATACAAGAGGAGAATTAAATGGAACACATTCCGACCGATATAAACTTAGCCACGACATGGGTAGGATGGATCAGCTTAGCTGTTTTTGTCTTAGCTTATTATTTTATTGCAACAGAAGATAAGTATGAGGTAAACAAGGCAAAACCTGCCCTTTTTGCAGGTACTTTTATGTTTATGCTTATAGGTGTTTACTATGCACTCAATGGTCTCAATCCTGACCCTTTACATGATGAGTTAGAACATCTTATCTTAGAAATCGCAGAGATTTTCTTTTTCTTACTTGTGGCGATGACATACATCGAAACACTTATAGAACGCGGTGTTTTTGACCTTATGAAGTACAAGCTTGTCTCAAAAGGTTATACATATAAAAAACTCTTTTGGCTTACAGGTCTTTTAGCATTTTTTATCTCCCCTGTGGCAGATAACTTAACAACAGCACTTATTTTATCAACTGTTCTTTTCACCATTGATAAGAAAAATATGAGTTTTTTAGTTCCTGGAGCTATCAACATCGTTGTTGCAGCAAATGCAGGGGGTGCTTGGTCTCCGTTTGGTGATATTACAACTCTTATGTCTTGGACTGCTGGAAAAGGTGAATTTGTAGACTTTCTCTATCTTTTCCCTGCTTCAGTTGTAGGTTGGGGTGTTACAGCATTTTTACTCTCCATGTCTGTACCTAAGGGTCAGCCTCCGTTTGATGCTTCTACAGAAAAAAAGCCACAAGTTTTAGATGGTGGTATGGGGGTTACTTACTTAGGTGTTGGAACGATTATCATCGCAGTTTTAGGACATCAGTTCTTTCACTTCCCTGCAATGTGGGGTATGATGTTTGGTATGGCACTTCTTAAAATGTATTCTGTGCATCTTGCAAAAAGTGGACAACATGGTTTTAACATTTATGTCAATATGCAAAAAGTAGAGAACGATACTTTACTTTTCTTTTTTGGTATTCTCTCTGCCGTTGGTGCTTTACACTTTTTAGGTTTTTTAGAGTATGTTCACCATCTTTATGGCATGATAGGCTCTACTGCTGCAAATGTTGGAGTAGGTTTCCTCTCTGCTATCGTAGATAATGTACCAGTTATGAGTGCAATCCTGAAATCATCACCAGATATGGACACAGCACAATGGATGCTTGTGACAATGACAGCAGGAATAGG